>ERZ773136.3244-NODE-3244-length-12343-cov-6.798665_pt1 | contig 12343 bp, 9 predicted proteins | sample MGYA00580855_ERZ773136 | MGnify/ENA primary metagenome ERZ773136 (study PRJEB29015, sample SAMEA2737860) | human gut metagenome | biome: human gut; feature: human-associated habitat; material: faeces | place: China | collected 2012 ... | reverse complement strand
CTCTTGGGGGATCTAAAGGGGGCCATTCTCTCACGTGAGAGAATGGCCCCCTTTAACGCACCCCCCTGCACGATGCAGGGACAAAAGCAGCGCTGCCGCGCTGCATCACCCCCGCGCCTTAGCGGCGCGCTTTAATTTATAGAGCTCTTCGGCGGCCAGCCGCGTCTTGGCGACCACATCCCCGCCGCCTTGCGGAAAGCAGTAATACAGCGCTTTGTGGTCGCCGATGCACAGCATATCGCCGATCTCGTACCAGAAATAGTCGGCGTACAGGCTGTACGAGGCCTCAGGCTTTTGGAAATAGTCCAGTTTCCCGCCGCAGCCGGTCAGGTGGAAGCCGTTTTCATCGTGGTGCAGCCGGCCTTCGCCCACGCGGCAGATCTCGCGCATGTTGACCATCATGCAGATCTGCACGGGAATATCAAGCTGATATGCGCCGCTTTCCAGCTCCTCGCGCACGCACTGCCGCTCCCAGGTGTACCAGTCCGGCACGTGGGTGAACGCGGCCTCGCCGTTCAAACATTCCAGCGTACCAATCTCTGTCAAGCGGTATTCCTTGTTACAGCTTCGGCAAATGAGTGATGTGCCTTTGCCCTCCATTTTCCCCTCGGCGAGGCAGTGCGGGCACTTGTAGAGCACGCGGTTGAGTCCGTCGGCGCGGAACGGCTCGCTGACGGAGACGCCGTTTTCCTCCTGCCAGCGGAAATTGTCGAAGCGGAAGGCGGAAAAGATGCGCTCATTGATCTCGGCGACGTTCCTCTCTGCAACGTCGCTGGACGAGAGCAGGCACTGCATCTGCGCTGAGACCTTCGCGCGCCGCTTTTGCAGCCCGTTGTAGAGCGGGTCACGCGCGAACGCGCCGTAGGTGCGGATCATCACGACCGGCACATTCAGTGCCTTGACGCACTTGCCGATGCTCTCCGGCAGCGGTGTGGCCGTGCCGTCGAAGCTGTAGCTCGCCTCGGGGTAGAGCAGCACAGACGTTTTGAGCGTCCGCACGCAGTAGAGCATATCGCGCACGAGCGTCGTGTCCGAGCAGAACTTGCGCGTGGGGATGCAGCCGACGCTGCGCATCAGCCACTCCTTGCCGACAAAGCCGTCCGACGTGCAGACGATGTTGAACGGGCGCGGGTACAGCACCGCCTCCGCGATTTTGAGGTCGAGAAAGCACGAGTGGTTCATCAGGACAAGGCAGGGCTCATCGCTTTTGATCTGCGCCATGCCGATCTTCTCGCAGTGGAAATGCGTCGCCAGAAGGTCGGGCGCGGAGGCTGCGCGCAGGACCGTCCGGAACAGGAGCGACGGCTTTTTCGGCTTTTTGTGCACCTGCGGCGGCTGGGCAAGCGCCTGTTCATATGTCATATCGACGACTTTAATTTTCATTCTGTTTCTCCGGCACGACGTGGATGTTCAGATGATCGTAGGACATCTCCACGTTGTGCTTTGCAAAGGTGTCGCGCAGGCGCTCGTACATCTTAAAATAAGTGTCCCAGTAGGCGTCTGCCGCCGTCCAGCAGCGGATGGTGTATTCGATGGAGCTGGCACCGTAATTCGAGAGATACACCGTCGGCGTGGGTTCTTTCAGCACGGCGGGGAAGGCGAGAACGGCGTCCATGCAGGCCTGCTTCACCTCGTCCGTCGGCGCGTCGTAGGATGCTGTGACCTTGTAGACGATGCGGCGGCGGCCCAGGACGGTGAAGTTGATGATCTTCGAGCTGGACATTTCGCGGTTGGGCTGGAGCACGATCTGTCCGTCCGGCGTTTCAATCTTCGTGTGCGTCAGTGAAATTTCACGCACCGTGCCGGTCGTGCCGCCGACTTCGATCTCGTCGCCGAGCGAGAACGGATGCGAGAAGAGAATGACGAGTCCGCCGGCGACGTTGCCGAGAATGTCCTCGGCGGCCAGCGTGACGCCCAACGTCAGCACCGACATGATGGCGGTGAGCGACGAGGTGTTGATGCCGAGCGCCTCGGCTGTGATGATGATGGTAAGCAGATACAGAAGCGTTTTGAGGCTCGTGAGGATGACCTTTTGCAGCCGCTCGTTCAGGCGGTTCGCGCGCGAGAGCAGCCGCGAACAGAGCTTGAGCACGAGCCGCACGACGATCAGGCAGATGAGGAACGTCAGCAGCGCGGAAAGGATGCTGCCGATGCTGTAGCCACCGATCGAGCGGGAGATGATCTGGGAAATATTGTCCATGGCGTTTCGCCCCTTTCGATGCCCAGTATATCAGTGTTGCCGCGCCTTTGTAAAGAGCACGCTAAGAATCCTCAGAATTCCTTAAACTTTGCCGGTTGAGAAACGGGCGGGAAGAGCGTATAATGCAGCGTGATCTTTTTTGAAAAGGAAGTGCCCGCATGCGCCCTTACGCCCTCATCGACCTCCACTGCGACACGTTGACCGACTGCATGTACGCAGGATCGAACATCATCGACACACTCGACGATCCCGCGCGCACGCTGTCGCTCACAAGTATTCCGAAGGACATCCACTGGGCGCAGTTTTTCGCCGTGTTCGTGCCCGATGAGCTGCGCGGGGAGAAGGCTGTCCGCTTTTTTGATGACGCCTGCGCGAATTTCGACCGCCAGATGCGAAAATTCGCAGATCGTGTGTCGCCCTGCCGCAATGTTGCCGATATGGAGCGCGCGTGGGCGGCGGGGAAGACCGCGGCCTTTCTGAGCGTGGAAAACGGCAGCGCGTTTGCTGGCGACCTGTCGCGCATCGGGAAGACGAAGCGTCAGGGCGTCTGCGCCGTGACGCTGACGTGGAATGGGGAAAACGAGCTCGGCTCGGGCAATGTGACGGACCGCGGCCTGACGGACTTTGGCCGCGCCGCCGTGCGCGAAATGGAGCGCTGCGGCATTTTGATCGACGTCTCGCACCTGAACGACGCGGGGCTCGCGGACGTGTTCGAGACGGCGGAAAGGCCGTTTCTCGCCACGCACTCCAACGCCCGCGCAATTTGCGCGCACAAGCGCAACCTGACGGACGTGCAGATCAAGGAGATGGTGCGCCGCGGCTGCCTGATCGGCCTCAACTACTACGGGCCATTCCTGCGCGACGGGGGAGCGGTCAGGAGCTTAGACGACGTCTATCGCCATGTGGCGCACTTTTTCGACCTCGGCGCGCGCAAAAACCTCGCCCTCGGCTCGGACTTCGACGGCGCGGTGCTGCCGCCGTGCCTTGATTCGCCGGAGAAGGCGGCGGATTTTTACGAGTATCTGCTTTCGCGCGGCGTATCGCAGCAGGACGCGGACGGCATTTTCTTTGAAAATGCTCGCACATTCCTGCGGAAAAACCTTGGGTGAGCGCAAAACGCTTGGCAGCGGGCGGCGCACTGTGATACAATCAATAAAAACAGGGGAGGGGAGCACATGGCAAAAAAATCGAGCCGCAACACCAAGGCGCGCATCGTCTCGGCGGCGTGGAAGCTCTTTTACGAGCAGGGCTATGAGGAGACGACGGTGGAGGAGATCATCTTCGAGTCGGAGACGTCGAAGGGCTCGTTCTACCACTATTTTGACGGCAAGGACGCGCTGCTCTCGTCCCTCTCGGTGCTGTTTGACGAGCGGTATGAGGAGCTGATGCAGCAGCCCCACGACGAGATGGACTGCATCGAGCTCTTATGCTGGCTCAATCAGGAGCTGTTCACGACGATCGAGAACACGGTTTCCATCGAGCTTCTGGCGCGGCTTTTTTCCTCCCAGCTCGTGACCAAGGGAGAAAAGCACCTGCTCGACCGCAAACGCACGTACTATCGTCTTTTGCGCCAAATCGTCTCTCAGGGGCAGGAGCGCGAGGAGCTGACCGACACGCGTACCGTGAGCGAGATCGTCAAGGCCTACGCGATGTTCGAGCGCGGGCTGATGTATGACTGGTGCCTTTCGGGCGGGGAGTATTCGCTTGTGCAGTATGCGCGCGAGATGATGCCGCTCTTTTTAGACGGCTTTCGCAAAAAATAAAATTCGTTTCAAAAACAGTCTACTAAATCGTCTTGCAGATAATGCAGTAAAATCAATCAAAAATTCAGAATTTTGCAGTGCCGTACAGGAATTATTCTGTACGGCGTTCTGTATTTACGTCTGCTTTCTTTTGTGCTATATTGTGCAGGTCTTAACGAAAGCTGAAGGAGAAAATCACATGACAAGCGCACAGATCATTATTGTAGTGACCATCGTTCTCTATCTCGCCGCGATGGTATTCGTCGGCGTGTATTTTGGTAAAAAGGGCAGCGGCAGCAGCTCGGACGACTTCTACCTCGGCGGGCGCAAGATGGGCCCCATCGTCACGGCCATGAGCGCCGAGGCGAGCGATATGAGCAGCTATCTTTTGATGGGTCTGCCTGGCCTTGCCTACCTCTGCGGACTGCCGGAGGTGACGTGGACGGCCATCGGTCTGGCCATCGGCACGTATCTCAACTGGCTGATCGTCGCGCGCCGCCTGCGCCGCTATTCGGCCAAACTCGGTGCCATCACGATCCCCGACTTTTTCGCCCGCCGCTTCGGAGATAAGAAGCATTTGCTTTCCTGCATCGCGGCGGTCGTGATCCTCATTTTCTTCATTCCCTACACGGCGTCCGGCTTCAAGGCCATCGGCACGCTCTTCAATAGCCTCTTTGGTGTGGAGTACCACACGGCGATGATCGTCGGCGGCATTGTGGTCGTGCTGTACACGGTGATGGGCGGCTTCATGGCCGTTTCGTTCACCGACCTGATCCAGTCCATCTTCATGACGATCGCGCTCATCGTCATCGTATGCTTCGGCGTGCAGCAGGCGGGCGGACTGGATACGGTCATCGACAACGCCAGCGCGCTGCCGGGCTATCTCAACATGACGCAGGGCTACGACGCCGCGACTGGCACGGCCTCGACGTACAGCACTCTGAGCATCGTCTCCACGCTCGCGTGGGGCCTCGGCTACTTTGGCATGCCGCACATCCTGCTGCGCTTTATGGCCATCCGCGAGGAAAAGGAGCTCAACCAGTCCCGCCGCATCGCGACGATCTGGGTTGTGATCTCAATGTTCATCGCCGTGTGCATCGGCGTCATCGGCTACAGCGTGTCCGCCGCGGGCAAGGTGCCCTTCCTGGCGACGAGCGCGGAATCTGAGACCATCATCATTAAATTGGCAGACCTGATGAGCCAGCATGGCGTGCTGCTTGCCGTCATGGCGGGCATCATCCTCTCCGGCATTCTGGCCGCAACGATGTCGACCGCGGACTCGCAGCTTTTGGCCGCGGCGTCCAGCGTGTCACAGGACCTCATGCAGCATTCGTTCGGCATGAAGATGAACCAGCGTACGACGATGCTGGCCGCGCGCGCCACGGTCATCTGCATCGCCATCATCGGCATGGTGCTTGCCTGGGACCCCAATAGCTCCGTGTTCCGCGTGGTTTCGTTTGCGTGGGCGGGCTTTGGCGCGGCGTTCGGCCCCGTGATGCTCTTCTCGCTCTTCTGGAAGCGCGCGAACAAGCAGGGCGCGCTCGCGGGCATGATCACTGGCGGCGCGGTGGTCTTCATCTGGAAGTACCTCATCGCGCCGATGGGCGGCGCGTGGGCCATCTACGAGCTGCTCCCCGCGTTCCTTGCGGCGTGCATTGCGATCGTGATCGTATCGCTCGCGACGCCCGCGCCGGAGAAGGCCGTCACCGATACCTTCGACGAGATCTGCGGCAAATAAAAGGGAAGAACAGGCGAGGGCTGCGGCCCTCGCTTTTCTTTGTTAGCCAAATGGAGTGAAATGGAAAAATATGACAAAAAATCCGCATTGACTATTGAAAATGGAATGACTAACGTTTATTATAGATAGCATCTATTTATGGGTGCTGACATCAGGCGGCGGGATACGTGCATTTGTCCTGCCGGCCGATACTACACTGATGGCAAGCAGTGAAAGGAGAAAACAGCAGTGTCAAGACTCGATATTATGACGCCCTCCCATGCCCAGACCGTCATCGACGGGCTGTACCGCGATGTGGAGCGGCGTATCGCCGCAAGCCCTCCGGGACTGTGTCCGGTGGACCTGGCCAAGAGCTTTCTGGACCTCTGCCATGCGCAGACGTGCGGCAAGTGCGTTCCCTGCCGTATCGGCCTCGGCCAGCTTTCTGAGCTGATGGAGCAGGTGCTCGAGGGCGAAGCCACGATGGAGACCATCTCGATCATCGAGCGCGTGGCGCGCGTGATCGTCAACAGCGCCGACTGTGCCATTGGCCGCGATGCGGCGCGCCTGGTGCTTGACGGCGTGCAGGGCTTCCGCGACGACTACGAAGAGCATATTCTGCGCCACCGCTGCCTTGGCGGCATGCGCGAGCCCGTTCCCTGTGTGGCGCTGTGCCCTGCGGGCGTGGATATCCCGGGCTACCTCGTGCTCATCAAGTACGGCCGCTACGCCGACGCCGTGCGCCTGATCCGCAAGGATAACCCATTCCCCTCGGCCTGCGCGTACATCTGCGAGCATCCGTGCGAGGCGCGCTGCCGAAGAAACATGATCGACGACGCGGTCAACATCCGCGGCCTCAAGCGCTACGCAGTGGATAACGCGGGCTACGTGCCGCAGCCCGACTGTGCCGAGCCCACAGGCAAGAAGGTCGCCGTCATCGGCGGCGGCCCGAGCGGCCTTTCCGCGGCGTATTACTTAGCTTTGATGGGCCACAAGGTCACCGTGTATGAAAAGTGCGCGAAGCTCGGCGGCATGCTGCGCTACGGCATCCCCAACTACCGCCTGCCGCGCGAAGTGCTCGACGCGGAGATCGCGTCGATGCTGGCGCTTGGCATCGATGTGCATGTCAACGTCAATGTCGGCGACGATGTGACGTTCGACGAGTTGCGCCAGCAGAACGACGCGCTTTACATCGCGCTCGGCGCGCACACGGATAAAAAGACTGGCATCGAGGGCGAGGACGCTGAGGGCGTCATCTCCGCGGTCGAGATGCTGCGCGAGATCGGCGACGATCACATGCCGGACTTCCGCAACAAGGACATCGTCGTCATCGGCGGCGGCAACGTCGCGATGGATGTCTGCCGCAGCGCGGTTCGTCTCGGCGCGCGCAAAGTGAGCTGCGTCTACCGCCGCCGCCAGGAGGACATGACGGCCCTTCCCGAGGAAGTGGAGGGCGCCGTTGCCGAGGGCGTGGAGCTCGTGACGCTTCAGGCACCCGTCCGCATCGAGACCGATGCGAACGGTCACGCCGTCGCGCTGTGGACACAGCCGCAGATCATCGGCGAGATGGATAAAAAGGGCCGCCCCGCGCCCGAAAAGGCCAAGCGCAGCGAAAAGCGCATCGCGGCGGACGTTGTCGTTGTCGCCATCGGTCAGGGCGTGGAGACCCACGGCTTTGAGCAGACGAAGATCGCCATCAAGCGCGGCGCGTTCGTCGCCGAGGCCAGCGGCCAGATCGACAATATGGACGGCGTCTTCGCCGGCGGCGACTGCGTCACCGGCCCTGCGACCGTCATCCGCGCCATCGCGGCCGGCAAGGTCGCCGCGGCGAATATCGACGAATACCTCGGCTTCCACCACGAGATCGACCCCGGCGTTGAGATCCCCACGGCGCGGCTGAACAACAAGCCGCCCCACGGCCGTATCGACACCACCGAGCGCGAGGCAGGCGAGCGCAAGCACGACTTCAAGTGCATCGAGTGCGGCCTCACCGATGAAGAGGCGTACTCCGAGGCGTCGCGCTGCCTGCGCTGCGACCACTTCGGCTACGGCATCTTCCGCGGAGGGAGGAAAGGCAAATGGTAAGAAACATTACACTGACCATCGACCACAAGAGCGTCACCGTGCCCGAGAATACCACGATCTTGGAGGCCGCGCGCTCGGTCAATATCAATATCCCGACGCTGTGCTACTTAAAGGACATCAACGAGATCGGCGCGTGCCGCATCTGCTGCGTGGAGGTCGAGGGCATGGAGCGCCTCGTCCCCGCGTGCGACAACGTGGTGGCGGACGGCATGGTCGTCTTCACGAACAGCGCCAAGGCGCGTGAGGCGCGCCGCATAAACCTGCGCCTCATTCTTTCGCACCATGATACATCGTGCACGAACTGCACGCGAAGCGGCAACTGCACCTTGCAGCAGCTGGCGAACGACTTCAACATGCGCGGCACGCACTTCCCCAAAAAGCTGCGGCACGAGGCGGTGGACTATTCCACGCCGCTCATTCGCGAAAACGACAAGTGCGTGCAGTGCCTGCGCTGCATCCAGGTGTGCGAAAACGTGCAGAGCGTGAAGATCTGGGACCTTCTCGGCACGGGCTCGCGCACGGTCGTGGACGCGTCGTACAACCGCCGCATTCAGGACACCGAGTGCACCTACTGCGGCCAGTGCATCACCCACTGCCCGACGGCGGCGCTGCGCGAGCGCGACGACACGGGTCTCGTCTTCGACGCGATCGACGATCCGAATACCGTCACCGTGGCACAGGTCGCGCCCGCGGTGCGCGCGGCATGGGCCGAGCAGTTCGGGCTCGACAGCGAGTTCGCAACGCCCAAGCGCATGGTCGCGGCGCTGCGCGAGCTGGGCTTCAACTATGTGTTCGACACCGACTTTGCCGCCGACCTCACGATCATGGAGGAGGGCAGCGAGTTCATCGAGCGCTTTACCCACAAGGATCAGTATCAGTGGCCGATGTTCACGTCCTGCTGCCCGGGCTGGGTTCGCTTTGTGAAGTCCCAGTACCCCGAACTGACGGACAATCTCTCCACGGCCAAGTCGCCCCAGCAGATGTTCGGTGCGGTGGCGAAGAGCTACTTTGCCGAAAAGGTCGGTATCGACCCCAAGCGCCTTTTCGTCGTCTCGATCATGCCGTGCGTGTCGAAAAAGAGCGAGTGCGCGCTGCCGACGATGAAAAACGACGCGGGCGACCCCGATGTCGACGTGAGCATCACGACGCGCGAGCTGAACATTATGATGCGCGCGAATCACATTGAACCCAAGTACCTGCCCGAGGAGGAGTTCGACAGCCCGCTCGGCTCCGCGACCGGTGCGGCGGTCGTCTTCGGCGCGACCGGCGGCGTGATGGACGCGGCGCTGCGTTCGGCGTACTTCCTCATCACGGGCAAGAATCCTGACCCTGACGCTTTCACCGCCGTGCGCGGCATGGACGGGTGGAAGGAGGCGACGTTCAACATCCCCGGCGCGGGCGACGTGCGCGTCGCGGTCGTGAGCTCGCTCGGGAAAGCCCGCAAGCTCATTGAGGCTGTCAAGCGCGGCGACGCAGCGTATGACTTTGTCGAGGTCATGGCCTGTCCCGGCGGCTGCGCGGGCGGCGGCGGCCAGCCCATCCACGACGGTACCGAGCTTGCCGAGGATCGCGGCAACGTGCTATGGCGGCTCGATCAGGGTGAGCTTCTGCGCTTCTCACACGAGAATCCGGATGTCAAGGCGCTCTACAAGGACTACCTCGGCGCGCCGCTTGGCGAAAAGTCGCACCACCTGCTGCACACCGACCACAACGCGTGGCAGATGCCGCAGAAAATGCTGTAAGGACGCAAAAAAACTCCGTATGAGATTTCTCATACGGAGTTTTTTATTGCTGAATTTTATCGGGTGTACGCGCCGTACTCGCTGATGATGGCGCAGAGCTGACTGAACGCCTGCTGCGCGTTGCCGTCGATCTTGTAGGCGACGGCGGGGTGGGCGTCATCGTAGATGAAGCCCTCGTCCCAGTTGAGGTATAGGTCGTGCTTCTGTCCGTCTTCGGGGATCCACCAGACGGTGACATAGTTCCAATTCTGCGTGAAGCGGGAGAGGAGCGACGTGGGCAGGCGGTAATAGCGCTGCACCGAAATTTCAGACATAGCGCTGCGCAGAGCCGCGGCGGCCTCGCTGTCCGGATAGCCCTCTACCCGGCAGTCGCCGGTGTCGAACGTGCCGTAGCCGTCCGGCGTGGGAACAATGGTCGAAATGCAGAAGAGTCCGTCGACGCGGGCGGTCTCAGGCGCGGGGATCAGCTCGCCGAGCGGCTGCGAACGGCGCGGCAGCAAAAAGATAGCCACGACGAGCAGCATCGCGGCGACGGCGATGAGCACGGTTTTTCTCTTTTTATCCATGGGGTTCTCCTTTCCAACATCAAGCTTGCTTTTGCCGTTCAACAGGGGAGAGGGGAATCGTTTTCTAATAGTTTACCTGAGAAAGAGCTTTTTGACAAGCCCCTCTTCGGGCGTGACATAGAGTGTGCGGTAATTGTCGTAGGTCACCATGCCGGGGCGTGCGCCCGCGGGCTTTTTGACGAACTTCACGGGGCAGTAGTCGACGGGGACGCTGCTGCTCTCCTTCGCCTGCGAGAAGTAGGATGCGAGCATTGCGGCCTCGCGCAGATCATCGTCGCTCGGCGTGAGTCCCGCGCAGCGCAGGATGACGTGCGAGCCGTGGATGTGCTGGGTGTGGAACCAGTAGTCGCGCTTGTCGGCCTTTTTTGTCAGCTGGTCGTTCTGCACGTTGCTGCGGCCGACGAGGACCTCAAGCCCACTCGAGGTTTTGAATGTGCGCGGGGTGAAGGAGCGCTTGAGCTCCTTTTTGCCGCCGCTGGATTTTTTGAGGTAGTTCGTCTCCTGCAATTCGCGGCGAATTTCGTTGAATTCCTGCTCAGTCTCCGCCTGCGAAAGCTCCTGCAAAACGCTTTCCAAGTACGCGCGTTCGTTTTCCGCCTTTTCGATCTGCTCGCGCAGGTGGAATTCGGCGGTCTTGAGCTTGTTGTACTGCTTGTAGTTTTTCGCGGCGTTCTGCTGGGGGGAGAGCAGCGGGTCGAGCGGGATGTCGATGGTCGGGCAGCCGTCCTCATAGTAGTTTTCCGCCGTCAGGCAGCTCATGCCCCGCTCCATGCGGTAGAGGTTTGCGGTGATGAGGTCGCCGGACAGCCGCAGGGCGTCCCGCTCCTGGGTGGCAGCGTAGTCTTTCTCCTGCAAGGCCAGCTTCCGCCGCACCCGGTCCCGGGCGGTGGTGGCGGTGCGGATCAGGTCTGCTCCCCGCTGCCGCACCCGCTCCTGCCGCTCCTTGGCTTCATAAAAGCTGTCCAGCAGAGCGGAAAAGCTCTCAAAGGTCTCCGTTTCCGCCGCAAGGCCGTATTGGTGCACCGGCAGGGCGGAAAATTCAAAGGGAACCCCCTCCCGTTTCAGAACGATCGGCGTAAAGCGGTTTTCCTTTACACAATTTGCAAACGCAAAGAAAGCGTCCTGAAAACGGCTTCTTCCGGCCTCGTCCAGATTGCAGAGCCGCCCGTCCGTTTCCCCGCAGGCCCGGAAGCTGAGTTCCCGGGCCATCAGGGGCGAAATTCCGAAATAGGCGTCCAGCAGGAAGCGATCCAGCTGGATCTCCGGATTGACTTGGGCCAGCTTTTCGGCAAGGCCCTCCTCTGTTTCCTCTAAAAAGGGCAGCCGTCCTGTGGAGGCGGGAGGCTCGTAAAAAAGCCCCGGCAGTACCTGTCTGGACGCAGACATATCCGCGTCCACCCGGCGCATACAGTCGATGACCCGGTTCTCGCCGTCCAGCAGGATCAGGTTGGAGCGGCGGCCCATGGCCTCCAGCACCAGCGTCCGGTGGCCCGGCTGACCGAAATCATCCGTCACGTCCAGTTCAATTCGCACCAGCCGTTCCAAACCCGGCTGGGTGATCTCTGCCACCCGTGCCCCCACCAGATGCTTGCGCAGCAGCATACAGAACATGGGCGGCTCTGCCGGATTGTCCCGCAGCAGCTCCGTCAGCTGGAGACGGGGGGCATTAGCCCCGGCGTTCAGCAGAAGCCGCTTGTTGCCCCGCAGCAGCAAGATCACCTGATCCCGGGCGGGCTGCTGCACCTTATCGATGCGCAGATTCAAAAGCTGGGGCCGCAGCTCCTCCACCACGGCCCGGAGGGAAATTGCGTCCAAAGGCATTTCTTATTCCTCCATCATCACGTCAAAGAGATCGCTGGCCCGCTGACGCTGTCCGCCCAGATACAGCCAGCCGAACAGGGCCTCCAGCGCCGTGGCGGTGCTGTACTGAGCGCGGCTGGCGTGGCTGGGTATCGAATGGACCTGCGCGTTGCGGCCCCGGCGGAACACAGCCAGTTCCTCCTCCGTCAGCATGGGGAGAATCTTTTCCGCGCAGGCCGCCTGATGCTCCGCCCGTACCAGCTGGATGGTGGCCTGATGGAGTCCTTTGCCGGTGGCTTTGCCGTGCTGACACAGCCATCCCCGCACCAGCAGTTCAAACACCGCATCCCCCATGTGGGCCAGACCGATGGAACTGATGCCCCGAAGCTGGTCCTCCGTCATACAGATCTCAAAGTGATTTTCCATGATTTCTCCTCACATGAAAAAAAGATTTGCCCGGGCAAATCTTTCAAATTCTGTGCTTACACTAC
>ERZ773136.3243-NODE-3243-length-12344-cov-2.732606_pt1 | contig 12344 bp, 8 predicted proteins | sample MGYA00580855_ERZ773136 | MGnify/ENA primary metagenome ERZ773136 (study PRJEB29015, sample SAMEA2737860) | human gut metagenome | biome: human gut; feature: human-associated habitat; material: faeces | place: China | collected 2012 ... | reverse complement strand
TTAAAAACCGCCGCGGCGTCGCTGGTGGAGATGGCGAAACACTATTCCTCGGGGCAGGGCAACCGCCACTGGCAGCCATTACAAATTATTGCGTAACTGAAAGTCGTTAAATAATCCAACACACGTCCTCGCTGTTATCAGCAGGATGACGCCCGGTCATTGACTTTATATTCAGATACAGAGGCCATAATGCATATTACCTACGATCTTCCGGTATCTATTGACGATATTCTCGAAGCGAAACAACGCCTCGCGGGAAAAATATATAAAACAGGCATGCCCCGTTCGAATTATTTTAGCGAGCGCTGCCAGGGCGAAATATTTCTTAAATTCGAAAATATGCAGCGCACGGGTTCATTTAAAATTCGCGGCGCCTTTAATAAACTGTGCGGTTTAACCGCGGCGGAAAAACGCAAAGGGGTGGTGGCCTGCTCAGCGGGCAACCACGCCCAGGGCGTCTCGCTCTCCTGCGCCATGCTCGGCATTGACGGGAAAGTGGTGATGCCGAAAGGGGCGCCGAAATCGAAAGTTGCCGCCACCTGTGATTATTCGGCGGAAGTGGTGCTACATGGCGATAACTTTAACGATACCCTCGCCAAAGCCAGCGATATTGTTGAACTTGAGGGCCGCATTTTTATTCCCCCCTATGACGACCCGCAGGTTATCGCCGGGCAGGGGACGATTGGACTCGAAATATTAGAAGATCTGTATGACGTGGATAATGTCATCGTGCCCATTGGCGGCGGCGGCTTAATTGCCGGTATCGCGATTGCGATTAAATCCATTAACCCGACAATCCGCATTATCGGCGTGCAGTCGGAGAATGTTCACGGCATGGCCGCCTCCTGGTATGCCGGGGAAATCACCAGCCATCGCCACGCCGGCACCTTAGCCGATGGTTGCGACGTCGCCCGCCCGGGGAAACTGACCTATGAAATCGCCCGCCAGCTGGTGGATGACATCGTCCTGGTGAGTGAGGACGACATTCGCCAGAGCATGGTCGCCTTAATTCAGCGCAATAAAGTGATCACCGAAGGGGCCGGGGCGTTAGCCTGCGCCGCGTTATTAAGCGGCAAACTCGACAGCTATATCCAGAACCGCAAAACGGTCAGCCTGATTTCCGGGGGCAATATCGATCTCTCCCGGGTATCGCAAATTACCGGTTTTGTTGACGCTTAATTCAATACATAAGTGAGGACAGGATATGAGTACGACTGAGAGCATTGCATCCAGCCAGACAAGCCTTTCGTCCTGGCGTAAATCTGACACCACCTGGACCCTGGGCCTGTTTGGCACCGCTATCGGCGCCGGGGTGCTGTTTTTCCCGATCCGCGCAGGCTTCGGCGGGCTGATCCCGATCCTGGTGATGCTGGTGCTGGCCTATCCCATCGCCTTTTATTGCCATCGGGCCCTGGCCCGGCTATGCCTGTCGGGGGCTAACCCCTCCGGCAATATCACCGAAACGGTGGAAGAGCATTTTGGCAAAACCGGCGGGGTGGTGATCACCTTTCTGTACTTCTTCGCCATCTGCCCACTGCTGTGGATTTATGGCGTCACGATCACCAATACCTTTATGACTTTCTGGGAGAACCAGCTGCAGATGCCGGCTCTCAACCGCGGGGTGGTGGCGCTGCTCCTGCTGCTGCTGATGGCGTTTGTCATCTGGTTTGGTAAAGACCTGATGGTCAAGGTGATGAGCTATCTGGTGTGGCCGTTTATCGCCAGCCTGGTGGTGATCTCCCTGTCCCTGATCCCCTACTGGAATAGCGCGGTGATTGACCAGGTCAACCTCAGCGATATCGCCTTAACCGGTCACGACGGCATTCTGGTGACGGTATGGCTGGGCATCTCCATCATGGTGTTCTCCTTCAACTTCTCGCCGATCGTCTCCTCGTTTGTGGTCTCCAAACGCGAAGAGTATGAAGCGCAGTTTGGCCGCGAGTATACCGAACGCAAATGCTCACAGATCATCTCCCGGGCCAGCATGCTGATGGTGGCGGTGGTGATGTTCTTCGCCTTCAGCTGCCTGTTTACCCTCTCACCGCAGAACATGGCGGACGCCAAGGCGCAGAATATCCCGGTGCTCTCCTATCTGGCGAACCACTTTGCCTCGATGTCGGGCACCAAATCCACCTTTGCCACCCTGCTGGAGTATGGCGCGTCGATCATCGCCCTGGTGGCCATCTTCAAATCGTTTTTCGGCCACTATCTCGGCACGCTCGAGGGGCTGAACGGTCTGATCCTGCGCTTCGGCTATAAAGGGGATAAAACCCGGGTCTCCAGCGGCAAGCTCAATACCCTGAGCATGGTGTTCATCATGGGATCGACCTGGGTGGTGGCGTATGCCAACCCCAATATCCTCGACCTGATTGAGGCCATGGGCGCGCCGATTATCGCCTCGCTGCTGTGCCTGCTGCCGATGTACGCCATTCGTAAAGCGCCTTCGCTGGCCAAATACCGTGGCCGTCTCGACAACCTCTTTGTGACCGCTATCGGTCTGCTGACCATCCTCAACATTGCTTACAAACTGTTCTAATCCGGCTCAGGCCACGCGGAGTACAACATGACTGAATTTCCGGTAGTACTGGTGATTAACTGCGGCTCGTCGTCGATCAAATTTTCCGTCCTCGACGTCGCCAGCTGCGACTGCCTGCTCAACGGCGTGGCCGAGGGCATCAACGCGGAACGGGCGTCTCTCTCGCTCAACGGCGGCGAGCCGGTGGCGCTGGCGCAGCGCGGCTACGAAGGCGCCCTGCAGGCGATTGCCGGAGCATTAGCCCAACGCGACCTCATCGACAGCGTGGCCCTGATTGGCCACCGCGTCGCCCACGGCGGCGACCTGTTCACCGAGTCGGTCATTATTAGCGAGGAGGTTATCAATAACATTCGCCAGGTATCGTCCCTGGCCCCGCTGCATAACTACGCCAGTCTCAGCGGCATCGCCTCGGCGCAGCGGCTGTTCCCGGAGGTGATGCAGGTGGCGGTCTTTGATACCAGCTTTCACCAGACCCTGGCCCCGGAAGCTTTTCTCTATGGTCTGCCGTGGGAGTATTACCAGAATCTCGGGGTACGCCGCTACGGTTTCCACGGCACCTCGCACCGCTATGTGTCCCAGCGCGCCCTGGCGCTGCTCGGGTTGCCGGAGCAGGAGAGCGGCCTGGTGATCGCCCACCTGGGCAATGGCGCCTCGATCTGCGCGGTGCGTAACGGCCGCAGCGTGGACACCTCGATGGGGATGACGCCGCTGGAGGGGCTGATGATGGGCACCCGCAGCGGTGATGTCGACTTCGGCGCCATGGCGTGGATTGCCGGGGAAACCCGGCAGACCCTCAGCGACCTGGAGCGGGTAGCCAACACCGCCTCCGGCCTGCTGGGGATCTCCGGTCTTTCCTCCGACCTGCGGGTGCTGGAGCAGGCGTGGCATGAGGGCCATGCACGCGCCCGCCTGGCGATTAAAACCTTTGTCCATCGTATCGCCCGCCATATTGCCGGCCACGCCGCGGCGCTGCAGCGTCTCGACGGCATTATTTTCACCGGCGGGATTGGCGAGAACTCGGTGCTGATCCGTCGGCTGGTGAGCGAGCGGCTGGCGGTCTTTGGCCTTGCGATGGACGCCGCCCGCAATCAGCAGCCCAATTCGGCCGGCGAGCGCCTGATCTCCGCCGACGGCAGCCGGGTGCGCTGCGCGGTTATTCCTACCAATGAAGAGCGCATGATTGCCCTCGATGCGATCCGCTTAGGCCGGATCCACACCGCGGCGGCGCTGGCCTGACTTTTTATTCTGTAGAGAGACGATGTTCATGAAAGTAGATATCGATACCCAGGATGTACGATACGCTGACGCCTGGCTGGGCTTTCGCGGTACGGCGTGGCAAACGCAGATCGACGTTCGCGACTTTATTCAGCATAACTACACCCCTTACGAGGGCGATGAGTCTTTCCTCGCCGACGCGACGCCAGCGACCACCGCCCTCTGGGAGCAGGTGATGGCCGGGATCCGCGTCGAGAACGCCACCCATGCGCCGGTGGATTTCGACACCAATGTCGCCACCTCCATCACCGCCCACGCGGCGGGCTATATCAACCAGCCGCTGGAAAAGATCGTCGGCCTGCAAACGGACCAGCCGCTGAAGCGCGCCCTGCATCCTTTTGGCGGCATCAAGATGATCAAAAGCGCCTTCGAGGCCTATGGTCGCGAAATGGATCCTGACTTTGAGTATCAGTTTACGGCGCTGCGTAAGACCCACAATCAGGGCGTTTTTGACGTCTATTCCCCGGATATGCTGCGCTGCCGCAAATCCGGGGTGCTGACCGGGCTACCGGACGGCTATGGCCGCGGACGGATCATCGGCGATTACCGCCGCGTGGCGCTGTACGGCATTCGCTACCTGGTCCGCGAACGTGAGCTGCAGTTTGCCGACCTGCAGCCGGCCCTTGAGCGCGGCGAGGCGCTGGAGGCCACCCTGCGCCTGCGCGAGGAGCTGGCCGAACAGCGGCGCGCGCTGCTGCAGATGCAGGAGATGGCGGCCCGCTACGGCTGCGATATCTCTCACCCGGCGCGCACTGCCCGGGAGGCGGTGCAGTGGCTCTACTTCGCCTACCTGGCGGCGGTGAAGTCGCAGAACGGCGGCGCCATGTCGCTGGGGCGCACGGCCACCTTCCTCGACATCTATATCGAACGCGATCTGCGCGCCGGTTTATTAAATGAGGAGCAGGCCCAGGAGCTCATTGATCACTTCATCATGAAGATCCGCATGGTGCGTTTCCTGCGCACCCCGGAATTTGATTCGCTGTTCTCCGGGGATCCCATCTGGGCGACGGAGGTGCTGGGCGGCATGGGGCTGGATGGTCGCACCCTGGTCAGCAAAACCACCTTCCGCTATCTGCATACTCTGCATACCATGGGCCCGGCGCCGGAGCCGAACCTGACCGTGCTCTGGTCGCAAGCGCTGCCAGTGGCGTTTAAAAAATATGCCGCCCGGGTCTCTATCGCCACCTCGTCGCTGCAGTATGAGAACGACGATCTGATGCGCAGCGATTTTCACAGCGACGACTACGCCATCGCCTGCTGCGTCAGCCCGATGGTGATCGGCAAGCAGATGCAGTTCTTCGGCGCCCGCGCCAATCTCGCCAAAACGCTGCTCTACGCGATTAACGGCGGGGTGGATGAGAAACTGAAGATTCAGGTGGGGCCGAAAACCGCACCGTTGCGCGATGAGGTGCTGGACTACGGCACCGTGATGGCCAGCCTCGACCACTTTATGGACTGGCTGGCGGTGCAGTACATCAGCGCGCTGAACATCATCCATTGCATGCATGATAAGTACAGCTACGAGGCGGCGCTGATGGCCCTGCACGACCGCGACGTCTACCGCACGATGGCCTGCGGCATCGCCGGCCTGTCGGTGGCGGCGGATTCGTTGTCGGCGATAAAGTACGCCCGGGTGAAGCCGGTGCGCGATCACCACGGGCTGGCGGTGGACTTTGTCATTGAAGGCGACTATCCGCAGTACGGCAACAACGACGATCGGGTCGATGCCATCGCCTGCGACCTGGTGGAGCGCTTTATGCGCAAAATTCAGGCGCTCCCCACCTGGCGTCAGGCGGTGCCGACCCAGTCGATCCTGACCATCACCTCCAACGTGGTATACGGCCAGAAAACCGGCAACACCCCGGACGGACGTCGGGCGGGGACGCCGTTCGCTCCGGGGGCCAATCCGATGCATGGCCGCGAACGGAAAGGGGCGGTGGCGTCGCTGACCTCGGTGGCGAAACTGCCGTTTACCTACGCCAAAGATGGCATCTCGTATACCTTCTCCATCGTGCCGGCGGCGCTCGGCAAAGCCCCGTCAGCGCAGGAAAACAACCTGGTGGGCCTGCTGGACGGCTACTTCCACCACGAGGAGACGGTGGAGGGGGGACAGCATCTCAACGTCAATGTGCTGAACCGGGAAAAGCTGCTCGATGCGATAGAACACCCGGAGCAGTATCCGAATCTGACGATCCGCGTCTCCGGCTATGCGGTCCGCTTTAACGCGCTGACCCGCGAACAGCAGCAGGATGTGATCTCCCGAACGGTCACCAGTCAACTCTGAGCGGCCACCGGGTCACAGGAGAGCCTTTAACGGGCTCTCCTGTTATCATCTTCACATTACCGCAACAAAATAATCACTACTGTTGATCATATTCGCATTTTTGCACCACGCCGGCGCGCAGCGACCGCTAACTGCATCTATGTTTAGCTCACGGGCCGGTACGGATACCGCGTTGTCCGGCTCGCCACGTGATGGCAACCGATCTCCTGACCTGAAAGGGAATGCGCCCTTGCCGGATGCGGCACGGGTTGCCGTCGCGTGCGTACCGACCGGGGCGACTGTTCTCCGGTGTTCCACTCCTTCCTGGCGGGATTTTTGCTTCTTCCACCCTGGCCGTCCTGGCGCTGCGCCAGCGTCGGCACCACACGGTAAGTGATATTTTCTGCGTCATTCCATGACGCCAGGCTTTACATCGCTGAGGAATATCCGAATGTCTTTGAAACTGAAAACAATGACGCTTCATGTTGTGATAGCAGGTTGTATGAGCATGGCCTTTTACGCCCAGGCAGACGTGAAGATCGGCGTCGCCGGGCCCTTTACCGGCCCCAACGCCACCTACGGCGCCCAGTACTGGAAGGGGGCCTCGCAGGCGGTGGCCGATATCAATGCCGCCGGCGGCATCAAAGGCGAAAAGATTGTGCTGGTGCAGGGGGATGACGCGTGCGAACCGAAGCAGGCGGTGGCGGTGGCCAACCGGCTGGTGGATGAAGCGAAAGTCTCCGCCGTGGTGGGGCACTTTTGCTCTTCCTCAACGATGCCGGCCTCCGAGGTATATGACGAAGCCGGGATCCTGACCATTACCCCCGGCTCGACCAACCCGCAGATCACCGAGCGCGGCATCAAAGATCTCTTCCGCATGTGTGGTCGTGACGATCAGCAGGGGGCGATCGCCGCCAACTATATGCTGGACGTGCTGAAGGCGAAGAAAATCGCCGTCATCCACGATAAAGACACCTATGGTCAGGGGCTGGCCGATGCCACCCGCGCGGCGCTGGCGAAGCGGGGTACGAAAGAAGTGTTGTACGAAGGCCTTTCCCGCGGTGAAAAAGACTTTAACGCCCTGGTGACCAAGATCGGCGCCCTCAAGCCGGACGTGGTCTACTTTGGCGGCTGCCATCCTGAAGCGGGCCCGCTGGTGCGCCAGATGCGCGAGCAGGGGGGGCAGGCCAAATTCTTCTCCGGCGACTGTATCGTCACCGAGGAGCTGGTCACGGCCGCCGGCGGGCCGCAGTTCACTAACGGCGTGCTGATGACCTTTGGTCAGGATCCGCGCACCCTCCCCGACGGCAAAGCGGTGATCGAGAAGTTCCGCGCCAGCGGCTTTGAGCCGGAAGGTTATACCCTCTACGCCTACGCCTCCATTCAGGCTATCGCCGCGGCCTGGAACGCCGTCGGTACCGATAACGCCAAAGCCAGCGACTGGCTGAAGAGCCACGACGTCGAGACGGTGATGGGCAAGAAAGCCTGGGATGGCAAAGGCGACCTCAAGGTGTCCGACTACGTGGTCTATCAGTGGGACGACAAGGGCAAATATCACCAGCTCTGATCGGCCACGACCTGAGGACGCTCTGTCCTTTTGACTTGCGAATTGTCACATGACGGCGGTTGACCGGGAACGGAACCCGGCGGCCGTCTGCCTGGCGGCTGGAGGGGCTATGACGGCGTTTTTTCTGCAACAACTGATCAATGGGCTGACGCTGGGCGCAGTGTACGGCTTAATCGCCATCGGCTACACCATGGTGTATGGGATCATCGGCATGATCAACTTCGCCCACGGCGAGGTGTATATGGTCTCCGCCTACCTGTGCGCCATCGGTCTGGCGCTGCTCTCTTTCTTCGGGATCCACTCCTTTCCGCTGCTGATTTTCGCCACTCTGGTGTTCACCATCGTGGTCACCGGCGTATACGGCTGGGCGATCGAGCGCATCGCCTACCGGCCGCTGCGCAACTCGACGCGGCTGGCGCCGCTGATCTCGGCTATCGGGATGTCGCTGATCCTGCAGAACTATGTCCAGCTGAGCCAGGGGCCGAACCAGCAGGGGATCCCGACGCTGCTTAGCGGCGCTCTGCGCATGACGGTGGGCGACGGGGTGGTGCAGATCACCTGGACCAAGGTGTTTATTCTCGTCGCGGCGCTGGTGGGGATGCTGATCCTGACCTGGATTATTCAGTATACCCGGCTGGGGCGCATCTGCCGCGCCACCCAGCAGGACCGGCGCATGGCGGCGATCCTTGGCATCAATACCGACCGGGTGATCTCCCTGGTGTTTGTCATCGGCGCGGCGATGGCCGGTCTGGCCGGCGTGCTGGTGACCATGAACTACGGCACCTTCGACTTCTATATCGGATTTATTATCGGCATCAAAGCCTTCACCGCCGCGGTGCTGGGCGGGATCGGCTCGCTGCCTGGCGCGATGCTGGGTGGTCTGCTGCTTGGGGTGGCCGAAGCCCAGTTCGCCGGGCTGGTGAATTCGGATTACAAAGATGTCTTTTCCTTTGCGCTGCTGGTGGCGATCCTGATTTTTCGTCCGCAGGGGCTGTTGGGACGTCCGCTGGTGGCCAAGGTCTAAGGAGGCTTTATGGGTGAAATTACGCGCCAGCCTGCGCGGGCTATCCAAAACGCGCTGATCGACAGCGTACTGGCCGGCCTTTGCGCGTTAATTGTCTTTGGCCCGATCGTCGGCGTGGTGCTCAAAGGGTATGGTTTTACCCTCGCGCCTGCGCGGGTGGCGATTCTGGTGGCGGTGGTGATGGCCGGCAGGCTGGCGCTCAGTCTGCTGCTGCAGAGCCACAGGGGAAAAGCCTTTATTGCCCGCTTTGAGGGGGCGGATGACGGGGTATACGTCCGGCCGCCGGGCTACCGCTCGCGGCTGCGCTGGATAATACCGCTGCTGGTGGGGCTGGCCATTGTCTTTCCGTTTCTCGCCACAAAATATCTGCTGACCGTGGCCATTCTTGGGCTGATCTACGTTCTGCTTGGCCTGGGGTTGAATATTGTGGTGGGCCTCGCGGGCCTGCTCGATCTGGGCTATGTGGCGTTTTACGCCATCGGCGCCTACGGCCTGGCGCTGGGCTACCAGTACCTGGGCCTCGGCTTCTGGGCGATGCTGCCGCTGGGGGCGGTGATGGCGGCCCTCGCCGGGGCGTTGCTGGGCTTTCCGGTGCTGCGTATGCATGGCGACTATCTGGCCATCGTCACCCTTGGCTTTGGCGAAATTATCCGCCTGGTGCTTAACAACTGGGTGAGCTTCACCGGCGGCCCTAACGGCGTACCGGTGCCATCCCCCACGCTGTTTGGCCTCGAGTTTACCCGCCGGGCGAAAGATGGCGGCATCCCCATCCATGAGTTTTTCCACGTCAGCTACAACCCCAACCTGAAATTCATCTTTCTCTACGCCGTGCTGTGTCTGGTGGTGATGCTGGTTCTGCTGGTGAAGCATCGCCTGACGCGGATGCCCATCGGCCGCGCCTGGGAGGCGCTGCGCGAGGATGAGATCGCCTGTCGGGCGATGGGGCTCAATCACGTACTGGTGAAGCTCTCGGCGTTTATGCTCGGCGCGTCGACGGCCGGCATCGCCGGGGTGTTCTTCGCCAGCTATCAGGGGTTTGTTAACCCGACGTCGTTCACCTTTTTTGAGTCGGCGCTGATCCTGGCGATTGTGGTGCTCGGGGGAATGGGCTCCACCCTGGGAGTGGTACTGGCGGCGTTTGTTCTGACGGTCACCCCGGAGCTGCTGCGCGGTTTTGACGAATATCGGGTGCTGCTGTTCGGCGTGCTGATGGTGATGATGATGATCTGGCGGCCGCGCGGCCTGGTGCGCACCAGCCGCAGCGGGGTTGCGTTGCGAAAAGGAGTCGCGCCATGACCGACAGCATCTTACGCGTTGAGCATCTGATGATGCATTTCGGCGGCATCAAAGCGCTGAATGATGTCAATCTGGAGGTGGAGCGGGGGTCGATCACCGCCCTGATAGGCCCCAACGGCGCGGGCAAGACCACGGTGTTTAATTGCCTGACCGGTTTTTATCGGGCGACGGGGGGCAGTATCGTGCTGCGGGCGCGGGAAAAGGTCACCGATGTTATTCAGGTGCTGGGGCAGAAGCTTCACCCGGACGATTTTCTCCACCCGGCGCAGCTGGGGAGGCGGATCTATTACAAGATGTTCGGTGGCACCCATCTGGTGAACCGCGCTGGCCTGGCGCGCACCTTCCAGAATATACGTTTATTCCGCGAGATGTCGGTGATCGAGAACCTGCTGGTGGCCCAGCATACCCAGGTCAACCGCCATCTGCTGGCCGGGATCCTCAATGCCCGTGGGTATCGGCAGGCGGAGAGTCAGGCGCTGGATCGCGCTTTTTACTGGCTGGAGGTGGTGGAGATGGTGGACTGCGCCAACCGTCTGGCGGGGACCCTCTCCTACGGACAGCAGCGGCGGCTGGAGATCGCCCGCGCCATGTGCACCCGTCCGGAGATGATCTGTCTGGACGAGCCGGCCGCCGGCCTCAACCCGGTGGAAACCCAGGCGCTGAGCCGGATTATTCGCTTTCTGCGCCAGCAGCACGGCATTACGGTGCTACTGATCGAGCATGATATGGGGATGGTGATGGAGATTTCGGATCATATCATCGTCCTCGATCACGGGGACGTCATCGCCCGCGGCGCGCCGCAGGCGATCCAGGCCAACGCCAGTGTGATTGCCGCCTATCTTGGCGCTGAGGAAGAGGAGACGCGCCGATGAGCCAGCCTTTGCTTGCCTTTAATGAGGTGGATGTCTTCTACGGGCCGATCCAGGCCCTGAAGCAGGTCTCTCTCACCGTCAACGAGGGGGAGACGGTGGCGCTGATCGGCGCCAACGGCGCCGGTAAATCAACGCTGCTGATGTCGGTCTTCGGCCAGCCGCGCATTGCCGGCGGGGAGATTTTCTATCGCGGGGAGGCGATCAGCCGGAAATCGACCCACTTTATCGCCAGCAACGGCATCGCCCAGGCCCCGGAAGGGCGGCGCATCTTTCCCGATATGACCGTCGAGGAGAATCTGCTAATGGGGACCATTGCCATTGGCAACCGCTATCAGGCCGAGGACAAGGCGCGAATGTACCAGCTGTTCCCCCGGCTGGAAGAGCGGCGGGGACAGCGGGCGATGACCCTCTCCGGCGGCGAGCAGCAGATGCTGGCCATCGCCCGGGCGCTGATGAGCCGACCGCGCCTGCTGCTGCTGGATGAGCCGAGCCTGGGGCTGGCGCCGCTGGTGGTGAAGCAGATTTTTCAGATCCTGCGCGAGCTGACGGCCCAGGGGATGACGCTGTTTCTGGTGGAGCAGAATGCCCGCCATGCCCTCAATCTGTCGGACCGCGCCTACGTGATGGTGAACGGCCAGATCCGCCTGAGCGGTAGCGGCCAGACGCTGCTCAACGACCCGGAGGTGCGTAAGGCATATCTGGGGATCAGCGGCTGAGGGGGTTATTCCCGCGGTTCGTTACGGGTTTTAATGTGCTGCCAGAAACGTTCGGCGGCCTGGTTAAGCCGCGAGCCGGAGCGGTAGAGCCAGGCGCCGATCGGCAGCGACAGGCTCTCATCGAGGATCGTCAGCCGGCCTTCGTCCAGCTCGCGCTGAATGGAGTACTGCGGCAGCCAGCCCACGCCGTCGCCATTGAGGATCATGCGCTTGAGCAGCTCGCTCATGGAAGAGACAAAGGTGAGAGAGAAGGTGATCTCCGGCGTGCGGTCGATCACCTGGTTCACCTGGCGCCCCATATAGCTGTCGTTGGCGTATTTCATCAGCGGCAGCACGCCGCGATGTAAATGAAACAGCGGGCGGCCATGTTCGTCGCAGGGGGAGACCAGGTGCAGATAAGAATCAAAAATTTTATGATTAATAAACGGATAGTTCATCAATTCTTCATTATAGAAGGAGAGGATAAAATCGCTTTTTCCCTCTTTCAGGTTAAATACGGCGTCGTTGACGTTAATCGATTCAACATGAAAAGTCTTATTTTTACGGTCGGTGTAACCGGCGATGATCTCCGGCAGTAATAACACCGACAGCGAAGGGGCGGCGTCGATTCTTATTTTCTGGGTAGTGTTATTTAAGCCTTTAATACGGCTGATCTGAAAATCCATGTCATCGAGCATATTTCGCGCATAGCCGACAAAAATTTTCCCGCGGTTGGTCAGCTGCAGAGGGTTGGCGCTACGATCGAAGATGCTGAATCCGAGGGAAGCCTCCAGCGACTGGATGCGTCGGCTGAAC
>ERZ773136.3242-NODE-3242-length-12345-cov-3.848007_pt1 | contig 12345 bp, 9 predicted proteins | sample MGYA00580855_ERZ773136 | MGnify/ENA primary metagenome ERZ773136 (study PRJEB29015, sample SAMEA2737860) | human gut metagenome | biome: human gut; feature: human-associated habitat; material: faeces | place: China | collected 2012 ... | reverse complement strand
ATGGCGGAAAAGACATCGCCAGACGCGCCGCCGAATTGTGCGGTGGTGCCCTAATCCGCCTTCCCCTGCCCCTCTGCTTTTGTCGGCGGAGGGGCGTTTTTTGTGCTTCCGCGAAATTCGAGATTGACAACTTCCCCCGATGGTGGTAAACTGGAAAAAACGGAAGTTTTCCGCCCATTTTCGTCGTTTGTTAGGAGGATTGCTATGAGTCCCATTGCCGCCCGGAAAAAGACCATCATCTGGATGATTGCCGCCATCGTGCTGGCAGTTTCCTCCATCGCACTTGGCGTCGGTCTCATCGTCAGCCACAATTCGCTGACGGACACCCGGAATCAGCTGACGGACACGCAGAGCGCGCTGTCCTCCACCCAATCCACCTTAGCGGACACCGAAAACAGCCTGTCCGCCGCGAAGGACACCCTCGCATCCACCGAAGCCACCCTCGCGGACACGCAGACCACGCTGGACACGACCGCCGCCGCCTTGACGGATACCCAGACCACCCTTGCGTCCACCGAAGCTACCCTCGCCGAAACGCAGGGCACGCTTGCTGACCGCGAAACCGAACTGTCCGCCACAAAGGACACCCTCGCGTCCACCGAAGCCACCCTCGCCGAAACGCAGACTGCCCTGAACAGCCGCGACACCACGCTGGCATCCACGAAGGACACGCTGATGATCACCCAGACCGAACTGGCGGCAGTGAAGGACACGCTGTCCACCACGCAGAACGAACTGGACACACTGAAAGCGTCCCTGCCGGCGAAGGAATATGAACTGGAGAACACGAAGGAAGCGCTCGCCGCGACGGAAGCCGAACTGGCGGTGACGCAGAACACGCTGACTGCCGCGCAGACGGAGCTGTCCGACACAAAAACCAGCCTGTCCGCCACTGAAACCGAGCTGACCGCGACGAAGGACAGCCTTGCCGCCGCCACGACGGAATTGTCCGACACCAAGACGGCGCTGACCGCCACCGAAGCCGAGCTCACGACGACGAATGACAGCCTGACCGCAAAGGAAGCCGAACTCACGACGACGAAGGACACCCTGACCGCGAAGGAAGCCGAGCTCTCCGCGACGAAGGACAGTCTGACCGCGAAGGAAGCCGAACTCACCGCGACGAAGGACAGCCTGACCACCGCGGAAAATGAACTCGCCGCGACGAAGGACAGCCTGACCACCGCCACGACGGAGCTGGAAGCCACAAAGGCAACCCTTGCCGCGGCAGAGGCGGAATTGACGACGACGCAGGAAACCCTCGCCGACGCGCAGGCGATTCTGGCGGCATCGAACGAATCGCTGAGCTTCGCGAAGCTGAACCCGGCGACGCGCGGTACTGACCCCGGCATTGCGCCCTCCCCGATGGCAAGCGCGGTTCGCGACCCGTCTGAAGCCGTCGCGTTCCTGCTTGTGACAGTCGGCACAAAGACGTACGAGCCGATTCCGCTGCTGGAGGACGGGTACTACCGGCTGATCCACGGCGTGTGCGTGAACATCATCCACGTCACGGAGACGAGCATCGAGATGACCGACGCCAGCTGCGCCGACCACGACTGCATCACGCAGGGCATCGTGACGCTGGAGAACAAGGACACGCGCGAAGGCGGCGGCTACATCATCTGCCAGCAGAACTATGTGACGCTGCGGCTCTGCACCCGCTCGGAGCTGGAAGCGGAAGGCATTGTGCTGCAATAATCGAGGATTTGACCGGGGGCGGCGCAGGCTGCCTCCGGTTTTTTGCATAATCAGAAATATCCCCAAGGAGGAAAACGCCCATGCTGACGTATCATCCGACCACCGAAGCCGAGAAGGAAGCCATCTGCGCGTGGCAGTACCCCGGCGAATACGCGATGTACAACAATCCGCCGTATGCCGAGCAGAAGAAGCACGGATACGGTTTTGCGAATCCGGCAAACAATTTCTATTCCTTTTACGATGGCGAAACGCTGGTGGGCTTCGTGAACCTGTCCGATGAGGGCAGCGAGGTGTTTTTCGGCATCGGGGCGCATCCCGACCACTGCGGACAGGGGTACGGCACGCAGATGACGGCGCTGGCGTGGGATTTATCCCAGCGGCTGTATCCGGGCAAGCCGATGTACTTGGAAGTGCGGACGTGGAACACGCGCGCCGTTCGCTGCTACGAGAAGGCGGGATTCCGGGTGGGGGGGGAGCCGGTGAAGCGGGTGACACTCAGCGGAGAAGGGACGTTTTACCACATGATGAGGGAGGTGGCGGGATGATTCCACGCATCAAGAGCGTGACCCCGCTGCCGGACTACTGCCTGTCCGTGTCCTTCGACGACGGGCGGCGCGTGCGGTACGACGTGAAGGAGGATTTTGCCCTGCCCGGCTACGGCGTTTTGCGGGATGTACACGGGCTGTTCCAGCAGGTGCAGCTGGACGAAAGCCGGACGTGCGTATTCTGGAACGAAGATGTCGATTTGCCGAGCGACACCCTCTACGAGTACGGCAAGCCGATGTAACCACAGCCGCCTTTCGGGGCGGCTTTTTTCGTGCGCGGGGTGGGGACGGAGGGGTTGTCCCCCGCTGAAATCTCCGTGAATCTGTAAAATTCAGTTGAAAACAAGCGCAAAGTGTGGTAAAGTAGGTATGTATGCGATTTTTCCCCGCACAGGCGGAATTCTGCTGCATTGCGGCACGCTCGGAGGAAACGAACCACCATGACAATTATGAATGTCTTATCCCTGTTCGGCGGACTGGGGCTGTTCCTGTTCGGGATGCAGCTGATGGGCGAAGCGCTGGAAAAAGCGGCGGGTACACGGCTGAAAAAGCTCCTCGGCATGGTGACGGGCAACCGCTTCCTCGCCATGCTCGCGGGCATCACCATCACGGCGGTGGTGCAGTCCTCCTCCGCGACGACGGTCATGGTCGTAGGCTTTGTCAACGCGGGGCTGATGTCCCTGACACAGGCGGTCGGCGTGATTATGGGCGCAAACATCGGCACAACGGTCACGTCGCTGCTGCTGTCTGTGCAGATTGATTTCGCCGCCATCTTCACATTTCTGGGGCTGATTCTCTCGAATCTTCCCGACAAGTACAGAACCGCCAAGCAGTTCGGCACCATCACGATGGGCTTGGGCATCCTGTTCATCGGCATGAACACCATGTCCGGCGCGATGGAGCCGCTGCGGACGTGGGAGGGCTTCCAGAAGGCGATGGCGTCCATCAACAACCCGATTCTGGGCGTGCTGATTGGCGCGGGCATCACCGCCGTCCTGCAATCCTCCGCCGCCAGCATCGGCATCCTGCAAACGCTGGTCGCGCAGGGGCTGATTGGGCTGGACAGCGCCATCTTCATCCTCTTCGGGCAGAATATCGGCACCTGCGTCACGGCGCTGCTGGCGTGCGCGGGCACAAACTCCACCGCCAAGCGCGCGGCGACGGTGCACCTGCTCTTCAACGTCATCGGCACGGTGATTTTCGTCATCATCGCCTGCTGTCTGCCGCTGGCAAGCTGGGTCGAGATGCTCTCCCCCGGCAACCTCAAGCTGCAAATCGCCATTGTCCACATTCTCTTCAACGTCACGACGACGGCGCTGCTGCTGCCCGCCGCAAGCTGGCTGGAGAAGCTGGCGTGCCTGCTGATCAAGGGCGACGGCTCGACCGCCGAGGAAATGAAGCTGCTCTACTTTGACGCGCGTATGCTCAAAACGCCGCCGATTGCCGTGGCGCAGCTGTTCAACGAAGTGCAGCGCATGGGCGGCATTGCGATGGGCAACTTCCAGCGCGCGATGGAGTGCTTCAACGAGTGGGACGCAAAGAAGTCCGAAGAGCTGGCGCGGAACGAAGACGTGCTGGACTACCTGAACCGCGAAATCACCGATTCGCTGGTGGAAGTGAAGGGGCTTGACCTGTCCGAGAAGGACACGAAGCTGGTCGGCTCGCTCTTCCACGTCGTCAACGACATGGAGCGCATTGGCGACCACAGCCAGAACATCCTCGAATCCGCGCAGCTGAAGAATCAGGATGAGGTGAAATTCTCGCCCAAGGCGGTACAGGAGCTGGAAAGCCTGTCGAACCTTGTGCGCGCGCAGGTGCAGCGCTCGCTGGACATGTTCAAGGCGCAGGTGACGGACGACACGCTGCTGGGCGAAGTGGAGGGCGTAGAGGACGAAATCGACACGACGACCGAAGCCCTCCGCAGCCACCACATGGATCGCTTGAAGAACCACAAGTGTTCCGCGAAGAACGGCATGATTTATCTGGACATGCTGACGAACCTCGAACGTATTGGCGACCACGCGGAGAATATCGCCACGTCCGCGAAATCCGCAACGGGGATTTGATTTGCACATAAAAACCTCGCGACAGGTGATGCCGCGAGGTTTTTCTATTGGTTTGATTCTGCTGATTTTATTCGCCGATTTCCGCGTAAATCATTTCCACATGATTCTGGCATTCCTTCGCGAACGTCGCCGCATCAAACGCGCCGTTCAGATAGCGCTGCACCAACACCTGAAGCGCGTCATCATACGTCAGCGGCGAACCCTCTGACACATACAGCGATTTTGCCATCTCCTGATAGTAGGCAATATCCTCCGTCGAAGAGAAATAACGCCACTGCTCCATGTTTGCGTACTGATCCTGCAAGTCGCGCAGGGTGTCCTCGTCCGCGCGCTCTTTATCTGCTTTCTGTTCCAGCAGTGCGATTTTTTCCGCAAGTTCATCCAGCTGCGCCACCATCGACGGATTTTCAATCGGCTCGGTCAGGTTGTCATAGATAAAGTAACTTCCATCTGTCAGATGTGTCGCGCAGTATTCCAAAAACTGAATCGCGGCTTCCTGATTCTTGCCGTAGGGGTTCACCACAGCAATGGTCACATACGTTTCAACCGCGCTGTTCTGCTCCGGGAAAATGCGCGGCACGAATTGAATCATCTGCGACGGGGCGGACGAAGCACCCGGAATCATGAAAATATTTTCAAATGCCATGCGCGGCTCTTCTTCCGCGGGCAGTTCGTCCTTGATGCGCTGGACGTAATGCAGAAACGTTTCGTCCGTAAAGTCCAGCCTGCGTCCCTCCTGCAGGGAGGTCATGATGTAATACTTCATGAACAAGTCCATCATGCCCGACTGGGTGTATTCCTGCATCAGAAGCCCTGTCTCTTCCGGCAGAAGCCCTTCTTCCAGAATTTCGTTGCACACATCCAGCAGTTCGTCGAAGGTTTCGGGCGACTTCATTCCCCATTCGTCCAGATATTCCGTCAAGACCATCATGCCCATCGGGGAAGCATCTATTATCCAGCCCATCAGCGTATCGTCATCCGTGCAGACGGGGCGCAGAGCGGGATAGACATGCTGGAAAGCGTCCTGCAAAATCGCGCTGCCGGTTAGCGGCGCGTAGTATTCCATGTTTTTGAGGGTATATAAGCCGTCGTAAGCAGTGAAAACAAACAAATCAATGTCGGGATTCTTGATAACGTAGGCGGTCGAAATCGTGTCCATGATGTCTACGGACTTTTCGCAGGTGATGCTGATGCCGCTTTCCTGTTCAAACTGCTCCATGCGTTCCATCAAGGCATAATACTGATTGGTGGCAATGTTCAGTTCTGCATTTTCCGCGTGGGCGGCAAAAGCGCACAGGGTCAGAGCGGCGCAGAGCATCAGCGACAGAAACTTTTTCATTGGCTTCTCCTTTATCTGTCACAGTGGGATTACGATTGCCGCGCTGTCTGCCCCATGGGATTCACGCCTTTCTGTATCGTTCGTTTTTCATGCCAGTATCTTCATTTGTAATATAGCATGTGTTTTTTGTTTTGTCAAGTCATGCTGCCATTTTTTTGTAGCATATTAGATGTGACGAATATATTCCCCCACCACCTCCACCAGCCCATCCGCCTCCTTCGGCGCGTACCTCGGCGAAATTGCGAGCGTCACGAAGTCATACGCCCCCGCCGCACGGAAATCGCGGTAGTCGTCGTACACGCGGAAGGGCACGGTCGGCTCTGCGCCGTTTTTCGCGGCGAACATCTGCGCGGTCAGCGAATTGAGATGGATGTTGCCATCCGCATCAAGCAGCACCGACGGAATATCCGGGCGCGAACGCGGATTTCGCACGTTCTCCAGCGCCGAAATCCGCCGCATCGCCAGCGCGAAAAGCAGGTAATTCGCCTCATCGAGCTTCTTCTGGGCATAGAAGGCGGCGTAGTCCAGCCGCTTTTGGACGGGCATGGACAGGACGTTGAACAGCACGAAGTTCGGGCCGGGATAGCCGATGCCGAGGTCGCTGTGCGCGTCAACGTGGGTGACATCGAAGGGGGCGGTCAGGCGTCCGGCGGCGATTTGCTCCTCCCAGAAGCGGAGCGCGCCGTCGTGCGTCTCGAAAATGCGGCCGGGCTTGGGGGCGGTGCGGGACAGGCCGCACTGGTTTTCGAGGAACGCGCGGACGGCGGATGCTTCCCACGGCTCATGTCCGGGGAGGGACGGGCGGTGTCCTAATTCGGCAAGCGGGCAGCAGTCGGCGAGGAAAAAGTCGAGGTCAATGTCGAGAACGCGCATGGTAATGCTTCTTTCTGCTGAAATCAGCGGGATTTCGGTTCTATTATACCCCATTCCCCCTCACGGCGCAAGGTCGATGATGCTGTTGTCGCTGCCGCCCTCGGCGAAGGAATCCGGCACTTGCCCGACGATGATGCTTTCCGCCATCGCCATCTGCGTGCTGGCCTGCACGTTTTTCGCGCCGGTCGGAATGACGATTTGCACGTTCGCAGTCAGGACGAGGGAAATGCGGTGGCGGGTCTGGTTGATGCCGGCGGTGGTGAAATCGGTGCTGAACGCCGCCTGCACCGAGCCGACAGGCAGAATCTGCACGGCGATGCCCGGCCCAGCGCCCGCCAGCAGCGTCAGCCCGACGGCACTGCCCAGCGGCACGACGACGGTTTTCTGCCCCATGGCGGTCAATCTCTCCTGCGCAAGCAGGGACGCCTGCGCCGCCAAGCGGTTCATCTCCGGCGTATTCGCCTGAATCAGGCGCACTTGCCCTTGATCGTCCTTCTCGACGGTCATCAGGTCGGCGTAATGCACGCCGAGTCCGAGCATCTCAGACGCTGCCTCGTTGAGCGCCTGAATCGCCAGCGACCGCGCCGTCGCCTGCGAGAGCGTCAGCACGACGTCGGTCACGTTGCGCTCGACGCGGAGAATCAGCAGCGTCATCAGCACAAGCAGCAGCAGCGCGCGTTTCCACCGCCGCCGGGGAGATTTTCGGCGCTTTGCAGGAATTTTCGCTTCTGATTCGTTGTTTGTCTGGGGCATGGTGCATCCTCCTTTCGTCGCCTGCCATTGCAGGATGCGCGAATATGTGCTATAATATAGGATGCAATTTTGTTTGCTCTGCGGATTATGCTATTTTCGGATGAAAATGCGCCACGATAGCGCGGGTGAATCCGGAAATAGCACATTCCTTCATATTCCGCCGGGGCGCGCATTATGCCGCTTACGGCGCAAAGGGGCTGAAGCAGTGAAGAAACGCAGCAATTTCCCGGACTTTGTGCCGGAAAACGACGATTTTGCCTATCAGGACGGTCATCCCGACGACCCGCAGGGCGATTCTCCTGGTGAGTACGACCCGAACTGGGCGGACGACGACGACCCCGTGGAAGTTGCGGGGCAGGCGGACATGTTCGCGCACGAGGACTTCTGGAACGCTTCGGCGGATGATAGCGAAGCGCTGCCGGAGGAGGAAAAGGTCTACAAGCACTCCATTTTCAAGCCGGAGATGAAGAAGCCGAACTTCGTGCTGTCGATTGCCGTCAACGTCATCCGCATTTTCGCGGTGCTGGTGCTGGTGGCAGGACTGGCGGCAGTCGGCGCGGTGGTCGGCATCGCGAAAGGGTACATGGAAACTGCCCCGACGCTTGACCTCGCCGCGATTGACGATCAGGCGCAAACCTCCTTCATCTACGACGCCAACGGCAACCTCATCACCGAATACAAAGGCTCGGAGAACCGCGTCATCGTGTCGATTCAGGCCATGCCAACATACCTCCAGCACGCTTTTATCGCCGTGGAGGACGCGCGCTTCTACACGCACAACGGCGTGGACATCAAGCGCATTATCGGCGCGTTCGTGTCGAACCTGTCCTCCTCCTCCACGCAGGGCGGCTCGACCATCACCCAGCAGCTGATTAAGAACACGCTCCTTTCCTCCGAGCAGAGCTACAAGCGCAAAATTCAGGAAGCGTACCTCGCCATGCAGCTGGAAACGCGCTACACAAAGGATCAGATTCTCGAAAGCTACCTGAACACCATCTACCTTGGCGAAAACTACTACGGCGTGTACACCGCCGCGCAGGGGTATTTCGGCAAATCGCTGGGCGAACTGACGCTCCGCGAATGCGCCATGCTGGCGGGCACATGCAACTCGCCCTACTACTACAATCCGCGCCGGAATTTCTACACGCGGCAGAAGGAAGGCGTGGATTACCCCGCCATCACCAACGACCGCACCAACTACGTCCTGCGCTGCATGTACGAAAACCAGTACATCACCTACGAGCAGTATCAGGAGGCGCTTGACCCGGCGACCGCGCATGTGCTGGAGAAAGACCCGAACACATCCACCGGCATGTACGCCTACGCGCACTACGTCGAATACGCGGTGGATGAGGTCATCGACATCCTGCTGCAGCTGAACAACCTTGAGGACACCTCCGCCAACCGCAACGCCATGGAAAACAAGCTGCGCACCGGCGGCTACCACGTCCAGCTCGCCATCGACACCTCCATTCAGTCCACTGTCGAGGATACGCTGGAAAACTGGACGAACTACCCCACCCTGCGCGACCCTGCGGACAAGGTCTACCGCACGCGCAATTCCGACGGCACATACGACGAAACGGTTGAGCCGCAGGCCGCCGCCGTCGTCGTGGACTACCACACGGGCGAAATCAAAGCCATTGTCGGCAGCCGCACGCGCCCGACGGCGATGAAGACCTTCAACCGCGCGGTGGATATGACCATGCCCGTCGGCTCGTCCATCAAGCCGATTGCCGTGTACGCCCCCGCGATTGAACTTGGCGCATCCCCCGCGAGCATCGTGATGAACATGCCGCTGCCGATTTCCGGCTGGCGCGGGTCAAACGGACAGGATTCATGGCCGCGCAACTACGGCGGCAGTTCCTACGCCGGCCCGGAGACGCTGCGCAAGGCGCTCGTCAACAGCCACAACACCGCCGCCGCGCAGGCGCTGATGACCCTTGTGGGCGTGGACAATTCCGTTGCCTTCCTGCACGCGATGGGCATTGACGATGCGCACATTGACGCAACGCCGTTCGGCTTGTCCCTCGGCTCCAGCGGCATCACGCCCATGCAGATGGCGGTTGCCTTCGGCGTGCTGGCGAACGGCGGCGTGTATCAGCAGCCCATCTCCGTCCTCGGCATTTCCGACAGCACGGGCAAGGTCATCTGGGACGGCCACCAGCAGCAGGAGCGTCACCGCGTGTTCAGCGAATCCACGGCGTACATGGTCGTGGACATGCTCAAGCAGGCGGTTTCCTCCGGCACGGGCACAAACGCGAAAATCAAGGGGCAGACCGTCGCAGGCAAAACCGGCACGAACTCCGACCAGAAGGGCGTTTTCTTCGCTGGCATGACGGGCTACTACTCCTCCGCCCTGTGGGTTGGGCACGACAACTACAAGGCGCTGTCGTCGAAATCCACCGGCTCCCGCTCCGCCGCCCCGCTGTGGCAGAGCTACATGAGCAAGATTCATCAGGGGCTGTCCAACCGCGACATTCTGGAGGGCAGCGCCAGCGACTACGGCTTGGTGAAGGTGACGACGTGCGCGGTATCGGGGCAGCTTGCCACCGACGCTTGCCGCAGCGACGCGATGGGCTACGGGGTCGTGACGGACTACTGGAAAGCCGGCACAGAACCGACGGTTTCCTGCCAGATGCACACGACGCAGACGATTTGCTCCGTCAGCGGCTTGCTCGCCTCCCCCTACTGCCCGGACACGGTCACGCGCGGCGTGCTGACGATTCCGTCGGGACACCCGCTGGCGTCCTTCATCGGCACGGAATATGAGGATGTGCTGATTGAGTACCTCGGCAGCTACGCGGTCTTGGGCGCAAGCGGCACCTGCCCATACCACACGAGCGCATCCAGCTCCGGCAGCAACACGATGGTGGAGAACACGCTGATTCCCGATGCGAAGATTCTGCTTTCGCAAGCCTACGCGCAATTGCAGAGCATGGACATTGTAAACGACGCGCAGCGCTACTCCGCGATTCAGTCCGCCATCACGAATCTGGAATACGTCATCTCCCTCCCCGCCCCGACGACGGCGGAAGTTGCGTCGGCGATGGGGCAGCTGACACAGGCGATGGCGGGTCTCTACTAATGGATACATCAACAAACACGGCGGCGGATTCTCTCGCAGAAATCCTCCATGCCCTCCGCGGCATCCGCGCCCCCATCCAGCAGGGCGAATACGACCTGCACGACCTCGTGCGCACCGCCTTGACGGAATCAGGCCTCCCCTGTGCGCACGAAGTCTCGCTCGCCCCGCGCTGCCGCATCGACTTGCTTTGCCCCGGCGGCGTCGGCATCGAAATCAAGCGCGGGCAGCCTGACCGCAAGCGCATTGTGATGCAGCTGACCCGCTACGCCGCGTGCGGGCAAATCAGCAGTTTAATTCTTGTGACTGAGCGGACAGTCGCCGTACCCAATCGAATTCACGGAAAGCCGATTTCGTGCGTATGCCTGAACCGGCTGTGGGGAATTGCACTATGAATGAAGAAGAAGCGGAACTGCTTCCGCCGTACCTGCGCCCGTACCCGCCCTCCGGCGCACCGCTGGGAACGCTGAGCTACAACCGCCGCAGTAAGTGCTGGGTGGTGAAGGGCGACCCGTCGGTGACGGAGGTGTGCAAGCGGCTGTTTCCGGGCAGCGCGGGCAGCAGGCGCGGCGAAGCGCGGTTCACGGCGCATCGGCGGGCGGTCGGCGACCTCTGCTGGCTGATGATGCGCTTCCCGCTGGAAATCAAGGCAAGTGACCGCGCGTTGTGGGAAAAGGCGGTCACGGGCGCGCGGGAATACGCGGTTCGTCAGGCAAAGTTATCGACCATGCCCGTGCGCATGACCCCGCCCGACGGCGCGTTTCTGGGGACGCTCCGCCCGTTTCAGGAGGAGGGGCTGTCGTACCTGTGCAGCCACGACCGATGCCTGCTGGCGGACGAAATGGGCTTAGGCAAGACGGTGCAGGCGCTGGCGTTTCTATCCGCCACCGGTTCATTGCCCGTGCTGGTGATTCCGCCCGCGCACCTGACCCGCAACTGGCAGGAGGAAACGCTGCGTTTCCTGCGAGTGGACGGCAAAGCGCCGCGCGTGCACGTCATCAAGGGCTTGAAGCCCTACGACCTGCCGGAAGCGGACGTGTACATCATGCACTACCTGCTTCTGCGCGGGTGGAAGAGCGTGCTGCCGACGCTGCCTTTTCGATCGGTCATCTTCGACGAAATCCAGGAGCTTCGCCACGCGGGGACGGAAAAGTACTCCGCCGCGTCGCTGCTGTCGGAAAGCTGCGAGCGCGTTATCGGGCTGTCCGGCACGCCGATTTACAACCGCGGCGGCGAAATCTGGAACGTCATCAACATTCTCGACTACCACTTCTTAGGCGACTGGGAGTCGTTTTCGCGCGAGTGGTGCAGCGGCTACGGCAATCAGCTTGTGCTGAAGCCCGATTTGCTCGGCGCGTACCTGCGGCGGGAGGGGCTGATGCTCCGCCGGACGAAGCAGGAGGTGCTGCGCGAGCTGCCGCCGAAGCGCCGGCTGGTGCAGGAGCTGGACTGGAACGACAAGGTATACGCCCAGCTGATGGCGCCCGTGATGCGCGACGTGCTGCGCTGGAAACAGGACGACCAGCTTTCGGCGCAGGAGCGGGCGATGCTGGAGGAATCCATCAGCCAGCACGCGCGGCAGGCCACTGGCGTGGCGAAAGCGCCGTATGTGTGCCAATTTGTGCGCGCGCTGCTGGACGGCGGCGAAAAAGTGCTGCTGTTTGCACACCACCATCAGGTGATGGACATCTACAAGCAGGAATTGAAGGCGTTTTCGCCGGGGTTCATCACCGGACGGGAGACGACGCTGGCGAAAATGAACGCGGTTGACCGCTTCCAATCCGGGCGGACGGACGTGCTGTGCATCAGTCTTCGCGCGGCAAGCGGTCTCAATCTCCAGCGCGCGACGTGCGTCGTTTTCGGCGAACTGGACTGGTCGCCGGCAGTGCATTCACAGGCGGAGGACCGCGCGCACCGCATGGGGCAGGAGGATTCGCTCCTGTGCTACTATCTCGTTGCGCCGCAGGGTTCGGACGCGGTGATGCA
>ERZ773136.3241-NODE-3241-length-12346-cov-4.016435_pt1 | contig 12346 bp, 9 predicted proteins | sample MGYA00580855_ERZ773136 | MGnify/ENA primary metagenome ERZ773136 (study PRJEB29015, sample SAMEA2737860) | human gut metagenome | biome: human gut; feature: human-associated habitat; material: faeces | place: China | collected 2012 ... | reverse complement strand
TATGTCCGTTCAACAGCTCTTCTGCCTTGTCCTTATATCCGTCGTCTACAACCGGGCCGTTATCGCTCGACAAGATAATAATTGTATTTTTATCTAATCCGTTTTTCTTCAAAGCCGATAAAATCTCACCCACACTCCAATCGAACTGCAACAAGACATCTCCTCTCGGCCCCATACCCGATTTCCCGGCAAAGCGTTCATTAGGAACACGGGGGACATGTGCATCCTGCGTGGCAAAATAGAGAAAGAAAGGTTCGTCCTTATGATTCTCGATAAACGAAACGGCTTTGCTTGTAAGCTCATCGGCAATTTGGTCGTCTTTCCACAACGCAGATTTTCCGCCCTTCATATATCCAATACGAGAAATGCCATTGACGATACTTTGGTTATGACCATGCGAAGGATGCATAACCAATAAATCAGGATCCTTTTTCCCCGTAGGTTCTCCCGGAAAATTCTGCTTATAACTGACATAAATAGGATCTTCCGGATCAAGATTTACAACAGCCCCATTCTCTACGAATACACAAGGGACTCGATCGCCCGTAGCGGCCATGATATAAGAATAATCAAATCCTATATCGGCAGGATTCGGCGACAACCGTTGATTCCAGTCTTGTGTCCCTTTTTCATCTCCGAGTCCCAAATGCCACTTACCGACAACCCCGGTAGCATATCCGGCATCTCGGAACATATCGGCCAACGTGTATCGTTCGGGACGGATAATCATTCCCGCATCCCCATCGGCAATACCCGTACCTTCCCTACGCCATGCATATTCGCCGGTCAACATCGCATAACGGGAAGGTGTGCTGGTAGCCGCAGCACTATGAGCATTAGTAAATCTCACTCCCTCGGTAGCCATGCGTTGCACGTTCGGGGTATTTATCGTCTTAGACCCATTACAACTTAAATCGCCATAGCCTATATCGTCGGCATAGATGAACACGACATTCGGACATTGCGGCATCTCCACGTTCCCTCTCTTTTCGGCTTGCCCCGAAATTGGGAGTGCCATTAACGGTAATATCAACGGTATCGATTTCATATCTATTTTTCTACTAAAATAAACATATTTTTTTACACTTTCCCTCGAACAGGCCATTTATTTACAACCGGAGAAAAAAGTATTAATTATTTTAATTTACAATCAACTCATCGAAATACATCCATATCTTCTGATCCTCACGTATATCTCCGATGGGACAAAGTCCGGGATTTTCCATTTCGAGCTTCAAGTATCGGGCATTCAAATCCAACCCACTGAAAACGGCATCTTCCACGGCTGTACGATTCTTAAAAATATCCTCCTGAGAAAAAGTAATCTCTCCTACCGGAACGAATGTTTTTTTATTGTTCGATACAGATAACCGAATTAGCGAAGGTTTATGAACGGCCATTCCAGAGTTAGTGATACACCCTATACGAACTTCTTTCACCGGAGTCCTTTTTCCCATATCCAGAACAAACGATGCATCTTCGTCATACCACCCGGCCCATTCAAAATCGGTATGACGCAAACTGCCTCTAACACCATTGGTCAACACATATCGTTTTTCATTCGAAGCCAATACCTCTTTTCCCGTAGCCTTGTTCCACTGTAAATCCAGGAGCAAAGTCTCCCCCATCTTCTCTCCGTTCATGAAAGTCGCGGCTTTCATACAGGTCGTACTCTTTACCGTCAAGGGAGAAGCGTAAAGACTCGACGATGCGACAGGTTCCGTTCCATCTTCGGTATATCGGATTTCTACATCAGGCCTAATACACGAAAGCTCCACCAACAACTTTTTCCCCTTTGGGGTAACCTTATGATCTATATTGTACATCGAGCGGGCACAAGTAATATCCATTGCCTCGATATGAGGCAAAACCTTATCGATCCTTTTCAAAAAATCGGGCCAGTCTTTTGTCCCTTTTTTTGCCCAAGCGATGTCAGACAACGCCAATAACCGAGGGAATAACTGATATTCCACATCATCGGGAGAATTACAAAATTCTGTCCACATAGATGCCTGTACCCCCATCAACAAATCCTCATAAACAGGGTTCCAGTCCTCTTGAACCGGCTCATAAGTATATACGTCTTTTAATGTATTATTTCCGAAATAGGTCAAAGGCTCAAACCACTGAGGCCCCTGATAGCGGATAAAGTAAAGAATCCTAGCAGGCGTCATAATAAACCGATGCCCTTTTGCGGCAGCTTTCAACGCTGCTTTTCCAAAACCTTGCCAGCCATAAATAATCGCACCTTCGGGCAATGTGCTGTTCGTTAATTCGTCCCAGCCCATCACTTCTTTACCCTTGCTCCTTACATAATTGCTCATACGAGTCATGAAATAGCTCTGCAACTCCTCGGTATGTTCTATATGCTCGGCCTCCATGCGAGCCCGACATCTCGGACACTTCGCCCAATTTACCTTCGAGGCTTCGTCTCCCCCCAAATGAATATATTTGGAAGGGAACAGTTCCGACACTTCGTCAATTACATCTTCCAGAAACGAAAAGACACTGTCATTACCGGCACAATAAACGATCTCTGAATTTTTACCACCGATACCGGGCAACACACCGATAAAACGATCCACGACCGGACATGCCAATTCAGGGTAAACAGCCAACGAAGAATTCGTATGAGCCGGCATCTCTATTTCGGGAATCACCTCTATCCGGCGTGCAGCCGCATAAGCAACAATCTCACGAATATCATCCTGAGTATAGAAGCCCTTTTCCACTGTCGGTTCACCCTGACGCTGGTTACGGCGTTCGGGGAAAAGTTTACCCGGGCGCTCCACCCGGCTTGCTCCTATTTCTGTCAGCAACGGATATTTCTTTATCTCGATACGCCAGCCATTATCATCCACCAAATGCAAATGCAACGTATTCAGTTTCAACATTCCCATGCAGTCAATGATACGAAGCAAATTCTCCTTGGGGACGAAAAAGCGGGCAACATCCACCATCAGTCCGCGATACCCGAACCGCGGCTCATCGGTAATGGTCATTGCCGGCACTATCCATTCCGTACCATCCACTTTGACCGCACTTTCTATTGCCGGCGGCAATAGCTGGCGGATACTCTGCAGAGCATAAAAGAAACCTTTGGCATCTGCTGCCCTGACGGTTATTTTCTTGGGAGTAATCTCCAGACAATAAGCTTCACTTTTAATAGTCTTATCTGTCTGAAGCACTAAATTTCCCTTTTTACTGTCCACTTTCAGTTTCGGGGTAAAACCGGCCGCACAAGTAAACTGGTCGGAAAGCAAACGGACAATGGCAGCCTGTTCTTCCGTTTCTACAGCAAAAACTGTTTTAGGAGTAAATTGAAAACTCCCGGTGCCCGGCACCACATTGGTCGGACAAGGTACTAAAGATATGGAAGCGGAGTTATTCGCTTCCATATTAATAACGGAAAAAAACAAGCCTAAAATAATCAGATAAATATATCTCATCATCGTATTTTACTCTTTATCCCTGTCTGGAGAGAAACGGACAGGGTCATTATACTGTTCCTGCAATTTCAGCAGTTCTTCTTTCAATTCCTTTACCACGGGCTCATATTCAGCCTGTCCGTAAAGATTATGCATTTCCATCGGATCTGACTGTAAGTCATACAGTTCCCACATATCAATGTCATTGTAGAAATGAATCAATTTATAACGGTCGGTACGCACACCATAATGACGTTTCACCATATGTTCTGCAGGATACTCATAAAAATGATAATACAATGCATTGCGCCAGTTCTGCGGATGCTCACCTTTCAGCAATGGAAGTAATGATACGCCATGTATGTCTTCGGGAACAGGGACACCGGCCAATTCAAGGAACGTAGGCGCATAGTCTATGTTCTGAACCATTTCGGTAATATCCCCTTTTCTGTCGAATCCTTTCGGCAGACGCATAATCAATGGAGTACGCATGGACTCTTCATACATAAAGCGTTTGTCAAACCAACCGTGCTCACCCATGTAGAACCCTTGGTCGGAAGTATAGACCACCAGTGTATTATCCAACAAATTCTTTTCTTTCAGATAATCAAGCACGCGGCCCACATTATCATCCAATGTCTTCACCACCTTGGCATAATCACGCATATAACGTTGGAATTTCCAATCGGCAAGTTCTTTTCCTTGCGGATTCTTCTGATAGAACTCCTTAATAATAGGAGCATAAAAATCATCATACTGTTTGCGCTCTTCCGGTGTCAGACGCCCGATAAAGTTCAAATAAGCCGATTTCAGGCGTGAATCCTTATTCATATCCAGCATCTTGGTATCATACATGATATCCATATCCTTAAAGATACTCATTTCCTGCGCAGCTGCCGCCGGACGCCCTTCATAATCATCATAAAAATTATCAGGCATAGTGAAGGTTTTGTCTTCGTATTCATTCAGATACTTCAACTCGGGCAACCAGTTGCGGTGAATCGCCTTGTGATGAATCAAAATACAAAACGGCTTATCCTTATCGCGTTGGTTCTCCATCCAGTCTATACTCATATCAGTAATGAGATTTGTCAGATAACCTTGTTTCTCTATCGTATCGTTTTGCATAGTAATGAAACGGGGATTATAGTAATCTCCCTGACCGGGTACGATCTCCCAATAATTAAATCCTGTCGGCAAGCTCTCCAAATGCCATTTACCCACCAAAGCAGTCTGGTAACCTGCTTTTTGCAACAGTTTTGGGAAAGTCTGTTGTGAAGAGTCAAACACACAAGTCGTGTTATCATAAAATTTATTGGCACAACTGTGCTTGCCGGTTATCATACAGGCACGGCTGGGACCACTCAAAGAGTTTGCCACAAAACTGTTGGTAAAGCGCACCCCGTCATTAGCAATTCTGTCAAGGTTAGGTGTTTCCATATAACGTTTATCATAACAGCTCATCATCTGGGCTGTATGGTCGTCTGTCATGATATAGACAATATTAAAAGGTTTCTGCTCCTCTGTTTTTTTCTGAGAAGCACATGAAGACATAGATGCCAAAGCCGTGACACCCGTCAACGAATAAAGTAAGCCGGAATGTAGGTTATTCATGATATAATATTTTAATAATGCATAGATTTAATGCAAATATACAGATTATCAATCACTATCGGGAATAATAATTGTTTTTTTAGTATTAAAAAGAACTCCGCACAGAGCAAGTTTCCCAAACTTAACTACCATGCGGAGTACCTTATAAATCCATTAACAGACTACCACTCAATAAATTTGCCTCGGGCTTTACGTTCTTCCAGCTCTTTTTGAAGAAATTTCTGACGGTCCTTGGCAATATAACGGCGTGCAAAAATATTAGGTACAGCAACACCCAATGATATACACAAAATAATAAGTGCGGAATTAATACCATTTGAAAAAGCATTTGTCACCTCGCCTATCACACCGTGCATATTAATAAATGCCAGCAGGGAACGATACATCAACACTCCCGGAACCATCGGAATGACCGAAGGAATTGTCAACACATGATTCGGCACGTGAAACCAGTGTACTGCCTTCACAGCCAACAAACTGACCACAAAGCTTCCCATAAACGAACCGATAACCGGACCGTATCCCAATTCAAAGTTAACAAAATTACGGGTACACACGGCAATTATTCCGCCTATAGCCACTACCCACAAAAGGCGGCGCTGAATATTAAAGATAGTGGCAAAACCCATCGCAGCAATAGCCGCAGCAATAGCATACACCCAATATCCGTCATGCGGTACCATGCTCAATTCACTGAATTTCTGGTCAATCGTTACATCACTCATCACCAAAAGCCTCATCGCAAAAGCAATACCGAATGCCATTCCACCAACCATCATGACCGTATTGGCGGCACGGGTGATACCTACCAGCAAATGATTGTCAATCATATCATCCACAAAGTTGATTAGCGGAACTCCCGGAACAATATACAGCGTGCATGCCAACAAAGGATGATAAGGCGTTACAGACCATCCCGTAAACGAAAAGGCATACGCCAGACACGTGCAGACAAATGCCGAAATAGCAATACTCATATACACATTTATACCGAACTCTATACAACGGGCACGGGTACGGAAACCGACAAAAGTACATAACGCAGTTATCAAGAAAGCAATCCAGTCCCCGCCAAACAGTTTACAGAATCCGCCACAGGCAAACCCGGTACAGATGGCAACAACGTAAGGAGTATAATTACGTTTCTGATGAGCAATCTTTTCCAGTTCTTCTTCATACTTATCCAACGAATAATCCTGTTCGATGGCTCGCCATGACAATTTACTGATTTTGGAAATAGCCTCCATGTTAATGCCATGCTTTTCACATTTTTGAAACTTGGAAAAAGAATGCTTCTCATCACTCACATTGACCATCAACATAGTCCACCGGATATCAATGTGTAACTTCTCCTCGGGAATGCCGAGATAGGCAGCAACACGCTTCATGTTCCGTTCAATGCGGTTAGTGTCCGCAGCGCTCTCCATGAGCATTTTTCCTGTACGCAACAAAAGGTCCAATTTGCGACGTAATAATAAGACCTCCTGCTCATTTGTTGTCTCGTTTGTCATCTTTTTATCTTAAATGTTAATCCTGAATTTGGAATAGGTTATTTTTTCGGGGCGCAAAGGTACAAAAATATCCGTTATAATTATGCAAAACGCAAAAAACGCTTCAATGTAAATACAGCCTTCGAAGAAAGAAGAAAAGATATTCGGCTGTTAACAGATGATATTCGACTATAAATATAGGAACAAATCTGAATTTGTCGTATCTTTGACGCGGAATAATCTAACTAATTATGGTAACATTTAAAGAATTCTTTTCGTTCAAGAACAACCGCTTCTTTTGGCTCAACCTGGTGGCCATGATTATTGTTGTGATAGCAATAGCTTTAGGAACACTGCAATGGCTTGACAACTACACCCGTCATGGTGAAGCAGTGGTCGTTCCCAATGTAAAAGGATTGCCTATGCGTCAGGCCGAGAATGAAATCTATAAACAAAGTCTCAAAGCGGTCGCCATCGACTCCAGTTATGTCAAGGGGATGCCGCCCGGTGCCATATTGGAACAGAATCCCGCCGGAGGTTCAAAAGTAAAAAAAGGAAGAACGGTCTATCTCACCATCAATATGGACAGTGCACCCAAAGTGAGTGTTCCCGATATCATGGACAACAGTTCACTGCGCCAAGCCGAAGCCAAACTGCGTGCATTAGGCTTCAGAGTCACCGAACCGGAATACATCAGCGGTGAAAAAGACTGGGTATACAGTGTCACTTATAAAGGCCGTACCCTGAATGCCGGCGATAAAGTTCCACACGAAGCTTTATTGACCCTACATGTGGGCAATGGCAATGATGAGTTAACCAATGACTCGACTTTGACAGACTCTACAGCTATCGGTGACGATGACACTCCCGTAGTAGACAAATCTTGGTTCTAACTATTTTCCCCAAAAAGTGATGATGACAGAAGAATATGCGGATGAAATAGATGATACACTGGATGATATAGAGCGAGTGGTGGAAGACCCATCGGAGCTATATGAACATTTCCGGGTGGTAGTGGATAAAGGTCAGTCGCAAGTACGAATAGATAAATACTTGTTTGAACGACTGGTCAACTCTTCGCGCAACCGAATCCAGAAAGCAGCCGATGCCGGTTTCGTCATGGCAAACGGCAAGCCGGTAAAAAGCAGTTATAAGGTAAAGCCATGTGATGTGCTGACTGTCATGATGGACCGTCCGCGTTACGACAATGATATTATCCCCGAAGATATTCCATTGGACATTGTTTATGAAGACGAAGACCTGATGGTGATTAATAAACCTGCCGGACTGGTCGTACATCCGGGTTGCGGCAATTATCACGGGACACTGGTCAATGCCATTGCCTGGCATTTGAAAGACAATCCCAAATACGACCCGAACGACCCGCAGGTGGGACTCGTCCATCGCATAGACAAAGACACTTCAGGCTTACTTGTAGTGGCCAAGACCCCCGATGCCAAAACACACCTCGGACTTCAATTCTATAACAAGACCACCAAACGTAAATATAATGCGTTGGTGTGGGGAATTGTGGAAAATGACGAAGGCACTGTTGAAGGGAATATCGGTCGGAATCCGAAAGACCGCATGCAGATGGCAGTGTTAAGCGACCCCACACAAGGAAAGCACGCCGTCACCCATTACCGGGTTCTGGAACGGTTGGGATATGTCACTTTGGTGGAATGCGTGCTTGAAACCGGACGCACTCACCAGATACGCGTGCACATGAAACACATCGGGCACACCTTGTTCAATGATGAACGCTACGGTGGAAACGAAATTCTAAAAGGAACACATTTCAGTAAATACAAACAATTCGTAAACAACTGTTTCGAGACCTGCCCCCGTCAGGCACTTCACGCCATGACGCTGGGCTTTGTCCATCCCCGCACAGGCGAAGAGATGTTTTTCACCTCTCCGTTGCCCGAGGATATGACAAACCTGATAGACAAGTGGAGAAACTATATCAGTAACAGAGAAGAACTATGAAACGTACTATTGCCATAGTAGCCGGAGGAGATTCCAGCGAACTTGTCGTTTCCTTGCGCAGTGCACAGGGACTTTACTCTTTCATTGACAAAGAGCGTTATAACCTATATATAGTAGAGATGGAAGGGCACCGTTGGGAAGTCATATTGCCCGACGGCACTAAAACTCCCATCGACCGTAACGACTTCGGATTCATGGAGAATGGCGAAAAGAAGCTTTTCGATTTCGCTTATATCACCATTCACGGCACTCCGGGTGAGAACGGTATCCTGCAAGGTTACTTTGACTTGCTGGGGATTCCTTACTCCAGTTGTAATGTACTGGTTTCGGCCATAACATTCAATAAGTTCACTTGCAACCAATATTTGAAAGGTTTCGGAATCCGAGTATCCGAATCTCTGATTCTCCGCAAAGGGTTTGAAATCACCGACCAAGAAGTAATCAGCAAAATCGGTCTGCCTTGTTTTATCAAACCGAATGCCGGCGGTTCCAGCTTTGGCGTAACAAAAGTCAAAACAGAAGAAGAAATTCAGCCTGCCATCGAAAAAGCCTTCCATGAAAGCGATGAAGTGATGATCGAAGCCTATATGAAAGGTACGGAAGTAACTTGCGGATGCTATAAAACAAAAGATAAAGAAGTGGTATTCCCCATTACCGAAGTAGTAACCGACAATGAATTCTTTGACTACGATGCCAAATACAACGGACAGGTACAGGAAATCACCCCTGCCCGCCTTCCCGAAGATACGGCAGAGCGTGTGCGTCTGCTCACTTCCGCCATCTATGATATACTAGGATGTTCGGGCATTATCCGCATCGATTATATCATTACCGAAGGAGATAAAGTCAACCTATTGGAAATCAACACTACTCCGGGCATGACAGCTACCAGCTTTATCCCGCAGCAAGTGCGTGCTGCCGGACTGGACATCAAAGATGTAATGACCGATATTATTGAAAATAAGTTTTAACTTAAATAAAAAGAGCCATGAACATACCAGCTGAATTTGACAAGATTCGTCCTTACACTCCCGAGGAGTTGCCGAAAATCTATGAAGAGTTAATCGCCGACCCGAGTTTCCGGGCAGTGGTAGAGTCTGTTATGCCGGGCATCCCCTTTGAGGCCCTTGCCGAGAAGATGCGTCTATGCCGGACAAACCTGGAGTTCCAAAAAGCATTTTTCTACGGACTATTATGGGATTTGGTAAAGAAATGCGCCAATGGGCTTACATTCGACTGTTCTGCCCTGACGGACAAAACAATGAATTATACCTTCATTTCCAATCACCGTGATATTATCCTCGACTCCGCTTTTCTGTGCATTCTCTTGATAGACCAAAAGATGAATACCGTGGAAATTGCCATCGGTGACAATCTGCTGATTTATCCCTGGATAAAAAAACTGGTACGTATCAATAAATCATTCATCGTGCAACGCGGTCTCAGCATGCGTCAAAAACTGGAAGCATCTGCGCTGATGTCGCGCTATATGCACTTTGCCATCACCCATAAGCATGAAAACCTGTGGATTGCCCAACGCCAGGGACGCGCAAAAGACTCTAACGACCGCACCCAGGACAGCGTGCTTAAAATGATGGCAATGGCAGGAGAAGGAGACGCCATCGCACGACTGAAAGAACTCAATCTCGTTCCGCTTTCCATCTCTTACGAATACGACCCCTGTGACTTTCTGAAGGCAAAAGAGCTGCAACAGAAACGGGACGACGCCAACTTCCGGAAATCTCCCGAAGACGACCTTATCAATATGCAGACCGGACTTTACGGTTATAAGGGCCGCATCCATTTCCAAACTTCAGCCTGCCTGAACAAAGAGCTGGATGAGATAAAAGAGCGCAACTTATCCAAAACAGAAGTATTCACCGCCATCTCTGAACTGATAGACAAGCATATTCATCAAAACTATCATCTGTATGCCGGTAATTATGTGGCGTGCGACCTCTTAATGGGAGATACCCGTTTTGCCGAAGAATATACCGAAGAAGAAAAAGTTAAGTTTGAAAAGTATCTGGAAGGACAGATTGCCAAGATTGATTTGCCCAACAAGGATATTCCTTTCCTGCGAAACAAAATATTGACGATGTATGCCAATCCGTTAATCAACTATCTGGAAGCGGCAAAAGGCTGAAATCCGAACGATAATCAAACAAAGGTAACAGTACAGTTAACGATAAACAGATAATTTACCATGAAGAAATGTATTCTTTTATGTCTTTTTGCTCCTTTACTATTCATCGCTTGCAGTGATGACGATTATGTCTATCCCAATGTCTTGACAGAAATGATAGACCTGGTAACGGACAACACAGGGACGGCAACTTATCTGAAAAGCGACGAGGGGGTGATATGGAGCATACAGCCCCGCGCCGGCCTGGACGGTTTGACCCCCGACAGCGTTTACCGTACTGTTACCATGTATGCCCCTGTCAATACTTCCCAGCCGTCATCATTGGAAGCCATCCTGTATAACACACAGATAGCCATCTCTCCTATTCCAAAAGCGAAAGATACATTCAAGGAAATACATACAGACCCGGTTGCCATACAAAGCATCTGGCGAAGTGGTGACTATCTGAACCTGATAGCACTGGCAATGGTAAAAGACCGGACACATGAATTTCATTTCATCGACAACGGAATTACCCATAATGAAGATGGCACAAAGACACTGAACCTTACTCTTTACCACGACCGCCATGACGATGTGGAAGGTTTTAACCGTAAAGTTTACCTTTCAGTTCCCCTCCGGACCTATGCCGATGTGTTGCAAAAGGGAGACAAAATTATCTTCACGCTGAATACATACAAAGAAGGTATGACCAGCCGTTCATTTACTTATTAACAACAAAAAGCAATATGATTAAAACTATTTATTTTGTTTTCTTTATCTGTGCCTTTGCGCTCGGATTATGGGCCTGTACAGGAAAAGAACAAGAGAAGTTCAAAAGCTTATCAACAGCCCATTTCGAACAATTGATAAAAGACAATAAAATCCAATTGGTAGATGTACGCACTGTTGCCGAATATTCGGAAGGACATATTCCGGGCAGCCTGAACATCAATGTTATGGACGAGAACTTTGCCGCAGCCGTTGATGAACTGTTGCAGAAAGACCAACCGGTAGCCGTATATTGCAAAAGCGGAAGAAGAAGCCGCAATGCAGCAAAGCTCTTGGTCAAGAAGGGATTCAAAGTCTACAACTTGGATAAAGGTATCCTGAACTGGATAGACGAAGGCATGGAGATTGAGAAGTGATAACCGACTTCAATAATGAGGGAAGCATGGGGTTGTGTCAAAACCCGGACAATGCTGTGCTTTTGCTCGTAGGGGCGAGATCTGCTCGCCCGAAGACAGTTCGCTTTGTGTATTTGGGCAGGTAAACCCTGCCCCTACAGTTGACAAAGTGACAGGTCACTTTAGTTTTGACATACCCCCGACTGTTTCACTTGGCTCGACGGTTATGCCTCCAAACCTTGCAACAAGCGTTTCAGCACCACAGTTGCAGAAATCTCACGATTGGCAGCTTCGGGAATCACCAAGGAAGTAGGCGCCTCAATCACATCATCCGTCACAATCATATTTCTACGGACAGGCAGACAGTGCATGAAGAAAGCATTGTCGGTCACTGCCATGTGAGCCGCATCTACCGTCCAACTCATATCCTTGCTCAACACCTTGCCATAGTCCTCCGGCCGGGTCACACCCGGACAAGCCCAGTTCTTGGCATAAATGAAATCCGCTCCTTCAAAAGCCTTCATCTGGTTATATTCCACTTTCGCACCACGGACAAACTTCGGGTCCAGCTCA
>ERZ773136.3237-NODE-3237-length-12353-cov-3.056676_pt1 | contig 12353 bp, 8 predicted proteins | sample MGYA00580855_ERZ773136 | MGnify/ENA primary metagenome ERZ773136 (study PRJEB29015, sample SAMEA2737860) | human gut metagenome | biome: human gut; feature: human-associated habitat; material: faeces | place: China | collected 2012 ... | reverse complement strand
TCTCCAGGGCGCTGCGGGTGACCTTGGCGGGATCCACGATGCCGCTGGCGATCATGTCGCAGTACTCCTCCTTGTAGGCGTCGAAGCCGTAGCCGACCTTGCCTGCGTTCATGATCTTGTCGACTATGATCGAGCCTTCGAAGCCGGCGTTTTCTGCGATTTGGCGAACGGGGGCTTCAAGAGCCTTGAGGACGATCTTGACGCCGGTCTTTTCGTCGCCGTCCAGAGACGGAACCAGCTTTTCTACTGCCGGGATTGCATTGATGAGTGCTGTGCCGCCGCCGGCAACGATGCCCTCTTCTACAGCTGCCTTGGTTGCGGACAGAGCGTCCTCAATGCGCAGCTTCTTTTCCTTCATTTCAACTTCGGTTGCAGCGCCGACCTTGATAACAGCTACGCCGCCGGACAGCTTGCCGATGCGTTCCTGCATCTTTTCCTTGTCGAAGTCAGAGGTGGATGCAGCGATCTGATTCTTGATCTCTGCGATACGCTCCTGGATCGCCTCAGAAGTGCCTGCGCCGCCGACCAGGATGGTGTTCTCCTTGTCGATAACAGCCTGGCTAACCTTGCCCAGCATCTCAACGCTTGCGTCAGCCAGTTCCATGCCCAGGTCAGAGGACAGGACAGTACCGCCGGTCAGGATTGCGATATCCTGGAGCATTTCCTTTCTTCTGTCGCCAAAGCCCGGAGCCTTGACAGCAGCGCACTTGAAAGTACCACGCAGGTTGTTCAGAATGATGGTGGTCAGCGCCTCGCCCTCGATATCCTCGGCGATGATCAGCAGCTTTTTGCCCATTTTTACGATCTGTTCCAGCATCGGCAGGATATCCTGGATGTTGCTGATGGTCTTGTCGGTGATGAATACCAGTGCATCATCATAAACGACCTTCATCTTCTCACGGTCGGTAATCATATACGGGGACATATAGCCACGGTCGAACTGCATACCTTCAACCACTTCGCTGTAGGTCTCAGCGGTCTTGCCCTCTTCAATGGTGATAACGCCGTCGGTAGAAACCTTTTCCATTGCCTCAGCGATCAGCTTGCCCACATTCTCATCTGCGGAAGAGATGGTGGCAACTCTTGCAATATCCTCAGTGCCGTTAACGACCTTGGAATTATCCTTGATGACCTTGACAGCGGTGTCCACTGCCTTTGCGATACCCTTGCGCAGTACCATCGGATTTGCGCCGGCTGCAATGTTCTTTGCGCCCTCGTGGATGATTGCCTGTGCCAGAACGGTAGCAGTTGTTGTACCGTCGCCGGCAGCATCGTTTGTCTTGGTGGCAACTTCACGAACCAGCTGTGCGCCCATGTTCTCGAACGGATCTTCCAGTTCGATGTCCTTTGCGATGGTCACGCCGTCGTTGGTAACCAGCGGTGCGCCGAATTCACGGTCCAGAACAACGTTTCTGCCCTTCGGTCCCAGTGTGATCTTTACGGTGTCTGCCAGCTTGTCGATGCCTGCGATCAGACCGTCTCTTGCGTCTGCATTATACTTAATATCTTTCGCCATGATTCAAAACTCCTTTTCGAAAATGTACTTTTGATTGGATTCGGTTTTATTCGGTAATGCCGAGGATCTCGCTCTCATATACCAGTGTCAGCTCTTCGCCGTCCAGCTTGATGGTCTGACCAGCGCTGTGGCTGATGAGAACGGTGTCGCCCACCTTGACTTCCATTGGGATACGAGCGCCCTTGGGAGAAAACTTGCCTTCGCCGCAGGCAACGACCTTGCCCTTTGCGGGAACGCCTGCCGGATTCTTGGTTGCCAGTACCAGACCGCCTGCGGTCTTTTCTTCCTGTTCTTTTTCTACTTTAATCAGTACTCTGTCTGCCAACGGTTTCATTGTCATGATCCATTCCTCCTGTAACTTCACGTTATCACTTGTTTTCGAAATGTGTTAGCACTCAATATCTCTGAGTGCTAATATCTATTTTACCAAGTTTTCAGAAAAAATCAAGGGCTTTTGTGCGATTTTCTGCAAATTCAGATAATTCCACAAAAACGGAACTGCAAAAGATACGGAATATAGGCATATCCACAAAATAGATAATAGCAAATCTTGAAAAATCCCTCGAAAATCTGTTTCGGCGAAAAAATCAACTAACAAATACACGCTGTGAAATTATAATCTTCACATTTTACGTTTTAGAAATAATTTAGAAATATAATATACACCTATCAATCACAGTGCTATAGTATAATGATACTTGCAAGGATAAATGACGGCGTTCGACAGCAAAAGCTGCGGCGCTGTCCGGGAATCGGTTCTGTGTTTGTTCATAGATATCTTATTTTAATAGGAGATATGTCCGGATGCAGACCGACTCTGGGAAGAAATCAGAAAACCCTGATGGCAGTCACCGGAGCGGTGCTGCCCGATTATTGAGGAAGGCGTGAAAAGTTATGGCATTGGAAAAAGTTCTTGTTGTTGACGATGACCCGAATATTTGTGACGTACTGCGGATGTACCTGGAAAACGAAGGCTACAGCGTAATTCTGTCTTATGACGGCGAAGAGGCTCTGGTGAAGTTCAACGCACTGAAGCCGGACATCATCCTGCTGGATGTTATGCTGCCCACACTGGACGGCTGGCAGGTTTGCCGTGAGGTTCGTAAGAAGTCCAGCGTGCCGATCATCATGATCACCGCAAAGGGCGATACTTTTGATAAGGTGCTGGGTTTGGAACTGGGCGCAGACGACTATATTGTAAAGCCGTTCGACACCAAGGAAGTCATCGCACGTATCAAGGCAATCGCAAGACGTGTGGGCAATTCTCCGGAAGAGTCCGAGGTCAAGGAAGTACGCTATGACAAGCTGTCTGTCAACATGACTCGTTATGAGCTGCGTGTAGACGGCAAGGTCGTAGACACACCGCCGAAAGAACTGGAACTGCTGTTCTATCTGGCATCCAACCCGAACCGTGTTTACACCCGTGACCAGCTGCTGGATGAGGTATGGGGCTTTGAGTACTACGGTGACTCCCGTACCATTGACGTACACATCAAGCGTCTGCGTGAAAAGCTGGAAGGCGTTTCGGACAAGTGGTCTCTGAAGACTGTCTGGGGCGTAGGCTATAAGTTCGAGTCTGAAGAAGACGAATAAATCCCGTGGAAAAACCAGAACAAAGCCGGAAAGGCAAGCATTGCTGGCGGCGCATCTGGCGGAAGTTCTTCATCTGGATGCTGCTGGTCACATTTCTGCTGATCGTGACAGTGCTGTCGCTTTCGGGCTATGCGATCTCAAAATATAAGCAGGATTACTATGGCAGCTGCCTCCGTTCCTGCGATATTATGGCGGAAGAGTTCACGGAATACAGCAGACAGAATCCGAGAGAGGATCTGCTCCGGGACTATATCCCGAAAAATATGGATAAGATCGCCCAGCAGACAGATGCTTTTCTCTATCTGTTCAATCAGGACGGAGACTGCATCTATGCCAGCGAAAACAGCGGCATTTCTGCGGATGAACTGAAACTCAGCACAGAAATGCGCAGCGGTTTGCAAAAAGACGGCGAGTATATGACCGACAGCAATGTCGGAAAGATCGATCACAGCGCAGCAGAACCCATGCTCACCCGTGGCAGAACGTTTTATCTGGTGCGGAACGGTGAGGAAGTTCCTTATTATATGTTTGCCTCGTCCTACACACGGCAGCTCAATGTGTATGTCACACACATGATGCTGCTGGTGGTCATCCTGTTTTTCGTGATGCTGCTGCTGTCCGGGCTTCTGACCTTTTACGGCAGCTGGAACAGCAACCGCCGGCTGGAACAGCTGGAGACAGCAATGCGGCGTTATGTGCAGGGGGACTACAGCCAGTCCATTGACACGGATTCCTTCGTGGGGACGGAACTGGAACAGGTGGCATCTCTGGCAGAACAGATCGGCAGCCAGTCCGGCAGAGCCGAAGAGTCCAGCCGCCAGTTTGTGTCCAACGTGTCCCATGAGCTGCGGACGCCGATGACCATTATCAGCGGTTTTGTAGAGGGCATCCTGGACGGCACTGTGCCGAAACCCAAGCGGATGGAGTATCTCTCCATTGTTTCGCAGGAGGTACAGCGGCTGAAAATGCTGGTTACTTCCATGCTGAATCTGACCAAGTTCGATGCCGGCACGATTCAGATGAACTATCGTATGTTTACGCTGAACGATACCGCATTCCGGACGATACTCATGTTTGAAAACCGTCTGGAAAAGCGAAATATTGCGGTGGAAGGACTGGACAGTCCGCCGGTGCGTGTCTGTGCAGACCCGGATCTGATCGGTCAGGTGGTTTATAACCTGGTGGAAAACGCCGTGAAGTTCGTCAATGACGGCGGCACGATCACGTTTACCTTTGCCGACGAAGAAAATGACTGGGTATTTGCCGTCCGCAATACCGGAAAGGGCATTTCGAAGGAAGAACTGCCGAAGATCTTCGAGCGGTTCTATAAGTCGGATGCCTCCCGCAGCCAGGATAAGACCGGATTGGGTCTGGGACTGGATATTACGAAAAAGATCATTCACCTGCACCACGCCCAGATCAGCGTGCGCAGTGAGGAAAATGCCTATACGGAGTTCGAAGTGCGCCTGCCGCACATGGAACCGCCGGAACAGGAAAACGAATAAGAGAACGGACAGTGTCAAAGTGAAAAAATGCAGGCACTGTCCGTTTTTTTGAAAGGAGAATCTTTCATGCAGGAGCAGCAGTCTCAGGCATTCCCCAATGCAAATGCAGACACTTCCCCAACACCAGAGCAGAATCCGTCGCAGGAAAAGCCGGTGAACCCGGTCTCAACGGAACAGAACGTGTGTCCGGCACAGCCTGGAAATCCCGTGCCGCCGGTGCAGAATGTGCGCCCGGTACAGCCCGGAAATTCTGTGCCGCCTGTGAATCCTGTGCCGCCGATACACCAGGTACCCCCAATGAACCAGGTTCCGCCGATGCACAACCCCATCCCCAACTGGTATCAGAACCAGCCGCCGAAAATGGGCAGCTGGCAGGCACCGCCGCAGGTGCCGCCTGTGCCGCAGAAACCGCCCATGTCCCCGGAGAAAAAGGACAGACGCACGGCGTTCTGGCTGAAGATCGTGGCAGGACTGCTGGCAGCGCTGCTGCTCTACTGCATCGGCAGCGATGTGGTGAAATACTGCCACGGCGAGACTGTCCCGGCTGCGGCATCCTCCGACACAGTCAACGAGGATACCCAAAAGGTCATCATCCAGCAGCAGGATAAACCGGAGCTGGACAAAAACGCCGAGAATACAGACGAAAACGGCGCATATACCGTGGAAGGCGTGGCGGCGGCAGTGCGTCCGTCCATTGTGGAGATCGAGACCTACGGCGATGCCAAGGGCGAACTGCTCAGCGGCACAGGCTCCGGAATTATTTCCAGCAAGGACGGCTATATCATCACCAATGCACACGTGCTGACGGACGGCAAGTCTTTCAAGGTCATTATGTCCGACGAATCGGAATATGCGGCAAAGGTGATCGGCAAGGACAACAAGACCGACCTGGCTGTCATCAAGATCGACGGCAGCGACTTCCCGGCTGCCACCATGGGCAATTCCGATGAGGTAGTGCTGGGTGAGGCAGTCGTTGCCATCGGCAATCCGGCAGGGCTTTCCGGCTCTGTGACAAACGGCATCGTCTCCGGACTGAACCGTCAGATTCGCTCCGATGCCACCGGGTTCGACATGAACTGCATCCAGACCAATGCCGCCATCAGCCCCGGAAACTCCGGCGGTGCGCTGGTCAATATGTACGGGCAGGTCATTGGCATCACTTCTTCGAAATATGTCAGCTCCAGCTATGAGGGGCTGGGCTTTGCCATTACCATCAACGAGGTGCTGCCCATTGTGCAGGATCTCATCGACAACGGTTATGTCACCGACCGGGTGCGTGTGGGCATTACCTTTATCTCGCTGCTCCCGGAAGAGGTGCAGCAGAACTTTGCAGATGAGATCGGCATGAAAACCATTCCCGACGACCTGTCGGGCGTGTGGATCACGGAGATTGCAGAGGACTGTGACATTGCCAACACTGAGCTGCAGGTGAACGATGTGATCGTTTCCGTCCAGGGCGAGGCGGTGGATGATTACGATTCGCTGAACGCTGCGATTGCCGGACTGAAAGGCGGCGATACCATGGAGGCACGCTGCCGCCGGTATCAGCCCAACGGTACATTTGAAGAATTCACCATCCAGTGCAAGCTGATGGAGGATACTTCCGGAAACTATTAAACAGCTGCAAAGCAAACAGCCGCCGGCAGGGGGAAAAAACCTGCCGGCGGCTGTTTTGCAATATTTCAGAGTTGTTATATTATTCCGCAGAATTCTTTTCGTTTACTTCGTCAATGAAGTTCTGGGTCTGGTCGTAGATGGCGTTTACCGACTCGTTCCACGGCACGCCTCTGGATGTGGCACGAATGCCGTTGACGCTGCTGTCCAGAATATCCGTGACATCAGAAGAAATGCCGTTGTAATAGTCAAATACCGGGTTTTCCAGCGCCATTTCATTCATCTTGTTTTTCATTTCGATCATTTCATCTGTCCACTCATAGTCCTTGACGAACTGTTCATCGCTGATCTCCTGTGCGCCGTCGCTGATCTTGCTGAACCGGAAGCAGTCCAGGAACTTGCCCACGCCCTCCGGATTGTGACCGCCTTTGACAAAGCAGTATGCGTTGACGCTGGTGGGAATATAGTACTCGTCCGCCTTGTCATACTTGGGGACAGGAACAAAGAATACATCTTCGCCGAATGTCTTGGACCACTGGGATTTTTCATTGCCCAGCGCCCACAGACCGCAGGGATAGAACAGCAGCTTGCCCTCGCCGATGTAATAGTCACGGGAAGTCCAGCCATAGTCGCCTACGCCCAGCGCAATGTAATCGGACTGCCACAGCCCGTACATCCAGTTCTGATAGTCCTCGATCGCCTCGTTCCGCAGGTTGTTCACCAGCTTGCCGTTTTCCAGACCGATGTACGGAACACCGGTGGATGCAGACAGACCGGACTCGAAGTACCAGCTGTCGATGCCGTAATGCTCATCGGAGGTGTCCACAAATTCAGACAGCATATCCTCGAAAGCGTCCCAGTCCCATTTGCCCTTTTCGAACAGCTCTGCCGGGTCATCCAGACCGTTTTCGTCCATGGTCTTGCGGTTGTAGATAATGGCACAGTTGTCGCCGGTCACTTCTACGATCGCCATATAGTGACCGCCGTTCCACATCATAGCGTCGTTGGCATCCTTTACGTCTGCCCACAGCTCTGAATCCAGGTCGATGTAATTGTCATAGGGGACGAACATTCCACGGACAGCGCCCTTCGGGAAAGCGTCCCAGTTGCCGCCGTAGAAAAAGTCTACGCCCTCGTCGCTGTTGATGGCGTTCGCCAGGTTGTCATATCTTGAACCATAGGTGGTCTGATACCATTCGATCTGTCCGCCGTACCGTTCCTGGAACACTGCCAGTTCGATAGGCGTGGTCTTTCCGGTATCGTCCGAGTTGATATCCCAGTCGGACATCCACTTGATGGTTTTGTTTTCCAGTTCTCCGGTCAGACGCTCGTCTGACTTTGCCAGTTCTGCCAGCTGTTCTCTGGTGTTGGCGGACATATCCTTTTTCGGGGTGGTGTCCTTGGTGTCAGAACCGCAGGCAGCCAGCGGGACGGTCAGCACCATTGCCAGCAGACAGTGCAGGGCAATTCTTGCGCTCTTCTTCATAAACATTCTCCTGTCTGATTCGAAGTAATATACTTTATTATACCATGAAACACTGCCCCGGCGCAATCCGCAATTTGTACGAGATTTCACATGGATTTCCGGTAAAAACGCTGAGAGATCATGCGAAACCGTCGATTTTTGGCAATGCAAAGAGGATAAAAATATTCCAAAAAGAATAAAATTGCTGTTGTATTTGTACAAAAAATATGATATAATATTTTTGATTGGAAATCAGATCTTGTTTCCCACGGGCAAAATGTGTGCGTCCGGGCGGAAACACATTGGAAAAATAGTTCGAGAGGAGAACAAATGCAGCAAAGACAAAAGAAGAAACAGGCGATGCGCCGGTTTGCAGCATCTCTGACCGCAGCAGTGCTGGCGGCGGCGTCGCTGCCGGTGTGCGCCGTATCATCCGAGCCGTACAACACCTGGACGGGATACGTGCTGCGTGACCCTGCCGGGCGCTACCTCAGTGTTTCCGGCGGCACAGAGGGCGAGGGCGTACAGGTCGGCTTTTACGAGGCAGACGGCGTAGCACCCTACAACACGTGGTACTTCACGGAAACAGACTGGGGTATTACCATCAAATCTGCCCTGTCTCAGGGAGAGTATTACTTAACAGAGAATACCAAGGAAAACAGGCTGGAGCTTTCCACCTCTGCCGGGAGTTTTGAACTGGGCGATGACGGCTATCTGCGTGGATTCCGCAGCGGCGTGGAGTCCCCGGTCTATGCACAGGTGACACCGGAGGCTGTGACTAACCTGCACATGGGCGACTGGAACGGCGACGGTGTTGTAGACGGCACAGACCTGATGCAGCTGCGGCAGACCGTACAGCTGGATTTTGACGACTCGCCTGTCAGCTTTGTCCGGCAGGCAGTGGGCGATGCCAACGGCGACGGCGTATTAGACGGAGCAGATGTGCAGCTGCTCCAGCAGTATCTGCTGGGCGAGTCGGTTTCGCTTGCGGCAGTTTCCATCCCCACCTGTACCATGGTGCCGCCGGCAATGGAACAGCCGGAACCGGGAACGACAGAACCGGTCACTACCACAATGACAACAACCGAAACCACGACAACAACTGAAACCACACAGACATACAGGGATACCGCAGCAGTGACTACGGAGACCACCACTGCACCGCCGCAGCAGGATCTCACCATGGCGGACTATCCGGCAGAGTACCTGGATGCGTCCGACTGGATCTGGAACAATCGCATCAACACGGAAGGCTCTGCCAAGGACTGGGCGACCATCTACGACCAGATCGTTGCCGGAAACGGCACGCTGCACTATATTCTGATGTGGCAGTCCTATGAGAAGATCACCCTGGAACAGCGGCAGAAACTGCCTCAGATGCTGGAGGATGCGGTCAACCAGTGGACGGATCATCTGAAGGGCTGGGACGGCTGGAAGTTTGACCACGTCAAGGTAGAAGTTGTGGGCTATGCCGTGCTGGATAAGGATTGCCTGCTGGATCTGCAGCCGGATGAAGTGGTCTATACGGATACCACAAGCTCGTGGTTGCGGGACGATATGATTTCCAGCGGCATGGGCGATTCCAGCGTGCCTGCAATTCAGCCGGCTGAGCCGACTGACATCTCCCGGTATTCCCATTGGGCAGATAAGAACTGGACGTATAACGGCAGCTATGAAAACCGGTATGATATGTACCTCCACGGCATCACCGGCATGATTAACATGGGCGGCTATGGCTATCACTACGGGCAGATCTTGTCCGACCAGTCCGTGCTGGGACTGATCGATGGCACCACCAGCCAGCACATTCTGCTGCACGAGATGGGACACGGTTTCGGGCTGCCCGACTATTACGGCGGCGAGGGCGAGTCTGACGGATTCCCGCCCGGCGGATTCCCCGGCGGCGAAAACTCCATTATGATGGCTGGTTCTTCGCAGAAGATCACTGACTTTGACGGCTGGTTCTTCCGGTATCTGTGGAGCAAGCTCAAGTCAGAGGACGGCAGATTTCAATAAGAGAGTGATATCAGGGCATTTGTACGCACAGATGCTGAACAGAGAGGAAATTGGGTATGAAGAAACAGAGAATCCTGGCATCGCTGACAGCGGCGGCGCTTGCTGCAGCGTCCCTGCCGGCGGTGGCAGCCTCGTCGGTGGAATACAACACCTGGACGGGATATGTACTGCGGAATGCGGCAGGGAACTGCCTCAGCGTTCTCGGCGGCTCAGAGGGTGAGGGCGCACAGGTCGATTTTTACTTGGCAGACGGCGCAGCACCCTATAATACGTGGTATTTCACCGAGACAGACACCGGCATCACCGTCAAGTCTGCCCTTTCGCAGGGCGAGTATTACCTGAAAGAGATGGATGGTATGCTGGCGCTGTCCAAAACAGCAGGGGAATTCATCCTGTCAGAGGACGGCACACTGCTGGGCGCATCCGGCAAGGCATACGACATTGTGGTGCCGGAACCGGTGACCAATCTCCGCATGGGAGACTGGAATCATGACGGTGCAGTGGACGGCATGGACTTGACACTGCTGCGGCAGGCCGTGCAGGATCACACGGCAGACTTTGCGCAGCAGGCGGTAGGTGACACCAACGGAGACGGTGTGTTGAATGGGGCAGATGTGCAGCTGCTCCAGCAGTATCTGCTGGGCGAGGATGTGACCATGGCAGAGGTACACGTGCCGGAATGCAGCATTGTGCCGATGCCAAATCCGCCGGAGATCACAGAACCTGCCGTCACGGAAACCACTACGACCACAGAAACAACGACCACAACGATGGGAACGGCTGCTGCCACAGAGACCACGGCAACCACAGAAACGACCACAGTGACAACTACCACAGAAACACCCCGGCAGGATCTGACGATGGCAGACTTTCCGTCGGATTATACCTATGCGGCAGACTGGATCTGGAACAACCGCATTGCGGCGGAAAAGTCTACGGAACGCCGGAACACCATTTTCGACCAGATCGATGCCGGAAACGGTACGATCAACTATGTGGTGCGGTGGCAGTCCTACCGCACGCTGACCCTGGAACAGCGGCAGCAGTTTGAAAAGCTGGTGAGCGACTGCATCAACGGCTGGAACGACTGGCTCAAGGGATGGGACGGCTGGAAGTATGACCATGTGGACGTGAAAATTGTGGGCTGGGCAGTGCTGGACAAATCAGTTTTGCTGGATTTGCAGCCGGATGAGGTCGTCTATGACAATCTCATCTCCGATTATGACAGCACCTATGACACCTCCAACGGCGTGGACACTATCCCGGATAAGCTGCCCAGTGCGCCGTCTGAGATCTCCCGGTTTGACCACTTCTTCGACAGCAGCTACAGCTATCCCGGCGGTCTGGACAAACGGTTTGATATGTACCTGTGGGGAACGCAGGGATTCCCGAACATCGGCGGCTGCGGCGGTGACTGGGGACAGCGGCTTTCGGATACGGCGTACCTCAATATGCTGGACGGCTCCGGTATCCACGTGCTGGAACACGAGATCGGTCACGGCTTTGGCATGACGGATTTCTACGGCGGCGAGGGCGAATCCAACGGATTCCCGCCCGGAGGATTCCCCGGCGGTGAAAATTCCTTGATGATGGCTGGCTCTGCCATGAAGATCACGGATTTTGACGGCTGGATGCTGCGCTATATGTGGAGCAAGATCAAGGACGAGGACGGACGGTTCTCGAAGTAAACGATTCATACCAAAAAGAACGCCTTCTGCACGTTGGGTGCAGGAGGCGTTTTGTGCTGCCGGGACAATTGCAATTTTCTCCGAAGTGTGGTATACTTTTACAGTTGACTGTACTTTTCAGACAGAAGAGAGCATGATCGTATGAAGTGGAAAGCGCTTCGGGCGGCATTTCCGCACACACTGCCCATTTTTGCCGGATTCTGGTTTCTGGGGCTTGCCTATGGCATCTATATGCACGCCGCCGGCTTTTCATTTGTCTATCCGATGCTGATGAGTCTTTTGATTTTCGGCGGCTCACTGGAATTTGTTGCTGTGGAGATGCTGCTCAGTCCGTTTGCCCCGGTGCAGGTGCTCATCATGACACTGCTGATACAGGCACGCCACCTGTTTTACGGCATATCCATGCTGGACAAGTATAAAGGCATGGGGTGGAAAAAGGGATATCTGATTTTCGGAATGTGTGATGAGACCTTTTCCATCAACTATACGGCAGAGATCCCGGACGGCGTGGACAAGGGATGGTTCTTTTTCTTTGTGACCCTGCTGAACCATTTTTACTGGTTTTCCGGGGCGACCATCGGCGGACTTGTTGGCTCGCTTTTGAAATTTGATACCACAGGCATCAGCTTTGTGATGACCGCCATGTTTGTGGTGATTTTTCTGGAACAGTGGCTGAAAGAAAAGCACCATGCCGCCTCATGGATCGGTCTGCTGGCATCTGTGGTCTGCCTGGTCTGCTTTGGCGCAGATTCTTTTTTGATTCCCACCATGGCGGCGATTCTTCTGACACTGCTTTTGTGCCGCAGAAAACTGGAACGAACGGAGAAAAAATCATGACACTGACCCAACAGATCATTACAATAGGCTTGTGTATCCTTGGAACGATGCTGACCCGTTTTCTGCCGTTTTTGATTTTCCGGGAAAACCGAAAAACGCCGGAAGTGATACAATATATA
>ERZ773136.3234-NODE-3234-length-12375-cov-2.883929_pt1 | contig 12375 bp, 7 predicted proteins | sample MGYA00580855_ERZ773136 | MGnify/ENA primary metagenome ERZ773136 (study PRJEB29015, sample SAMEA2737860) | human gut metagenome | biome: human gut; feature: human-associated habitat; material: faeces | place: China | collected 2012 ... | reverse complement strand
GGAACAGCAAGTGTTGCAAGGAAATCTGACATCATTTATAGCCGCAAAGAGCCTACTCGATACTTATTTCGCAGACCTGAAACGGGACGACTAGAAAAAGAACGTTAAAAAGCGGATGAAAAAATAGGGGTGGTATGCTTTCTGATTGTATTTACATTCAGAGAACCATGAATATTGGACACAGAATATTATTTATTGACTTAAAATACCTTATGAACAAAACCTTGTTAACAGGTCTTCTGTGCTGCACCCTCACAGTACAGAGTTTCGCAGACCAACCTTTGGAAGGGTTTACCTATGCTACCTTGAATGCTCCGACAGGAGCGGAGTGGGAATCTCCCGAAAACTTGGCACTCAATAAGGAGCAGCCGCATGCTTATTTCTTTCCGTTTCAAGACTTGGAAAGTGCTCGCAAAGTATTGCCCGAAAACAGTAAGTTCTGGCAGTCTCTCAATGGCGACTGGAAGTTTCATTGGGCACCCGACCCCGATTCCCGTCCGGCAGATTTCTATCAGACGAATTATGATGTGACTTCGTGGGACGTAATCCCTGTACCGTCGAGCTGGAATATCTATGGTATTCAGAAAGACGGAAGCTTGAAGTATGGAACTCCTATTTATGTCAATCAACCGGTTATCTTCCAACATAGCGTGAAGGTAGACGACTGGCGCGGAGGAGTGATGCGTACTCCGCCCGCTAACTGGACTACTTATAAGCACCGTAATGAGGTTGGTTCCTTCCGCCGCGATTTTGAGATTCCTCAGGATTGGGACTGCAGGGAAGTATTCAGTTTCGACGGTGTGGATTCTTTCTTCTATCTTTGGATTAACGGTAAGTATGTGGGGTTCTCCAAGAACTCGCGCAATACCGCTAATTTCAATATTACCCCTTATCTTCAGAAAGGCAAAAATATCGTAGCAGCCGAAGTATATCGTAGCTCGGATGGTTCATTTCTGGAGGCACAGGATATGTTCCGTCTGCCGGGTATCTTCCGTACGGTAGCTTTGTACTCGGTTCCCAAGGTTCATTTCCGTGACTTGGTGGCTATTCCCGATTTGGACGCTACTTATACGGATGGTTCTTTGACTATCAACGCCGATATCCGTAACTTGGATAAAAAGGCAGCCAAGGATTATAAAGTATATTATTATGCCAATAAACTGTATTCTGATGAAAATACGTTGGTAGACGGCGTTTCATCTCCGGTTATAGAGAAGATCGTTCCGAATGAGATTGGTAAGGTTCAAACTGTTTTTCAGGTGAAGGCTCCTAACAAGTGGTCGGCGGAGTTTCCTTATCGCTATACGCTTGTTGCTGAACTGAAAGATAAAAAGAACAGGACTATTGAAACGGTTTCTACTATCGTAGGTTTCCGGAAAGTGGAAATCAAAGATACACCTGCGTCAGAAGATGAGTTCGGGCTTGCCGGACGCTATTATTATGTGAACGGAAAGACCGTTAAACTGAAAGGGGTGAACCGTCATGAATCCAACCCTGCTGTGGGACATGCCATTACCCGTGAGATGATGGAAAAAGAAATTATGCTGATGAAGCGTGCTAACATCAATCATGTTCGTAACTCTCACTATCCGGATGATCCGTATTGGTACTTCCTGTGCAACAAATATGGTATCTATCTGGAAGATGAGGCTAACATCGAATCACACGAATATTATTATGGTGCCGCTTCGCTTTCTCATCCGGTGGAATGGAAAAATGCTCATGTGGCTCGTGTTATGGAAATGGTGCATGCCAATGTCAACAATCCTTCTATCGTGATTTGGTCGTTAGGTAATGAGGCCGGTCCGGGTAAGAATTTTGTGGCGGCTTATGATGCGTTGAAGAAGTTCGATACTTCCCGTCCCGTACAATATGAACGTAACAATGATATTGTTGATATGGGTTCGAATCAGTATCCGTCTATCGGTTGGGTACGTGGTGCTGTACAGGGGAAATATGATATTAAATATCCGTTCCATATCTCCGAGTATGCTCATTCAATGGGAAATGCTTGCGGTAATCTTATTGATTATTGGGAAGCTATGGAGTCTACCAACTTCTTCTGTGGCGGTGCTATATGGGATTGGGTAGACCAGTCCATGTATAATTACGATCCGAAAACGGGTACGCGTTATCTGGCTTATGGAGGTGACTTCGGCGATACTCCCAATGATGGGCAGTTTGTAATGAACGGAATCGTGTTCGGAGATCTGGAACCGAAACCTCAATATTATGAAGTGAGAAAAGTATATCAGAATATCGGAGTGAAAGCTGTCGATGTTGAGAAGGGTGTCTTTGAGATCTTCAATAAGTATTATTTCAAGAATCTGGCGGACGACTACTATTTGATGTGGTCCGTTTATGAGGACGGCAAGGCTATTCAGGCAACTCTGAAGAAAGACATCAATCTGGCTCCCCGCCAGCGGATGCAAATCTCTCTTCCCTATAATCGTGCTGCGTTTAAAAAAGATGCGGAGTACTTTGTGAAAGTGCAGTTTATATTGAAAGACAAGATGCCTTGGGCCGATAAAGACTTCGTAATGGCGGAAGAACAGGTACTGGTGAAGGAAGCTACGGATCGTCCGTTAATCAGTGAAGTGGCTGCCGCTACTGCGGGAAGTCTGAAGAGTCGTATGAACCCGAGTACAGAGAGAATCGAAATTAAAGGGGACGGCTTTGAAGCGGAATTCGATCAGCAGACCGGAAGTATTTATAGCTTGAAATACGGCGATAAAACAATTATTGCGGCCGGAAACGGACCGAAACTTGATGCACTTCGTGCCTTTACAAACAATGATAACTGGTTCTATGCTCCTTGGTTTGAATATGGTTTGCATAACCTGCAACATAAAATGATAGAGGTAACAGCTCGTGAGAAGGATGGTAAAATGGTATTGAGTTTTACCGTAGAATCGCAGGCACCGAATGCTGCAAGCATTAAAGGGGGGACCAGTTCCGGTAAGAATAGTATTGTGGAACTGACAGACCGGAAATTTGGAGCCAATGACTTTAAGTTTATTACCAATCAGGTGTGGACGGTTTATCCGGACGGTTCTATCGAATTGCAGTCCAGTATTACTTCTACTCGTCCCAGCCTGACTTTGCCACGTCTTGGCTATGTGATGAAAGTTCCTCAGGAATATGCTAACTTTACTTATTATGGTCGTGGACCGATTGATAACTATGCCGACCGTAAGAGTGGCCAGTTTATAGAGCAACATACGAATACGGTAGCGGGTGAGTTTGTGAATTTCCCGAAGCCGCAGGATATGGGTAATCATGAAGATGTACGTTGGTGTGCATTGACGAATCAGGCAGGACAAGGGGCAGTCTTTATAGCTACCGATCGCCTGTCGGTGTCTGCACTTCAATATTCTGCTCTTGATTTGATCCTGGCTTCTCATCCATATCAATTGCCTAAAGCAGGTGATACTTATTTGCATCTGGATTGTGCAGTTACCGGTTTGGGTGGTAATAGCTGCGGTCAAGGTGGCCCTCTTGTTCAAGACAGGGTATTTGCCGGTCATCATAATATGGGCTTTATTATCCGTCCGGCTGTTGGTGCGAATTTGGCAGCTGTTGCTAATGTTGCTCCTGCCGGAGATATTCCTTTGTCTATCACACGTACTCCTGCCGGGATGGTAGAATTGACGTCGGCAAAGAAAGACGCTGTATTCTGCTATACGATTGACGGTAGTAAAAAGGTACAGGAATATACAGAACCTATTCCTTTGCGTAATGGAGGTACTGTGAAAGCATGGTATAAGGACAATAAGGATATTAGTGCCGTTATGAAGTTTGAAAAGATAGAAAGTATCCAGATGCAGGTGGTATATGCCAGCAGCCAGGAATCAGGCGATGGAGATGCTGCTAATCTGGTTGACGGTGATCCTAGTACGATATGGCATACAATGTATTCAGTAACGGTTGCCAAATATCCGCACTGGGTGGATCTTGATGCAGGTGAAGTAAAAGAAATCAAAGGCTTTACCTATCTGCCGCGTCAGAATGGAAATAATGGCAATATCAAGGATTACTCTATTCAAGTCAGCATGGATGGTAAAGAATGGGGTGATCCGGTCAAGAAAGGTACTTTTGCTAATAACTCAAAGGAAAAGAGGGTGATGTTCGACAAGCCGGTAAAGGCACGTTATATTCGCTTTACTGCTTTGAGTTCGCAGAACGGACAAGACTTTGCGTCCGGTGCAGAAGTGACTATCCTGGCTAACTAGAATAAAACTATTCAGGCACAGATTACACGGACTTCACAGTTTAGTCAATCAAAGAACTGTGAAATTTGTGTAATCCGTGTCTGATAACTAATAATGATTGGTGGTTATTACAATTCCCTTCCCGCTTTCTCGAAATCAGCCTTCGACTTACTTTGCGTTACAATATATACACCGAGAAATACGAGCGCAATGGCAAGTCCTTTCTGCCAGCCGAAACTTCCGATTCCTATAATAATGGCAGCAATCGTAGCCACAATCGGCTGCATATAATTATACATACTGACAACGGTAGGACGAAGCAGTTTTTGTGCCGTCATAATGCAGAGATAGGCTAGGAAACTTCCCCCTAGTACTACATAGAGCACTTGTATGATAGCAACGGTGGAAATAGAGGCCCACTGAATCGTTGAAATGTCATAATAGGAGAAAGGTATATAACATATCGAGGCGTAAACGAACATCCATTTATTGATTGTTACCGCTGAATACTGCTGAGATAGTCCTTTGAATACCGTCAGATAGATAGAGAAACTGATTTGTGCTACCAGACAGAGCAAGTCGCCGATAAGGTTTCTGTTACCGCCACTTGCAGCCTGACTACTTAAAATAAGGATAAGTGCCCCCATAGCACCTACAAAAATTCCCAATACCTTCTTGTTTGTAATCGGTTCTTTCAGATAAATGGCAGCCACAATCATGGTTACTATCGGCAAAGTAGTAGTTACGATAGAGGCGTCGATAGGCGAAGTCATGGAAAGTCCGAAAATAAAGATCCCCTGATTAAATACTAAGGCAAACAGAGAGGCAAAGAAAATCTTTAGCATATCCCTGTGGTTGACGTGCTCTTGTTTACAGAATATAGATAACATCCAGAAAGCAGCCGCAGCTCCTATCATACGGAATGTAGTGACGGAAAGAGCGGAAAACTCTTGCAGAGCCGATTTACCAATAGGAGCCATTAAGCCCCACATAACGTTTGCTGTCAACGCAAACAGATGACCGTGTAGATTCTTACTTTTGTCCATGCTGATAATAGTGATCTAATATAATCTTATAAGAATAACATCTAATTAGAAAAAACGGTTGGCAAAGGTAACTTTTTTATTCTTGTATTTTCTCAATCCGGTAAATAAACTGACATACTTTGAGAAAAAATGGCAAGGGGAATAATTCTTCCCTGCACAGACAAAGACTTAATCATAATAAGCATTTGATAAATGATAAAGAAAGGTGTTGTGGCAGACATTGCGATACTATGTAATCATCTTCTCGGCGGACTACTGCCAGACCGCGTCCTCGTCCACACCGGAGATAGAAATGAAGTAGTCTCATTTCTGTTGAAACAGAGAAAGGAGAAGACGATAAAACAAAATGTCCCGTTTGTGCATGAAAACGGGACATTTTATTTATATTTGCCTTGATTAAACTTGAATATTATGGAACAACAAGCCAATTATATCCGTCGTATCGAAATCCACGGACTATGGGGACGTTTTAATATAAGCTGGGATTTACGTCCCGACGTAAATATCCTTTCCGGCATTAACGGAGTGGGGAAGACAACGATTCTCAATCGTTCCGTCGGCTATCTTGAAGACCTTTCCGGCGAGATGAAAAGCGACGAAAAAAACGGCGTGCGTCTTTTCTTCGACAATCCCGAGGCCACCTATATACCGTATGATGTGATTCACAGTTACGACCGCCCCCTGATTATGGGCGACTTTACAGCCCGTATGGCAGATAAGAATGTGAAGTCCGAACTGGACTGGCAGCTCTACCTTCTCCAACGCCGTTATCTTGATTATCAGGTCAACATAGGCAATAAAATGATAGAAATGCTTTCGAGCAACGATGAAGAAGAACGGCGAAAAGCCGCGACCCTGTCGATTGCCAAACGTCGTTTTCAGGATATGATTGACGAACTGTTCAGCTATACCCGTAAGAAGATAGACCGTAAACGGAACGACATTGCTTTCTATCAGGATGGCGAACTGCTGTTTCCCTATAAACTGTCTTCCGGTGAAAAGCAGATGTTAGTAATTCTGTTGACGGTACTCGTGCAGGATAACAGCCATTGTGTGTTGTTTATGGATGAACCGGAGGCTTCCCTTCATATCGAATGGCAGCAGAGATTAATTTCAATGATACGGGAACTGAATCCGAATGTACAGATTATCCTGACTACCCATTCGCCTGCCGTCATTATGGAAGGTTGGCTGGACGCCGTGACGGAAGTGAGCGATATATCCACCTCGTTGGAACATACGTTTGAAAAAGGATGTTCCCAAACGAAACCATAATTTGTACAATTAGTAACTATCAACATGGCAACTTCACTAAGAGATAACCTGACTTCTTCTTACTTCAACGCTGCCCATAAACTCTACTCGAAGAAGGCGCGCCGGCGTATCATTGCTTATGTAGAAAGCTATGATGATGTCGCATTCTGGCGTACGTTGCTCGAAGAATTTGAAGATGACGAACACTATTTCCAGGTAATGCTTCCTTCTACTACCTCATTGGCTAAAGGGAAAAAGATGGTCTTGATGAATACGTTGAATACCGCGGAACTGGGAAGAAGCCTGATTGCCTGTGTGGACAGCGATTATGATTTCCTGTTGCAGGGCGCAACCAATACTTCCCGTAAAATCAACCGCAACAAATATATCTTCCAGACCTATACATACGCCATTGAAAACTATCATTGCTTTGCCGAAAGCCTCCATGAGGTATGTGTGCAGGCTACGTTGAACGACCGTTTTGTGATGGACTTCAATGCTTACCTGAAAAGATACTCTGAAATCGTATATCCGCTTTTCTTGTGGAACGTGTGGTTCTACCGCCAACGGGATACTTACACCTTTCCGATGTATGATTTTCATGCCTATACTTCTCTGCGTGAGATAAATCTCAGACACCCGGAAAAGAGTCTTGAATCATTGCAGCAACGGGTAAATCAGAAATTGTCGGAACTGAAGAAACGTTTTTCCCGCAGCATGAATCAAGTAAATGCCTTAGGGACAGATCTGAGAGAGTTGGGGCTATTTCCGGAAAATACCTATCTGTATATGCAGGGACACCACGTGATGGATAATGTGGTGATGAAACTTCTGATTCCGGTTTGTACGGTATTGCGCCGGGAACGGGAACAGGAAATCAAGCGACTTGCCGAACATAATGAACAATTTAAGAACGAATTGACTTGTTATCAGAACAGTCAGGTAAATGTGGAAATCATGTTGAAGAAGAATGTGGCCTATAAGCGGCTTTTCCACTACGACTGGCTGCGACAGGATATTCGTGAATACCTGGAACAAGGGAAATAAGAACAAGAAAGAAGAATAGAGAGAAGATTACTTATGGAAGAAGTAAAGGAAATAGTTGATACCGTGACAGTTGAGTTGGCCAATGGCGGAACACAGGAGGTGACTGATGTAGTGATTCAGGAAGTGAACCATGCATTGCTTTCGGCAGGAATGGATGAGGCTTTGGCGGATAAGGTGGACAACTTTGTCATTTTGTTGCTGATTATTGGTGTGGCCTTGTTGGCTAATCTGATTTGCCGTAAGATCATTTTGCGTACGGTAGCGAAATTGGTGAAACGGACCAAAGCTACTTGGGACGACATAGTGTTCGACCATAAGGTGATGGTTCATGTCAGCCGGATGGTAGCCCCGATATTGATTTACCTTGCTATTCCCATCGCTTTCCCGGAACATGCCGACTCCAACTTGCTCGATTTCCTGCGACGGCTTTGCCTTATTTATATCTTGGCGGTTTTCCTCCGTTTCATCAGTGTCTTTCTGTCGGCGGTATATCATGTTTACAGTGAAAAGGAGCAATATAAGGACAAGCCTCTGAAGGGGTTGTTGCAGACCGCTCAAGTCGTTCTTTTCTTTGTCGGGGCTATTATTATCGTAAGTATTCTGATTAAGCAGAGTCCGATGGTGTTGCTTACCGGATTGGGAGCTTCGGCCGCTATCCTGATGCTGGTGTTCAAGGATAGTATTATGGGTTTTGTTTCCGGTATTCAGCTTTCTGCCAATAATATGCTGAAAGTAGGCGACTGGATTGCTATGCCGAAATATGGCGCCGACGGAACTGTGATAGAAGTGACTTTGAATACGGTAAAAGTGCGTAATTGGGATAATACGATTACGACCATACCGCCTTATTTGCTGGTCAGTGATTCTTTCCAGAACTGGCAAGGGATGCGGGAATCCGGTGGACGGCGTGTGAAGCGTTCCATTAATATCGACATGACCAGCGTTCGTTTCTGTACACCGGAGATGTTGGCGAAATATCGTAAAATCCAATTGCTGAAGGAGTATGTGGAGACAACGGAGAAGGTCGTGAAGGAGTATAATAAAGAGCATCATATTGACAACTCCGTATTGGTGAACGGGCGTCGCCAGACTAACTTGGGCGTCTTTCGTGCCTATCTTACGAATTATCTGAAAAGCCTGCCTACCGTCAATCAAGACTTGACGTGCATGGTACGCCAGCTCCAACCTACCGAAACAGGTATTCCGATGGAACTTTATTTCTTTTCCGCTTCTAAGGACTGGATTCCGTATGAAGGCATACAGGCGGATGTTTTCGATCATGTGCTTGCCATTATTCCGGAATTCGACTTGCGTGTCTTCCAAAATCCGTCGGGAGCGGACTTGCGCCGGATAGGAGTAAAGATAGAAAACTGATAGAGGATATTGCAGTGTAATAACATTGCAACGACTCTTTCAATTGATTGTATTTTCTTTGTCTCAATCTTGTAATACAGCCCATCTACCTTTGCCGACGTAATCAAAAACGTAGAGTAAAGGTAGATGAAAAAGCTATTTCTTATCCGATTTTCAGTGGTGGCCTTTTTTTGTCTGCTGTGTGTACTTCCTGCATTGGCTGCCAATATCAAGATTAAAGGAGCTGTAAAGGACAAGTTATCCAAAGAGCCTTTGATAGGTGCGACGATACGCTTGCTTGGAACCCAGGCCGGAGCGGTTACCGATATGAACGGTAATTTTGAGCTAAACGGTGTGGGAGTGTTGGAAGGTATGTATGATATCGAAATCAAATACGTAGGATATAAGACTGAAGTACGTCGGAAGGTCCGCGTAGAGAATGGGAATCTGGTCATTCTGAATCTGGAGATGGAGACGGATGCGCAAGAACTGTCGGATGTGGTTGTTGTGGCGAAAAAGAACCGGGAAAATGAGAATATGGCTTTGCTGGAACAGCAAAAGGCGGTCATTGCCGTGCAGTCAGTCAGTGTGAAGGAACTTTCACGCAAAGGAGTTTCGGATGCGGAAGGAGCTGTGACGAAAGTCACCGGAATTTCCAAGCAGGACGGTGTGAAGAACGTATTCGTACGTGGATTGGGTGACCGCTATAATACTACTACGTTCAATGGTTTCCCTGTGCCGTCGGAAGACCCGGAATATAAGAATATCTCTCTTGATTTTTTCGGAACCGACCTTATACAGTCCGTAGGAGTCAACAAAGCATTTACTGCCGGGAACGGAGGCGATGTAGGGGGCGCAAATATTGATATCTCGTCCAAAGAACTGGTAGGTGACGGTTACATTAGCGCCAGTGTATCGGCCGGTGTGAATACACAGACCCTTTCCTCCGATTTCTTCCAACCGGATGGAGTGAATCTGCTGGGATTTGCCAATCGGACGGAACCGGGCACGGATATGTGGGGCTTTAAGAACAAACTCGACCCGTCGGCGCAAAACTTCCAGATGGACCGCAGTTATAATATCGCAGGCGGAAAGAAGTTTTATGTAGGTCGGCAACGGGATGCTCTTTCGTTCTTTGCCACTGTGGGACATTCCGTTGATTATCGATATACGGATGAAATCATACGTAATACAAATACGGGTGGTACTATATACAAAGATCTGAACGGACATAAGTCAACAACGAATATCAGTCAGTTGGCATTGGCTAATGTAGATTATGATATGCACAATCGTCATCATTTGTCTTACAACTTCATGATGGTACATAGCAATGTGCAGTCGGTGGGAAACAACGAAGGGAAAGACGCTACTTTCAGTGACGATTACGGTAATCTGGGAATGCCCCGTCGTCAGCAGGTGAACGACAATCTGTTATTAGTCAACCAGATCATGACGAACTGGGGATTGACAGACCGGCTGAGCGTTGCCGCGGGAGCCTCTTATAATATGGTGCGCGGATATGAGCCGGATCGCCGTATCAACCAGATAACCCGGAATGAAACCGGATACGGATTGGCAGGAGGTAATACACAGTTCCGTACTTTCTCTTCTCTGACGGAGAATGATCTGAATCTTCGTGCCGGAGTGGTTTATCGCTTGAAAGATGATTGGGAAGAAATCTCCAGACTTCGGTTCGGATACACCGGACGTATCATTAACGATGATTTCAAACAGACGGAATACAATATGATTACCTTGAATGGTCCTTCATTTACTTCGGTGGACGATATTTCATTGGATGACTTTTATTCTGCGGCTCATTTCAACGACCGTTTCTTTTCCGACTTTGAATTAATAAAAGATTAAAGAGGCTTTTCAATTGTTTGATGCGTGCGTCGATACCGGCGTACGCATTTATTGTTCCGTTTGTCAACTATTCTATCTGTATGGTCTTGAAATTTAAGCTGTAAACAGCTGCTTGTAATGTATTTTGCTTATATTTGTATCTTTAAAAATCAATGTGTATGCATACAGACTACGAACGGTATCGTAAAATGGCTTCTTTGGCTCAACTGGGATGGTGGGAGGCTGATTTGGCGGGGGGATATTATCTTTGTTCCGACTTTCTTTGTGATCTTTTGGATTTGGATGGAGATACTATCTCATTCTCTGATTTTCTGAACTTGGTGCGTGAAGATTATCGCTGTCAGATTGCACACGAATTCCGGGCAAATAGCTCTATCCATAAGGATTTTTACGAACAAACCTTTCCCATCCACTCGAAACATGGTGAAGTCTGGTTGCATACTCGTTTAGCTTTACGTGAGAAAGGAACGGGAACTAATGGAGGAGACAAATCTTTTGGTGTGATTCAGCGTGTGGAGGCTCCTGAACAAATAGAACAGAAGAAAGCCCTGAAGCGTGTGAATGATTTGCTTCTCCGTCAGAATTACATCTCGCAGTCTTTATACCGTTTTCTTCGGGATGAAAGAGTTGAAGAATGTGTAACAGAGATTTTAAAGGATATCCTGAATCTTTATAATGGGAAAGGACGTGTCTATATTTTCGAGTACAATAAAGAACACACTCATCGCAGTTGCACGTATGAAGTCGTTTCCGAAGGGATGTCGACGGAAAAACAATGTTGGCAAGACATACCGGTCGATCGGTCGGAATGGTGGAATCAGCAGATTCTGTCTGGCAAAGCTATCGTTTTGAATTCGTTGAAACAACTACCGGAAGAAGCATCGGAAATGAGACGAGAATTTGCTGAGCGGGGAGTCTATTCATTCATGGTAACTCCTTTGATGGCTGGGGATCATGTATGGGGAGGAATGGGTATTGAATTGATAGATAGTTATCGTAACTGGAGCAACGAGGATTTTCAATGGTTCTCTTCGTTGGGAAATATTATAAGCATTTGTATTGAACTACGCGTAGCAAAAGATAAAGTAACTTATGAACAGTCTTTCTTACGTAATCTTTTCCATTTTATGCCAATGGGGTATATACGTATGTCTGTTCTTCGTGACGAGAACAACAAGCCTTATGATTATCGGATAACGGATGCTAATCAGATCAGTTCCCATTTCTTTGGCAAACCTTTGGAACAATATGTAGGTGTGTTGGCTTCGGATTTGTTTTCCGATTATTCAGAGAAAATGGATTTTATCTTTGGAGTGCTTGATAGTAAGTCTTATAAAGAGAAGGATGAGTATTTCCCTCAAACAGGATTATACACTCATTGGATTGTGTATTCACCGGAGAAAGATGAGGTGGTAGGATTGTTCACGGATTCAACCGAGGCTGTAGAAGCAAATCGTGCGTTAGACCGTAGTGAGAAACTTTTCAAAAATATTTTTGCTAATATTCCGGCAGGAGTGGAAATTTATGATAAGGATGGATATCTGCTTGATCTGAACAATAAGAATCTGGAAATATTCGGAATTGCCAATAAGGAG
>ERZ773136.3230-NODE-3230-length-12394-cov-4.890915_pt1 | contig 12394 bp, 27 predicted proteins | sample MGYA00580855_ERZ773136 | MGnify/ENA primary metagenome ERZ773136 (study PRJEB29015, sample SAMEA2737860) | human gut metagenome | biome: human gut; feature: human-associated habitat; material: faeces | place: China | collected 2012 ... | reverse complement strand
GTTTGTTCTAAGTCCATTGGTCCATCTCCTCCCTCAGTGCCTTAAAAATCGGGTATGCCTGCTGAGGCACTACAGCGTTTCCGAGGCATTTAATTCTGTCCACCCGATTGGGAATCCCATGAGCCACTCGACCCACGTCGGGTTCAGCTGCCCAGCAACGTCCGTCCGCAAACTCCTGTGATTGTTCCCGCCGTGCGACCCCGTCGCATCCGCTGCACACGGCGTTGTATACATCACTACGCCTTTCAGATTGTTTTTCATCAAATCGTGTTCTGCTGGTTTGCTCCCCGCAGGTCCGCTCCCTTTGCTGTCGCTTGCTTTCGGTGTCGGATAAAGTTTTACCTGTCCCGATAAATTCGGTTCTCCTCGGCTGTTTACATACATTTTCCGGTTCGCTGCGTCCGCCACAACCGGCATTTTCCACATTTTCGGCGATCCCAGTGAAGAACACCCTTGACCGCCTGTGCCATGCTCCGACAGCCGCAGCTTCAAAATTGAACACGACGACGTGATAGCCTGCACGCTCCAAATCCTTGACCACTTGCCCGGCGGCAATCTTGATGATTCCAGGTACGTTCTCACCGACAACGCAGCGCGGGCGCAGTTCTCGGATAACTCGGAGCATCTCCGGCCAGAGGTAACGATCATCTTCTTTTCCCTTTTGCTTTCCAGCCACGGAAAATGGCTGGCAGGGGAATCCGCCGGAAATAACGTCAACTGCTCGCAGTCCTGTGCGCTCATAAAAACTCTCCTTTGTCAATGTCCGGATGTCCCGCCAGCGCGGCACGTCCGGCCAGTGCTTTTCTAGAACTTTCGTCTGGTAGTCGGCAAATTCGCACTGCCCTACGGTTGTAAAGCCTGCCCATTCCGCCGCCAGGTCAAGCCCACCTATTCCGCTGAACAGACTCAAATGCGTCAGAATCACATTTCCCCTCCTATTTTCCGTTTCCCTCTTGCCGCTCTCCGGCAGTTTCTCGCCCCGCCATCGGTCATCTGGCTTATGTCGATGATCTCGGCGCGCCTGCCGTAGTTTTTAAGCCGTTCGCCCTTCACGGCGTTCCAAGCCTCGCAGGACGCGCTGCAACCGGCTTTCCGGTTGGGGCAGTCCTGCGTGCACGGTCCGAAATTATTCATGTCTTCCTCCTGACCTGCACCGTCACTTCCGCCTCCCAGCATTCCGGTTCCCGGACGGTGATAATCTTCCGCCGCCCGTCCTCCGGGTCCTTGACGCTGACGAGGTAAAACGTCTTGTTCTGCATCTTCTGCGGATACTTTCGCGCCCTTGAAGGCGTTCTGAGCTTCGGCATGAGCCGTTGGAAAATCGGCAGCGGCTCCGGTATGACAATCCAGGTCTCGACTCCCTGCTTCATCATGCTTCCTCCCCCAACATCCGCTGAATCGCCGCCCGCTGCACATCGGACAGCTCGTCCCCGTGATGCTGCACGTTGTAGCCCGGCTTCTTGACAGGCGTAGCTTTCGCGTCACTGCTTCGCTCCCAGTTCCTCACAGCGGCTTTCCAGTCCTTCATCTTCGTTTTGCCTACCATCCAGCCCTTCGAGCTGTAAAAATCGACAAAGCGTGATGCATCCACGCCGTTTCCCCGTTCCCGACAATAAGCCGCCACTTCCTCGACGCTCGGGGGCGTGAAGCGCACCGCGCGCGCGTCTAACCCTGGATTCGGATTAGGATTAGGATTCGGATTAGGATTCGGATTAGGATTCGGATTAAGGCCGCAATCCGCCGCAGCTTGCGGCAACTCGCCGCAACTCGCCGCAGAATTCTTCGCATCGCCGCAAGCGTCCGCATTTTCCATCCCCGGGAACTTCGGTTTGCATTCTCGGATTCTCTGATGTCTCGCCCAGCTTGGGAACAAAAAGTAGGGCTTCCCGCCTACCGTGTAGAGGGCAACGCAGCCTTTTGCCGCCAGCGCGTGGAGCGCAGACTCAATATCCTTTGCAGTAACCCGTTCTCTGAATGGGAAAACGTGGCCTTTTATGTATGCAGGGCGGGCGTCTCCTCGCCCTGCATCGTCCGCTTGCGTGATCAATCCAACCCAAAGCCGAAACTCAAAATCCGTCAAAGACGCGATCCGCTCCGAATCACATAAGCTTTCTTTGATGATCCTGTTCGGCATATCTCAGCCCCCCTAGAACGGAAGGTCCGAATCGTCGTCCATCATCGTAAACCCGCCGGGGTTTTCCGGGTTCTGCGGTTCGGTGTTTCGCTTGCCCTCTCCGAAGTAAACACGGTTTGCCACGATCTCAGCAGACCGGCGCTTGTTGCCGTCCTTGTCCTTCCAGTCTCTGAGCTGCAACCGACCATCTACGACAGCCATGCTGCCCTTGAAGAAGTATCCGCTTACAAAATCAGCGGTTCCCTTCCAGGCGACGCAGTCAATGAAATCCGTCTCTTTCTCTCCGCCCTCCGGCTTGAAGTCGCGGTCAACCGCCAGCGTGAAGGATGCGACCGACGTTCCGCCCTGCGTCTTTCTCAACTCCGGGTCCCGCGTGAGCCTGCCCATAATAACAATGTGGTTCAGCACTTTTCGTCCTCCTTTTTGGCCGTTTCCCGCTTTCCAAAGAAGACTTCCAGGACGTCACCGAAACGATACGAGGGAATATTCTTATACGATTCAGCGAGCACATCGAGCATCAGGCACTTCTTCGCCAATTCCTCATACTTTTCCGTACTCAGTTTTACATAGGATTCCATGCTTACATCCCTTTCTTATAAATGTGGTTCAGTATGCTTCATCCTTACAGCATGACTGTTACGCGCCCAGCTTCGATCTCGTCGGCAAGATGTTCCTCGAGGTATTCCTTGATCGTCTTCCGCGCTTCCAGCTTCCACATACCGCCGTCTGCCTCAACAAACGAAATACCTCTTTCGTCAATTCGGATAAGGAACAGTCCAAGCGGCTGCTCAATTTCCTGAAAGGTTCTGTAAGGGCGAAGTCTTACCAGCGGACGAATTGTCGCGTTTGCCTGTAAGCTCACACCCTTCTGCGTGACAATCGTCGTAGCGACGCCGATATCGTTATAGGTGATCTTTGCGCCGGTCGTGATCTGGGAGAGCAGCTGAAGCGTATACGCGCGGTCTTCCGAGTCCTGGAATCTGGTTTGCAGCGCGACTGCCGCCCGTTCAAACGTGAGCTTCGTTTCTGCGTCCCAACCGGGAACGTCCGTAGCCTTCACAACATACGGAACCAAGCGCATCATTCGAAGCGTCGAATCCGGGCTCCTGAACGCTTCGACGCGAAGGTGTGACGGGATTTTGATAAACAGTTGTCCGTCTCCTGCATTGACCGTGCCTTCCCGAAGAATCATTTTGCAGAGCGCGTCAAGGCTGTTCAGCTGGATAGTATCTGCGCTGAAAAGGTCTTCGTGAATTTCTCTGTAAGAACCGTCCGGCGTAAGAGAATACGTGTGATCTCCAACAGCCCAAATGGTAGGTCTGGACATCGCTTCGATTTTTTCAATAGCTTCCTTAATCATTTCTTTTTCCTCCTTACGCATTTCTAACCAAATTCAAGACGGGTGCTACTTCCTGTTCTTCGCCCATCATATCCAGCTGACCTGGCACGTTCGGTACCATTTCCACCGCCGTGACCTCGCCAAATTCATTTCCGGTGATATAAAGTGATGTCGCAACCGGATTTGTCGGGCAAAGGGCGCTTTTCACGCCGCAAGCAACCGATACGGTCTGCCGGTTGGAGTCTGGGCGGAACTCAATGGTAAGCTGCACTTTCCTCTTTGCTGTAGCCTCCGTGTTCGGGTCAAGGATATTGTCCACGACCTTTGTCATTTCGTAGTCGATTCTCTCCATAATCGCTCCGCGCGCCATTTGGAGAATGCTTGTCCTTGTGTCTTCCATGATCTACATTCCTTTCTTATAAACCAGTTTCGTTTCATCCCAATCGGGGTATATCATTTTGAGATACCATTTGATGTACTCTTTCATGTGCTTTCGCTTTTCCGTCTGGTCAAATTCGTTGTGGCACTTATCGCAAAGCGTCACAATGTTCTGCTCGATACCAAGCCCGCCTTGCGAGCGCGGTATGAAATGACACCACGGATTGCCGGGGCGCAGGCAGACAATGCAGCGCCCGCCGTCGCGCGTCCAGACGGCTTTCTTGGTATTCTCAGGTATCTTTGTCTTGCTCGTTTCCTTACGCATCCCATTCCCCCTTGAGCCGTTCCAGTTCCTCCGGTGTCAGATACTCCACGCCGACCTGCTTGCAGTCCTCAATGATAAGATCGAGCAGCACGCCCATTTGCTTCTGGTCGAACGTGGAGCTTCCGTAGTACAAAACAACATTCGTGCAGCCGGGGAGCTTTGACTTGAGTGTGTCGCTGCACCAGCCAATTCCGTTGTGCTCCCATCCGCTTTGCAGCTTCTCGACCGCTTCCGTCGGCACGCATACCACCTGACTGTTTTCCGGGATGTCCGGGATGTAGTGCCGGTACAAGTCGCGCACGCCCATGTTCAGCTTGTCCGCGAGTTTGTTCATCAAAACCCACGCATAGGCGTTGGCGTCCAGACTCCGCTTCTTGCGGAATTCCTTGATCGTAATTATGTACTTCTTCTGTGGGTCAAGTTCCCCGGCAACCATCTGGGCTTGTCCGGGAAGCTCCGGTCGGAGTTTCAACCAGCTCCCAGAAGCATCCACGCTCCACGAAGCTTCAACGATGTTCAGTTCTATCATGCCTTACTCGCGCAGTTCCAGCAAAGGCACCTGCCAAAGCGCTTTCTCGTCTTCTCAGCGACCTGCAAAGCGGTAAACTGTGTGCCGCCTTCCATGACCTGCGTGATCTCTCCTTTACAGTCCGCACAGACAAGGCGCGGGGCGCTCGGTGTCTCAGCTTTCCCACCGTGTCCGAAGGTATAGACCGGCTTTCCCTTCGATGCAAGCGTCAGCGTTTTGATGCGCTCCTGCTCGTCGTAGGTGATCTCCGTCACGTCAAATTGGTCAGAGCACTGCCAGCGACCCGTCTTGTCGTTCTTTTTAAGTCTCTGGCACTTCGCCGCGTCAATCCAGATAAACGGCGCGGAGTAGAGTTCCCGCCCGATACCGTGCTTGAAACCGGCGCGTTTGAATGCGTCCGAAGCTCGTCCCTTCTCAGCCTCTGTGTTGCTCTCTGTGCCTGCGTCCCACTTCCAGATCAGTTTCCCGCCCTTCCCGTAGTCCACGCCGATACCGCCGTACAGAACGCCGTCGACCAGTTTAAAATCATTCTCCCAGTTCTGCGCGCCTACCGTCTCGTCAAGCAAGTCCGCATCCGTTCTTGCCGTCTTGTACAGCAGAATCGACGTGCCCTTTTCGTTGCACTGCGCCACGCGGCATTCGATCTCATCTGGTCGCAGCAGCCTGAATTGCTTCATTTTCATCCATCCTTTCAAACGGGCATTCCCGCCCAACATATCTGCCAGCCCACAAAATCGGTTCGTCTGTCAATGCGCATCTTCTGGCGCTCTGGCGGTAAAAGCGGCAGGCATCACAGCAGATGTACGCATTGCCTTTCAAGTCCACGGGGAACGACATACGAACCGTTGCTTCGACTTGGATATATCCGCTGACTCCTGTTTCAAAGTTCGCCATGTTCCCTCCTTCTCAGCCGGGGCAAAACGTCTTCTTCTGATACCCCAGCTCCTCCAAAATGTGCCTTGTGCCAAGTGTTTCTACCAGAACAGCGATAATCTGGTTGTTCGGGTCACGGTCCTCTCTGTCTGTCAGATCAGCCATGTTCCCTTCGTCTCCGACCCAATACTCGCCGCCCTCATAAATCTCATTGCCGAACACATCGTACATGCACGGTGCTTGCTGTCTGTCTTTCATCATTCCACCAACCTGTATCTGGCATAGCTCGTATCCTCGCCATACCGGTTCTTGCTTGTTTCCATGTCGCGCCGGATGTTGTACCCTTCGCGCTTCAAGTCGTAGACACGCGCGCCCAGCCGCATGCAGCCGAGGTCCTGCATCGCCTCGAGCTGCGTAATGCTGCCGAAGTCGCGCATGTACTTCAAAACACGTTCAGCCTGCGTCATAGCTACCTCCAAAGCCGCGTGAAGATCGAACTGAAAACAATCTCGCGATAGAATATCTTCGGCGGCGCGGGTAACGGCTCTGCGTGCGTCGCGGCAAGCACCTTCGCCGCTTCTGCCTCAAACTCCACAGAGAACCATCTCTGCCAGTCAAGGCAGCGGCACTTGCCCGTATCATGTGTGCATTTTTTACACGGGTATATCATCATGCCTCCATAAGCACCGCGCCGCCGAAGAAGATCACCGCCGCGCCGCCGAGCGTGAACGCCGCCTTGAACAGCCCGAAGCCCAGCAGAACCGCCGTGCCGCCCAGAAGAACGCAGCCAATCGAGAAGCAGAACGCCTCCGAAGCCTTCAAAAGTTCCGACTTCCGCTTGCGCTGCCGGATAATCTTGTCCCACCGCTCGCCGAGTTCGCGCTCTCTTGCGCGCCGGTGATTCGCCTCAAGGATATATTCAACGTCAGTCATCCTGTACCTCCACAAATTCCCCGTTCTTAGTGGGTCCATCCTTTAAATGCCGCTCAATCCAAGCATTAAGGTCCTTCGGGAAAACCCAGTAGACAGGTGCTTTCTCGGTTTTTACCGCCTTACCAAACGGGAAAACACCCTGTTGCAGCCCCAGCCTAAGGACCTCAACGCCGATCTGCATGCCGTTTTCTCGCAGAATCTCTACCGCTTCTTGCGGCGAAATCGTTGCTCGATTTAACATCCTTTCCCTCCTTTTCCGTCCGAACCTCTTTTACAAGGCTCAGGTCTTTGTTTCCTTCTTGCGCTGGATGACCGCCGAGACGGCTGATTCCAAACGTTTTCTTGCGTCCGGCGGCTTCCGTCTGCCGTTCAGAATCATCGAAACATATGTCTTTGTGCAGCCAAGCTCAGCTGCCACTTCGTCGTATGTTACCTTGCTGTTGTGCATCTTCCCGATCAGGTCGCCTGTCCATTTTTCCGGCAATATCGTCTCCTCCTTGTCTGTTTAATTTGTTGACTGCGGCGAAATGAGATGGTATACTTTTTTCGGAGGTTCGAAGGATGGAAAGCACCCTTTTACGAAAGGAGGTTTTCTTTTGCCCAAGAACTCTGTTCGGACGTCTGCAAAAGTAGCGTCCAAAGCGTCGAAGACGTTGAGCAGCAAAAAGTCGTCCAAGACAAGTAAGCAGCTCGCCGCTTCTGCGCTTTCCAACCGTCGGTCGAAGTAACCGGCAGGCCGTCCCGGTGTTACCGCGCCGGGGCGGCTTTTCTTTACGCCGCAGTCAACTTTTGAAATTCGAGGTTGCAAAAGTTAACGCATTGTGTTATTATGAATTTGCGAGATACATAACAACTTTTTGACACGAGCGTTTTCGCTGGGGTCTGGTTTTGTGTTACCATATGCAACTTGTAGTGTCATTATAGCGTTAACAAACGTAACTGTCAAGGCGTTGTGATAACAAAAGAAACCTTTCTATGTATTGCACAAAATAGGGAGGGATTTACTGTGACTTTTTACGAAAATTATGTACAGCTGTGCAACCAGATCAATAAATCGCCGTCCGCTGTGGCTATCGAGTTGAAGATTGGGAAACCATCCGTTACTAGATGGAAGTCCGGTGTCAAGCCGAGATATGCAACGGCGATGAAAGTAGCAAACTACTTCGGCGTAACAGTCGAAGAACTGATGGGAGAGAGTAAGGGAGAGGGCATAAAAAAAGACCCCATCCCGAAGGATGGGGCGGTGAGTCCTGCAAAGCAAAAGCTTCTGGATTCTGTTGATGGTATGTCGGATGAGCAACTAGAGAAGCTGCTTGGCCTGATCGAGGAGGCGAAGAAGCTGCTGTGAAAGATTACATTGAAATGAATGGGGAACGAATTGATCTCCCAGATATTGCGCTTGGAAAAACCGTTCCGTATTATGTAGAACAATTAAAGCGGGAAGAGTATCTGCGGAAAAAAGCCGAGCGAAAAGCGGATTTATACTTTGTCGGTGGACTGCTCGGAACACTTGCAGGAACAATCCTTGGGTGGCTGCTGGCTAAGTTCTTCTAAAAAGTCTTTCAGGAAGTTCGTCATACTTTCCGCGAATCGGAAATGCTCTTTTTTGAGATTCCAAAGGTTGATCCACAGCCAGACGTTGGAGCATACTGAAAAGGCTAATAACAATCCTAGAATTTCTTTCATTTTATTCCTCCGTTACTGTTTCGTCCATCTGCCGTAAAACATATTCTGCCTGTTCGTTGCTCAGACTCAGAATTTCTTCACGGAGTCTTTGCCGAATATTCGGAATGGGCGCAATTTCTTCACCCTTATTATAGCACATATCATCCTGAATACAAATCATTTTGCGCCGTCCTTTTCTTAACTTCCAAATTTTTATGTATCTTTTTGTTGAGTTTTATCCTTGAGGCTATCCGGCTGCAGTGGTAAAATTATGGTATATCACAAAACCGGAGGTTTATATCATGCCAAAGGCTACATATTTTGTTACATGCCCGCGCTGCGGGAAAGAATTTGACGAAAGGTTGAAGGCTTGCCCACATTGCAAAACAAAGAACCGAAAAGCAGTCTGCCGAACATGTGGTACGCAGATCAGCGCCAGTGTCAAGCGCTGCCCAGCATGTGGTGCGCGACATCGAAAACGGATGTCCTCTGTTGAAAAGGTCCTTGTTGCCATCCTCTGTTTCCTTTTGGTTTTGAGCTGCTCTGCCTTATCCTCGCAAACCGGTGAATCTGCGAATACAGAGGTCAAAGACCCGGCAGTCGTTCGCTCTGAATACATCGCAGAATGTGAAGATCTGTCCTACTCCGCTATTTGCAGAAATCCAGACGAATACAAGGGCAAGAAAACATTCTTTAGCGGCACTGTCATTCAAGTGCAGGAAGGGGCTTTTGATTCTGCCACACTCCGCGTGCAAACGGAGTATGGCATCTGGTATGTAACTTACACACGCAAGGAAGGTGAAAGCCGCATCCTTGATAACGACTATATTACATGCTACGGCGAATGCAAAGGCGTTGAAACATACCTTGCCGTCCTCGGTAACACAGTCACAATCCCTAGCCTAAGAATGGAATACTACGCGACTAGCTCATAAACTTAGGGTTCCGCCACTGCTCCCGTGTCTCGCCTACATCTGAGACGCAGGCAAAGAGCATGGGCGCGCCCTTGATGTAGTCCAGGCTCAGACTGTGGACGTCTTTGAAAAGCGCCCCGTCTACGATGATGTTTACTTTCCCGTTTTCAAAGCGAATATTGATGCTCTGCATTTGGTGTACCTCCATATTTTAGAACGTTCGTTCAATAATTTCAATTTGGAATCTTCCACAAAGAACACCTTGCATTTTCTTCGTCCGGTAACCCTCATAAGCGGCAATTATGGGACAGACTATTTTGTATAATGGATTGTTTAAGATCGCCCCACCGTCGCTCCCCCGGCGGTGGGGCTTTCTCACGCGCCTGTAACCAGCATAGCAAAAGCGGTAGAAATGTCTACCATTAAATTGGTAAAACCATACCCGTGGCGGAAAAATCAGCGAAATATATGTGAAAATGGAGGTATATCATGTCGGCAATTCAGGAACTCGCCCCATATATTTCTGCATATCAGTGGAACATCAAGCGGGCGAAGGAAGATCAGCATTACACCATCGACAGACTTGTCGAAGAATCCGGCGTTTCCAGATCGGCTGTAACGAAGCTCTGCGCTGGTACGCAGCAAGACCCAAAACTGTACAATTCTGCCGCGCTGTGCCGCGTTCTCGGGCTGTCGCTGGATGAGCTGTTCGGGCTTGTCCAGCCCGCAGAAAGCCCGGAAGAACTGACCGAGCAGATTCATCATGTCGAGCTTGAAAACGCCAAGCTGGAGGCAACAGCAGCCGCGCAGAGCGCACAGATAAGGTCTACACATACAATGTGTTACGTCCTCGCCCTGTTTTGTATGCTGCTCTCCTTTTCACTGATTGCCTGCCTTGTGACGGATGCGCAGATCCGGAGCATAGGTCTCGTTCGCGATGGAGATTTGTCCGTAGCTGCATGGGTTTGCATTGCCCTGATTGTAGGTTCAGCGCTGGCTTCGGCAATTACTTTCTATGCAATTCGAAAAGAACGTGGAGGGAAACATGGAGTGCATCAAGTGTAAAAAGGATATACCGGACGGTTCTGTGTTCTGCTGCTGGTGTGGGAAACAGCAGCAAGCGCCGCAGCGAAAGGCTTTGAAGCGTGCAAACGGCACAGGCACGGTTTACAAGCTGCAAGGGCGGCGTACCCGCCCGTGGGTAGCCGCAAAAGGAAAAACCATAATTGGATACTACGATAAAAAAACAGCCGCCCTCGACGCGCTGGCGCGTCTACAAGGGCGGAGCATTGATGAAATATATAACTGGACCTTCAAGCAGGTTTACGAAGCATGGAAGGATGAACACTTCCGGGACATTGGAGCGAAGGGAATAGAGTCTTACGAACGCGCATATGACGTTTTTGAACCATTGCATGACAGAAAATTTCGCGAACTGCGGACTGCAGATTACCAGATTGTCATAGACAAGTACAGCGATAAGTCCCACTCGCTACTGTCAAAGTTCAAACAGCTTGCAACGCAGATGTCACAGTGGGGAATCCGCCAGGAACTCATAACAACAAACTTCGCTTCGTTCATTAAACTGCCCGAGAACGTGAAGAAAGAAAAAGAGATCTTCTCAGAAGAGGATATACAGAAGCTTGAAGCAGACGGTTCCCAGACAGCAAAACTCGCCCTGATGATGGTCTATACCGGTATGCGAATCGGTGAGATGTTCGGGCTTAGAACCGAAAATGTCCATGAAACCTACGTGATCGGCGGGGAAAAGACAGAAGCAGGCAGGAACAGAATAATTCCAATTCGCTCCGAAGGGCGTAAATATTTCGCAGAATTCAAAGAGCGTGCAAAAGGCGAACTTCTGATCTCTGGGTATGCCGGGCAAAAAGTCATTGCAAATTTTCGCAAGCGTGACTACTACCCGCTTTTGGAGCGGCTCGGAATCTCCAAGAAAACACCACACGCAACAAGGCACACATTCGCAAGCTGGGCTGTTGCAAACAATATCAAGCCGGAACTCCTGCAAAAAATGCTCGGTCATGCAGACTATTCCACGACTGCGAACATCTATGAGCATTTTGACATTGACCAACTTGTGAATGCGATAGATGCGCCTGTTACTAACACGTTACTAACAAATCAAAAATCAGTGAAAAAGAAAAAGCCCTGAAACCATTGTGATTTCAAGGCTTTTTTGGTGACCCGCCGGAGATTCGAACTCCGGACACCCTGCTTAAAAGGCAGGTATCCATCATTTTTTGAGACTTTCTAAGCACGTTTTCAGACGCTTTAAGACATTTTTATAAAATTTATTGAATCTCAGACGTTTTCAGATTTTTTCAGATTTTTTCGGTTACTAACAAATAGCTAACACGGTTACTAACACTAGACACGTTTTATCTTCTGCATAACAGAGTTATAAACCTTGCTGTTTACCATCGCAAGTGTATCCATAAGTTCATCAACGACCGCCCAAGCCTTCGCTGGGTCTTTCCCGGCAACCGCAAGCAAAAACTCACTGTCCCCGTGCTCGCCAACGGTAGCCGGTTCTGCGGTCACAGGGGCGGGAGCGCCGGAGTAGTAACCCACAAACTTATCTCTGGCATTCTCCGCTCCCTGCATTTTGTCGCGTATCACATATAGGCTCGCCAGTTTGGCATAATTGGGATAGCTGGATTCTTCGTATTCCAGCCGTGCTATTTCCTTTCGGATTTCGGCTTCATCCAGCATGTCTTTCCCTCCTTATGCTCTGTCAATCTGCTCCATGCAGCGCCGGATAGCCTCGCGCGTTTTATCATCGTCCGCGTCGCGCATCATGTCTTCCAGTGTCGAGCGCATATGCTCCCGTGCATCGGTTCGGCTATACCGGCCCATAGAGTCCCGACGCCTGCCCCGGTAAGAGCTGCCCCGACCATACGTGCCGCGCATATCGGCTTCCCACTCACCATCTCGGGAATAGCCGCCGTCCTCGAGCATTTCAATTTTGTAGGTGTTCTTGATGGAACTTGTCAGCTTCTGGATTGCGTCCAAGTCACCGGCGGACATTTCGCGTTTGTCGGCGATTTCGTCCAGCTCTTTGCAGAGCATTTCCCGAAGGTTTCTCAAATCGTACATATTTCTTCCTCCCTTCACGATACGCGCTCGATGATCATATTGCTATTTGCAAAGCTGATCGCCTGTGCGCTGGTGTTCTTTGCTGCTACAGTCAGGCAGCAGCCGCGCGGAACTTCCACGAATGCAGAAACGTAGATGTTGAAATAGTTCTCAACGGCCGCAGGGGTTACGGTCGCTGTGGCGCTGTTCA
>ERZ773136.3205-NODE-3205-length-12490-cov-13.284680_pt1 | contig 12490 bp, 11 predicted proteins | sample MGYA00580855_ERZ773136 | MGnify/ENA primary metagenome ERZ773136 (study PRJEB29015, sample SAMEA2737860) | human gut metagenome | biome: human gut; feature: human-associated habitat; material: faeces | place: China | collected 2012 ... | reverse complement strand
CCTCCAGCGCGATGTCCGAGGCGTACATCTTCGCCATGGCGGACTCCATGCCGTAGGGGGCGTGCTGCTCCTTCAGCTCCGCCGCGGAGTAGACCAGGAAGCGGGCGCAGCGCAGCTTGGTGGCCATGTCCGCCAGCTTGAAGGAAACGGCCTGCTGTGCCGCGATGGGCTTTCCGAACTGGACGCGCTCCTTGGCGTAGGCCAGCGCGTGCTCAAAGGCCCCCTGGGCGATACCCAGTGCCTGCGCCGCAATACCGATGCGGCCGCCGTCCAGCGTGGACATGGCGATCTTGAAGCCGTCGCCCTCCTTGCCCAGCAGGTTCTCCTTGGGTACCTTCACGTCGTTGAAGATCAGCTCCGCCGTGGAGGAGGAGCGAATGCCCATCTTGTCATAGTGGTCGCCGAATTCAAAGCCCTTCCAGCCCTTCTCCACGATGAAGGCGGAGATGCCCCGGGTACCGATGTCCGGCGTGGTGACGGCGAATACCACATAGGTGTCCGCCTTGGGCGCGTTGGTGATGAAGATCTTGCCGCCGTTGAGCAGGTAGTGGTCGCCCTTGTCCAGCGCCGTGGTCTCCGTGCCACCGGCGTCCGACCCGGCGTTAGGCTCGGTCAAACCGAAGGCGCCCAGCTTTTCGCCTTTTGCCAGCGGCACGAGATACTTCCGCTTCTGCTCCTCCGTGCCGTAGGCGAAGATGGGCCACGCGCCCAGCGACACGTGGGCGGAGAGGATCACGCCCGCGCCGCCGTCCACACGGGCCAGCTCCTCCACGGCGATGGCATAGCTGAGAATGTCAAGCCCCGCGCCGCCGTACTCCTTGGGGAACGGCAGCCCCAGCCAGCCCAGCTGTGCCATCTTTTTGACAGGTTCGTCAGGGAACTCATTGTTCTGATCCAGCAGGAATGCAAGAGGCTTGATCTCCTCCTCCGCAAAGGCTCGGATCTTGGCGCGCAGCTCCTCGTGCGCGGGTGTGGTCTGAAACAGCATACGGTGTACCTCCTTATGTCACGTTTGTTGGGTCACTTCTTCTTTTTTAATTGCTTCGCCGGTCAGCAGCCGGTGCAGGCTCACGGCGCGGAACGCCTCGTCCTGCTTTCGCTGCAGCTCCGTTAGCTGGCAGTGGATGTCGCATTTCCCATGTTCGCTTTGCCAGCGGCAGTTATACCCCGGCTCCATGCAGGCGCACAGGACGTCATGCTCTCCCATCACGACCATAAGGTCGTAGAGATTGACGTTACGCAGGTCGCAGGACAGCCGGCAGCCGCCGGACGCGCCCCGGCTCACCTGCACCAGCTCCCCAGTGGAGAGCTTTCGCAGGATCTGATAGGCGAACTGCATGGGGATCAGCTCCGTCTCCGCCATCTCGGCGGCGGAGTGCTTCTCTCCGTCCAGCAGTACCCGCAGCATCCGCAGTGCATAGTCTGTTTCCCTTGTGATGAGCATATTCCTGCATCTCCTTTTTGGGTTATATATCCATTTTATCAATCTTGATAAATCTTGTCAAGATATTTTCGGAGGAATTATACCGTCATTCTGTCATATTCCGAAAAAACGCACCGCCTTAACATGTAAAATATTGGCAGAGACAGCCTCGGCGTGGAGAACCATTACGCACGAGAAAGACCATGCCCGCTGAAAATCAGGGCGGCGGGACAGTAAACTGTCCCACCGCCCATGGTTCAAGCTTCTGTTAGACTGATAAATTGAAATGGATCAGGCTGCTTCGGCAATTCATTTCCTTCAGCCGGAGCTGTCTGCTCTTGCACGGCGTCCGCTGTTGGCTTTGCGTGGCTCCGCGCCCCATACCCCGGCCTCAAAACACTTATTCATTTTGCAGGGCCCGGGATAGTGCCTCCCAAAATGTAAGACGACTACTGACAGATATGCTTATATCGGGCATATTGTCTACCGTGATCGCATAGCGGTTCCGGCTGGATAGATGCGTAAAGGTGCAGATTTTCTGTTTTTTGTCAAGGCGGGCCAACAGAATGTTCTCGCTCATGTTTTCTGTATTCCAAAGACGAACCGTCACAGTCTCATCAAAGGGAGAGTCGGTTCTAATAATGATTCTCGTTGTATTGGTAAAAAAGCTGTAAGCGCCTATATCTTGGGCGGAACAGGAGAAATCGCCCTCAGAGAGATTTACCGCGCTTTCCAGGCTGCCAAGAGATACCTGTGAACCCTGCCCTCTCATTATCATGATCGCCTTGCCTACGAAGAAGAGAGAGAGCATTGCAAACAGGCAGAATATTACCGCAAACACCGCAGCCGCCGCTTTGCGTTTCCTGATTCTTTTTGAAAGTGAACGCGCAATTTCCTCGGAGCGCATATCGGTCGTTTCATTTGCGATAGTGGGCAAATCACTTTGCAAATGGCGATACGTTTCCCTGCATTTTTCGCAGGTTTTCATATGTTCGACAACCGCCTGTTGGCTATCCTTAGAGCAGCAGCCGTCCATATAAAGAGGAAGCAGATCCTCTACAATACTGCAAGTGACATTATTCATATAGATGCCTCCCTCTTTTCTACTACCTTGATCTTTGCTCTGAAAAAGGTGACCTTCGCCCATGATTCAGACTTCCCAAAAATATGTGATATTTCCTTGAAGCTGAGTTCCCCTAAGACTCGAAGCAGGAAAACCTCTTTGTACGGCTCAGCCATGCTGTGAACTGTTTTATATATGTCAATCGCCTGGTCCCTATCCAGTAGGCGGTCAACCAGGTCTGTCTGTTCTGCGGCTCGGTCTATTTCTTCCGTGGCGGTTACCTTTTCTCTTCTTTTACAATCCTTACGATACTCATTTTTTGCGATTGCACAGAGCCAGGTTTCAATTTTACTCTCTCCCTTATATTTGTCGAAATTGATGTACGCCCGATAAAAGGTTTCTGCTGTTAGTTCTTCAGCACTCAGAAAATCCGCGCCAAGGGAAAGCAGATATCGAAAAACCAGAGGGCTGTATTTAGAATAGATGACCTCAAATCCGTCCACACAGTTCCCTCCCATCTCTTCAAATCTATATATTAGACTCCCAGCAAGCCAAAAAGTTACAAAGATCGAAGAATATTTCTTTCAACTATTTTTCCGTCTGAGGTTCGCCGGCTCCTTTTTTGAAAAACCACAGTCATCGAAACGCCCTTTGCGTATACAACTGCAATTGTTCGACCTTAATCGTATTCTCGCCACCGCCGCCGCTTCGGAAGCTCTCCATTTCCGAGTTTCTGATACTCACAGTAACCTTATCATTGACCTGTAAGTCCTCAAAAGAAATCCTTGTAACCTTCTGCGTGGCAAAGTCGCAATAGGCCACAGGAATGGACGAACAGTCGATCAGACAATCTTCGCCTAAAGTTCTTTCACCGGCATCGTCTTTTACCGTTATGGTTTGCTTTCCTGTATCGACTTCCGTGATCACCGCGTTGACGATCAGAAGCGTGTCATCCTTCAATGGACCGCACCCGGACAGGGATAGCAAGAGAGTCAATACGCACAGGGCGATTCCGATTCCTCTTTTATTTCTATGCAGCAACGTCTTATCCTCCTGTTTTTTGCGCCGTGGGACTTATCCAATCTATGAAAAAGACACCTCTTTCGTTCCTTACCTCAGGCGGAACAGCGCGCAGACCGCATACATATAGGCAGCAAGGATCAGCGGAGCCGGCAGCCCGTAAAGCAGCGGCACCGGGATGATGCGCCAAAACAGCTTGAGCACGCTGATATCTGCGCCGTAGGTGAAGAAGTAGTTCGCCTCCGGGCAGAGCGTGAGGCGCAACAGGAGATTGATAAGGTGCGCACCTACGGCAAGCAGGCCAAAGGTCTTGAGGATCTGCGGGATATCCCTGGGGTCGGGACGGTAAAAGCCCATCGTCGCCAGACTCAGGCCGCAGACAACAAGGAGCGCGTGGGTCACATAGTAGCCAAAAATTCGCGGCAGGAACAGCGAAAAGCCGGAGAAGAGCGGCTCCGGGAAGAGCAGCGCCATCAGCGCGCCGAGCGGCGCCACAAAGAAGGCAAATCCCAGTATTGAGCGGTTGCGCTTCCATAGTCCGATGGGGATTAGGAACAGATTGATGTTGCACAGGTGCAGCGGCAGCTCATTGAAGAGGTTGAAGCCGTTGGGATAGTAGGCACGGACATACGCTGCGTCCATGGACAGCGAAAGCTTGTAGCCGGCAAACAGCGCGAGATTAAAAAAGCACACACCGATCAGAAACCGGGAGCGCCGTGCTTCCGGTTTTCCGCGCAGCAGCAAGAATATGAGCAGCACCGCCGCTGCCGTAAGCAAAAGCAGAAGCAAATGCAGCCCGCGAAAGGGCGTAATAGAAAATTCGTTCATTTCACACGCCGGAACGACTTTCCGGTTTTCTCCTCAAGAAATCGTTTGAATTCCTCCACCGTCCCGCCGGTAAGAGTGCGCTTGTCCAGAGGCTGCGCATAGCGTTTTTTCATCAGAAAGATGATGTAGTCCTGCGACTCAGCCAGTGCGTCGATCAGCTCGTAGCGGAAGGTGGAGGTGGTGGCCGCCGTAACGACGGTATAGGAATCCTCGCCGAATGCGACATGATATTCCTTTGTGCCCGCCAGCGCGTTTTTGCGGGCGATCATGCCATTGAATCGGTCCTGAAACAGCAGAACGGACAGCAGCATCACCTCTACGAGCAGGGAAGTCACCGTCCTGACATCAAGCGCAAAAGGCTCTCCATCAAATGGGATCAGCAGCAACGCGTTGAATAAAAAGACGCTCCAGCCGAAGATGGCCCACATAATGCTTCTCTTTCGCCGCAGCACCCTGCGCATCGCGCGGGAGGCTATGGTCATAGAGCGATTTGTGATGTCACTGTGAATTTCAAACGCCATACATCTTCTCCGTTGTAAGTAATTCTGTATCCGCAGGGTTGGCGGTGCTTTGCAGCCGCCCTCGGACGGCAGAAGCTCCCGCTTGTTCATTTTACCATGTCGAAAATAAAGTCCATGTTAAGTTCCTAAATCTCTAACGGGTCATCTCGAATGTAGAGGCATCAAGACACATATTAAGAAGCCGCTCCTCTAATGCGCTGCCCTATCCTCCTGTGATAAATCCAATATCATCTGACTCAGCAATGATAAGGATTCAGTTCAAGCACATTCATAATGCCGCTGCCAGACGGATTTTGGTATAGTAGAGCCTTGTAGGGGCGGAAGTGTTCCTCTTTTCCGGAAGACAAGCAAAAGCCTTCTGAAGCTGTTGCCGCACGCTGCAGCGTGACGGGAAGCGGTAAATAGCACTTTTTGCAGCTTTTCACCCACTTTTAACGGTTTTAATTGCAAACTATTCCCTGTATAATGACCTCGTAAGATAGTTTTGACACCACAACATCTATTTTGAATGGAGGATCAACTTGAGAAGATTTGTTTTTGTTTCGCTTATCTGCGCAAGCATTCTCGCGATGACAGCCTGTGGCTCTACCGGAGCGACCACACCCACCCCGGGAAGTAACGGTACGGCCGTTGAGCAAGGAGTGCTGCGTGTTGCAGCACTCTACGATATCAGCACCATGGATGTTTCGCAGACCACAGACGACTACATGGTGCCTATGAACGTATTTGACCGCCTGTTTGAGTCTGAGGTTCAATCTGACGGCAGTACGGCCATCGTTTCCAGCCTCTGCGAGAGTCATATGGTTTCTGACGATGGTCTGACCTACACCTTCACGCTGAAAGACGGGATCATCTTCTCCAACGGCAATGCATTGACTGCCGACGATGTCCAGTACACATTTGAGCGGCTTCTGACTGCCGGCGGTGTGAACGACGATATTCCTCTTGAGGTCGTCGGTGCTGAGGCTCTGCAAAACGGCGAGGCCGACACACTTGAGGGCTTTGCCGTAATCGACGATACACATTTTTCCATCACGCTCAACACCGCGAACGCAGGTTTCCTTGCAGAGCTCACCTCTCCTGCTATGTCCATTGTGGATAAGGAAACCGTAGAGAGCGTCGCCAATTTTGGTTTAAGCTGCGAGGATACCGTCGGTACCGGCCCCTATAAGGTAACGGAATGGGTGGTAAACGACCATTTCACCCTCGAATATAACGACAAATACTGGGGAGAAGTACCTTCCGTAAAGAAAGCGATCGTCTCCATCATTCCCGACCCTTCCACCCAGAACCTCATGTATCAGAATGGCGAATTGGACATCATTGACCTTGAGGCTCTTGATTCCAGCATTGTCGAGGCCACCTATAAAGCGCAGTACGCCGACAAACTTGTTGTCAGCTCTCGGGTGGGACTTACGTACTTTGCACTCAACGAGAACAATCAGTACCTCTCTGATGTCAACGTGCGCAAGGCACTGCAGATGGCAGTTGATGCCGACACTATCGTTTCCTCCATCTACGCTGGGAACGCCATGGTCGAAAACGGCATTATTCCTAAGGGCGTCTGGGGCTTTAACAAAGATCTCACACGTTCCGCTTACGATCCCGAAGGTGCGAAGGCACTTCTTGCCGATGCAGGCTACGCCGACGGCGAGATAAGTTTCGAGCTTTCCATGGACTCCTCCGCCTCCAGCAACCTTCAGCTCGTCTATCAGGTCGTGCAGCAAAACCTGCAGGCAATCGGTATCAATGCTGGGATAAAAAGCTATGACGAGTCATCCTGGCTCGACCTGCGTAAGTCCGGCGAGATGGACTCCTTCATCGCCACATGGACGATGGACTATAATGATCCCGCCAACATTATGTACACCTTCTTCGGCAGTGCCGCCAAGACGCGCATCCGCAGCTTGAACTACTCTGACACCGAGGTCATGGCGCGTGTTGCCGCAGCCTCCGGCATCACGGATGACGCCAAGCGCATGGCAGAGTATCAGGCACTTGAAAAGAAGATCGTCGTCGATGATGCCGCCTGGGTTCCGCTTCTAGGCAGCACCCACCTATTTGCGATTGGCGATCGCGTTGAGAGCTTTATCCCTTACTGGGCAGGGTTCAGCAACTTCTACGTTAATGACGTAACGCTCAAGTAATTAAAAATACATATCAATGTGCGGCAGGACACCCGATATTTCGGGTGTCCGCGCTGTGTATTCAGGAGGCTGAGTTTTTGGCAAGAAACATACTCAACCGCGTCATTCAAGCCGCGATAGTAATGCTTGGCGTGGCGCTGCTTATCTTCATAATGCTTCGCATCGTACCGGGCAACGCCATTGTCACGATGATGGGTGAGCACGCAAAGTTAGAGACGATCGAGCGCATGACACGCGAGCTCGGGCTGGATCAGCCGATATACGTACAGTTTTGGCGTTACATATCCGATGCTGTGCGCGGTGACTTCGGCACGAGCTACTCCCTCAACCGCAGTGTGACGGAGCTTATCGGTGCGGCGTTTCCCAACACCGTTCACCTCGCGCTTGCTGCAGCACTCATCGCGTGGGTGACTGGTATAGCCTGCGGTATAATCGCCGCTGTGAAAAAAAGCGGGATACTCGACCGGCTCTTCATGGGCATGTCTCTGCTTGGTGTATCTGTACCAGTTTTCATGGTGGCAATGGTGCTGCAATACTTTCTGGCGTATAGGCTTAACTGGCTCCCCATCTCCGGCGTGGATAGCTGGACCGGATACATTCTCCCCGCCATCGCCCTCGGTTGGAATAGTGCAGGCAGTATTGCACGCCTCACACGCTCTACTCTGCTGGAGGTCATGCAGGAGGATTATATCGACACCGCACGGGCCAAGGGTCACCGTCAGATCGGTGTTATCATCGTGCATGCGCTGAGAAACGCACTGCTGCCGGTGATAACAATGATGGCAGTACAGCTTTCCTCTCTTCTCTCAGGTGCTGTGATTTGCGAAACGGTGTTCTCTGTCAACGGCATAGGCCGTCTGCTTGTGCAGGCAATTGAAGGGCGCGATATTCCGCTCCTGCAGGGTACAATACTCTTCTCAACGCTTCTTGTCATCCTCGGCAACCTTGTGGCCGACTGCCTGTATGCCGCACTTGACCCACGCATAAGTAAGGAGGTGTGAGCATGAGAAAATCTCCCGAACTTCAAAACGAACTGTGCGCACAGCTTGGCGAGGTGGAGACCTTTGCCTCTGCTGTAAAACGCCTGTGGCGGGAAAACAAGCTTGCCGCAGCTTCCGCCGTTGTGATACTGCTGTTTATCCTCGCTGCAATTCTTGCGCCGGTACTCACACCCTACACCTTTGATAGCATGGACCTGCACAACCGCCTTGCCCCACCGTCGCGTGCGCATCTGCTCGGCACGGACGAGGCCGGACGGGATGTTCTGACACGGATGCTGTACGGTTCGCGGGTGTCACTGCTGGTCGGCATTGTGCCGACCGTCATCTCTATGCTGGCCGGGGCGATACTCGGCATAATCGCCGGGTACAACGGCGGGCGGACGGACGCCGTGATCATGCGCATTGCGGACGTCATGCTGGCGTTCCCGTCGATGTTCCTCGCAATGGTGATAATGTATACTCTCGGTGATGGGATGATCAATATTTTCCTTGCCTTAGCACTCGTCAACTGGGCAAGTGTTGCGCGCATCGTGCGTGCGGAAACGCTCAAGCTCAAGGAGACGGAATTTGTAGAGGCGGCACGCTCCATCGGTGTGGGGAAGTTGATGATCATGCTCCGGCATATTTTTCCAAATTGCGTACCTTCACTTATCGTGCTCTTTACGCTCAACATTCCCTCCGCTATTCTTTCAGAGAGCTCGCTAAGCTTTCTGAGTATCGGTATAAAAGCACCGCAGGCCTCATGGGGACTGATGGTAAACGCCGGGCGGCAGTTTCTTTATAGCCAACCCTGGCTTAGTCTATCGCCGAGCGTCGCCATTATGGTTGTCGTGCTGGCGTTCAATTTCCTCGGCGACGGCCTGCGCGATGTACTCGACCCGCATCTCAAAAACCAGTAAAGGAGGAAGAATAATGGACAACGCGACCGTGCTGTGTGTTGAGCATCTATGTACCAGCTTCTTCACACAAAATGGCGAGATCAAAGCCGTTAATGATGTGTCCATATCCGTCCCGCGCGGAAGAATAGTCGGCATTGTTGGCGAGTCTGGCTGCGGGAAGAGCATGACGGCGCGCTCCATCATGCGGCTTCTACACTACCCGGGCAGAATCGTCGGCGGCAGTATAAAGCTTGCGGGTAAGGAGCTGTTGGAGCTCTCTGAGCATGAGATGTCCACTGTGCGCGGCGAGGAGATAGGCATGATTTTCCAGGAGCCTATGACGAGCCTTAACCCTGTGATGCGTGTTGGACTTCAAGTGCGTGAGACGTTGCTGCTGCACCGTAAGATCTCGCCGCGGGAGGCAAAGGCAGAGGTTCTGCGCATATTCCACAAGGTCGGCATATCCGAACCGGAACGGCGTTATAACTGTTATCCGCATGAGCTGTCCGGCGGACTGCGCCAGAGGGTGATGATCGCGATGGCAATGATATGCCGGCCCAAGCTCGTCATCGCCGATGAGCCAACCACGGCATTGGACGTGACCGTCGAGGCACAGATACTCCAGCTCATGCGTGCGCTGCGCAATGAAACAGGCTCCGGCATTGTCATCATCTCACACAATCTCGGTGTCATAGCACAGCTGTGCGACTACGTTTATGTGATGTACGCCGGCCGCGTTGTGGAGCAGGCGGATACGTTTGATCTATTCGCCCACCCCATGCACCCCTATACCGCAGGTCTCATGGCTGCCGTCTCCTCGCTTGCACGCGGCAATGGTGCGCTGGAGATCATCCCCGGCACTGTTCCTAATCTACTGCATCTGCCAGTGGGGTGCAGCTTTTCTCCGCGCTGCGCCAAGTGCGGTACGCACTGCGGCGATGTCGTGCCGGAGCTAAGGGAGGTGTCTTCCGGTCATCTTGTGCGCTGTATCAACATACCGGAGGTGCGCCTATGAACGAAATTCTGCTTGAGGCCAAGGGGCTGACAAAGGAGTTCACTCTGAAAAACAGGAAAAAAGTACACGCCGTTTCCGACGTGTCACTTGAGATATTCAAGGGTGAAACGCTTGCCCTTGTGGGTGAGTCCGGCTGTGGCAAATCAACACTTGGACGAACGCTTATCCGGCTCATAAAGGCAACTTCCGGCGAGATAACATTCGGCGGAGTGGATATCACCTCACTCCGCGAGAAGGACTTCGGCCCATACCGTCGCCGTATGCAGCTCATATTTCAGGATCCCTACGCCTCCCTTGATCCGCGCATGACCGTGCGTGACATTGTGGCGGAGCCGCTGAAAACGCACAAACTCTGCCACACAAAGGAGGAAATGACCGAACGCGTGCTCTCGCTTCTGCGCGATGTCGGCATCCCGGAGGAGTTCCTCTTCCGCTACCCCCACCAGTTCTCCGGCGGGCAACGCCAGAGGATAGGTATTGCACGCGCCATCGCCCTCGACCCGGCACTCATTGTCTGCGATGAGCCGGTCTCCGCACTCGATGTTTCGGTGCAGAATCAGATACTCAATCTTCTTCGTCAGCTCCAGCATGAGCGCGGGCTGAGCTATCTGTTCATCAGCCATGATCTGTCCGTTGTGCGCTTCATCTCCGACAGGATCTGCGTAATGTTTCTCGGGCGGTTATGTGAAATCGGGCGTACAGCAGAGGTTTATTCCGCACCGCTGCACCCATATACACGTTTTCTCATCAACGCCATTCCCAAGGCTGACCCAGCTGCACGTTTTGAGGAAAAGCCGCTTCTGACAGGGGAGCTGCCAAGTCCCACTGACCCACCGCCCGGCTGCCGTTTTCACACGCGCTGCCCCTACGCCACAGAGTGCTGCCGCCGCGAAGTGCCGCAGCTGCGCCCTGTCGCTGGCCGCCTTGTTGCCTGCCACCGTGCAGAGGAACTGCACCGATAGCGAGTCGTCGCAGAGTGATGAGCTTTGCGAAAGAAGCGGCGGCGTTTAAGGTCTTGTACTTGGCGGACGACATCTGCATTTATCTACCCATCGGGAGCGTGATCTCAAACACAGCGCCGGTGTCCCCGTTGTAGGCGCGGATCGTACCTTTATGCAGGTGAATGATCTCCTTCGTCAAGGCAAGGCCGATGCCGGATTTGCCGCTTTTGCCCATGTAAAAGCGGTCGAAGATGTGCGGCAGGTCTTCCTCGGCGATGCCGTCCCCATCGTCCTGTATCCGGATTATCACATTCCGTTTGTCGGGCCGGCAGGTCAGGCACAGCTGGCTGCGGGCATACCGCAATCCGTTGGTCAGGATATTCGTGACCGCCCTGCGCATCTGCGTGTCATCGCATTTGACCATGACGGGTTCTTCAGGGAAGTCCGGCGCGATGGTAATGCCGCTGGCAGCGGCTGCCGGTTCCACGGCGCGTATGCTGTCGTAGAGCAGCTCCCGAATATCCGTTTCGGAAAGGGTAAGCGGCTGCCGCCCCATATCGATTTTTGAGATGTCCAGAAGCTCGTCCACCAGCCCCGTCATGCGGTCGCTCTCCGCCAGGATCACCTCCGCCGCGCTGGCCGTGTCCATCACGCCCGCCTGTATGCCCTCCGCATAGCCCTGTATCGCCATAAGCGGCGTTTTCAGCTCGTGGGAGGCATTCTGGAAGAAGGTCTGCTGCCGCTCCGCTTCCTTCTCAATATCCCTGCCAAACCGAAACCCCAGCAGGCACATGACGGAGGAGATCGCCAGCAGCACCGCAAAGAACGCCCAATTCAGCGTCACGATATAGCGGGTGATGGGCCCGATATCTATGTACATGATATAGGAATACGGTTTTTCCGAATTGCCGTAGTCCTCCTGCACGGGCATGAAGATCAGGTGGTGCTTGTCTGCCTTGAAGTCGTGGCATCGATTGGGCGCAACAGACCGTTCACTGCAATACGCCAGCAGCTTTTTCTCCAGCCGATAGGTGTCCTGGCTCCATGTGTTGGGCTGGTAGCCGTTCTCCAGCTCAAGAAACACAATGCTGGGCGTGAAGAAATGTTCCTCCGCCCCGTCGTCCCAATCGTCATCATACGCCTCGCCCTCATAGGTGTAAGGAATGGTGCGATTCTCATACTGCGCCTCGTTGCGCAGCGCCTTTTCCGCCTCGCTTACAAAGTGGGCGGGGATCACTACGTTCACCGCCAGCATGAAAAGGGCAAAGAGCAGCAGTGCCGCACCGAGGATCAGATACACGATCCGCAGCTTGATGTTTTTCATGTGCGCTCCGCCTCCTTCAGCTTATACCCAAAGCCCCATATGGTGCTTACGCTGACAGTGCTGCCCGCTTGCAGCAGCTTTTTTCGGATGCGGCGCAGGGTTTCATCGGTCACGCGGGTCTCCACCTCCGAGTCGAAGCCCCATACTGCGTTAAGTAACTCCTCACGGGAATAGGCCTTTTCCGGCTGCTTCATCATATAGCTGAGCAGCCGCAGCTCGGTCTGGGTCAGCGCCACGATCGTGCTTCCGCAAAAGACGGCGTTTTCCGTAGCGGAATAGCGGATATCCCCGTAATGCAGCTCATCCTCTGCCGCCGCCGTTTTCCCCCT
>ERZ773136.3191-NODE-3191-length-12533-cov-15.655554_pt1 | contig 12533 bp, 10 predicted proteins | sample MGYA00580855_ERZ773136 | MGnify/ENA primary metagenome ERZ773136 (study PRJEB29015, sample SAMEA2737860) | human gut metagenome | biome: human gut; feature: human-associated habitat; material: faeces | place: China | collected 2012 ... | reverse complement strand
TAAAATGGGGAAAAATTTCTCATTTTAACTTGTACTAAATCTTGACATAGAACCACTTTTATGAACATTTCTTGGAACAATAATCTCATCGCCTGCCTTACAGACTGAAAGTACCATATTCTGTACTGCCTGCGTTGTTCCACCAACCATGAAAAAAGCATGCTCTGCACCAAACGCATCTGCCGTCAGCTCTTCTGCCTCTTTTATTACCGAAACCGGATGACAAAGGTTATCAAGCGGTTTCATTGAATTTACATCAATTCCCACACATCGTTCACCAAGTAAATCGACAAGTTCGGGATTGCCTCTGCCACGTTTATGTCCCGGAACATCAAACGGCACTATTCTTTTTTCCTGAATCTTTCGATAGCCTCATACAATGGAGCTGATGCCTGTCTTTTTAAATCCATTTCCTCTCTCCCTGCCATTATATTATCGCAACGGTTGCCAGATTTCCGTATAATACAAATTCTAAATTTTCGTAAAATACGGACTTTGGCTTGCTGCCAACGTAAAATGTGTGCTGTAAGGCACAAAAAGGCGTGATTAATTTTAAATTAATCACGCCTGTGGTATATTCAATCATTCTTTTATTAATCCCTGTACATGTACGTATACATATTACTTCATATATACAAAGCACTGAGATTCTGACCTTTCAGAGTTTATCCAAGTAAGTCACTGTTACCGCTCTTATTGACCGTTTCACAAGATGATATGCACCTTCACATGATAATTTTAAAAATCAACTTATAAAACTTGGGCTTCTAACCCAATCAATAATGTGTGTCCTTGTCACACTCGGCAACCGACCCGCCCGTCCGCAAGGCTTAACATGTAATATAACCATGTGGTCTGCATGTTGGATAACTCTTATCCAAATCTTTTTTTACTATAATATATCATTTTTTAATGTCAACAGAAAAATAAAATTTTACTCAGATTTTACTTTATTTTTGCATTATTATACATTATCTCAAAAGATATTCTATAATTGCAGCTGTAACTTTATCATTAAGTTTCATAGACATAATGTTTGATATAATAACATTTTTGTCCTCACCGGATGTAAATAATCTGTAAATACTTCTCTTGTCATTATTATCCATCTGTGCCTGCAGAAGAAAATCATATATTTTATCATTAACATTTTCACCGTTGTATACAAGATTGTTTTCTTCATTATCAGCAAATATTTCAAGCTCTGACGCACCATCACAGTTACATGTAACTGTCCATGTATTTGTTTTTATATCGTATTTGGCATTATCTGCATTTTCAAATCTTATACCACGTGCAAATCCTCTTAATATAAAACGGTACTTTCTGTTTCGTGGAATTACCGATAAGTCACCGCTTACATCTATGCTTATTTTTGCCTTATCTTCATTCCAGTCGAGCACAAACTCTGTCAAAGCATATTCGCCTTTTTCGTAGTCAAATCCATCTCCAGAATCTTCGTACATAACAAATGTATTTGATGCACCTGGACATATAACCACATCAACTTTTTTCGGATTAATAATATCATTACTGCCACATTCCGAAGCAAGCGGTATTATTGCACCTGCACGTCCAAGCACAGGAATACTTTGAAGATTTCTACATAAAATCTGACTTTTTCCATTTTTACCGCCATTGTATACATCACCGGTAAATATATCTGTCCATATTCCGGCTGGTATAAAACATTCCTCACCGCTTTTTTGTGAATCTTCATCAATCTTTGTTGTAACAGGACACACAAACATTTCACTACCAAGAAAATATTGATTTTTATAACTATATGCTTTCTCCTCAAATGGATAATAATAATACATTGGTATTATTACAGGAATATGCTCGCAATGACATCTGTAATTAAGTGTGTACATATATGGAATAAGTGCATGCCTGAATCTTAAAATCTTTTCCATATCACTGCAGTATGGCTCAGGATAATTCCATGGTTCTTTTCCACAGAACGGATTAGAGCTGCTGTGAAGCCTGTTTATCGGTGAAAACACACCAAACTGATACCATCTTAATGCAAGCTCGTTGTCTTTATATCCGTTCATATGACCGCCTATATCATGACTCCACCACGTATATCCCACATTTGATGCCGTTGCTGTAAAATAAGGCTGAAATTCAAGCGATTTCCATGTAACTATCGTATCTCCAGAAAATCCTATCGGATACCTATGGCTTCCAAGTCCGCCATACCTCGAAAGAATAAGTCCTCTTCTGCCTCTTTTTTCCATATCTTTAAAATGAAAATAATTAAGCATCCATAATGGGTCAATTCCGCTTGCTCCTCCGTTGTTGCCCTGTTGCCAGTCTATCCACCAGAAATCAACTCCAGCATTTTCATGTGGATGATGTGCAAACTTAAAATACGCCTCAACAAACTCTTTGTTAGTCATATCAAACTCTATAGTTTTTTTACTGTCAGGATTAATTCCTAGATACTCTGCCATATCTTTATACATTTTTTCAAAATTCCGGATACCTGATGCCGGATGGACATTAAGTGTTACATGATAATTATGTTCATGCAACCATGACAAAAATCTTTCCGGATTCGGAAATAAATCATTATTCCATGTATATCCTGTCCATCCGCCGCCAGATTCCATCGGCACATCGACTATATGCCAGTCCATATCCATAACAGCAACGGAAAATGGTATATTTCTTTTTTCAAATTCCGTCAGCAGCTCAATGTAACTTTCTTCACTGTATTTCCAATACCTGCTCCACCAGTTTCCAAGAGCGTATCTTGGAAGAAGCGGAACAGCCCCCGATAATTTATAAAAATCACGCAGACACGCAAAATAATCACGCCCATATGCAAGATAATAAACATCAATCTCTTCATGTTTCCTTTTTGATGGCATATTTTCTTCATCAAACACAAACGATTTGCTGTCATCAAAAAACGTCCTTCCACTCTTATCCATAAGCCCGTATTCAAGTTCAACTTCCCCGTCAGCCCTGTCAAGAGTTCTCATTGTGCCTTTGAGATTATGCTCCCGAGGCGGAAAACTATACGTCTTTGCACCAAAATACCACCTTCCACCGTAATTGGTAAAATCATATTTTACATCTATAAAAAGTCCTTCTTCACTAAATTTCTTTTTATCGTATATCATATGAAATGCTTCTGTCTCTATCTCAAGGCGGTCGTCACTTTGTGTCACTGAATATTCCGGTACCGGAAATTCCCTGTTAAGCACAGTCTGCGTCTGTAAATCTTCAAACACACCAGTCTCTGAATATTCCATTCTCATCATAAACGGCGTAAGCACCGAAAAACGATATTTTTCCCCCTGAACAATACATGCTTTGTTACAACAACTTTTAGCCATTTTTTTCCTCCGTTATTAAAATAATCTTTACTTGAAGATTAACACAGTCAGTTATCTTCGTCTACGTAAATAAAAATCAAAAATGCAAATAATACAGAAAAAAAGCTCCAAAACCCTATCAATTTTAAAATCATTTCAGGGTTCTGGAACTCTCTTCTATAAATTATTTGTATTCTACATAGTCAACAGTAACATATCCTGCTTCTGTTTTTATGCTGTTATCATGGCATGCAAACATACCGCTCTTTACACCAACCCAGCGTCCTGCTTTTGCTTATTTTATGGCCGACTGCGGCGATTCCCCCTGCATACTTTGCTCCTTTTACATAACCTTCAAAAGAACAGTTTTTCAAGGAATTTTTCCGCCAAGGGGCAACTGCGCCCATTCGGTGACAGGTGCCACCTGTCACGGTGGAAGGAGAAAGTGAACTACCCAACTGAAAAGATATATCAGCAGAAAAGAAAAACAGTAATGTTCCATTAAGCCGCAGCAAACAGCTTGTTATCAAAAGGCAACGGCGAAATCACATTCACCGCCGCTGCCTTTTTTCTTTCTGCTGTGAAAGAGTTAAATCAAATTATTTTTTTACCGCTTGTGCTGTTTTTTTGACTGTTTGTTCCGTTTGAAGGCTCCTTTGGTTATTTGCTCATTTACTCTTTGTTAAGTTTGTAGCTACCGCCATCGGTTCCTGTACCGCCGATAAGTGTTAAGGCGGTTCCGTTTACCGAAAAGGTATAATCGCAATCGCGGACAATATCCTCTGTAAAATCGAGGATGAGCTTTTTACCCTTGACGGTGTAGGCATAAGAATATGTCACATCATCGGCAAGTAATTTGCCTGTACCGTCCTTTTCAAAAACATATTGCGTATGCTCATCATATCTCCAGGTGCCGACCAATTCATTTGATTTTTTACCGAATTGGGCAATAATTAAAATTACAGCTGCCGCAACAGTGATTATTATCGCCGCCGAAAGCATTGCTTTCTTCATGGTATTACGCTTTTTTTTACGCCGCTTATTCAGCGCAGCAAGCTTGCTGCCGTAGGCTTTATATAAATATTCTTTTGCCATAAAAACCCTCTCCATATAAAATTGCAGCGGCAGCGTATAGTTACGTTGCCGCCGCAATTCTTTTTATTTTGCTCGCTTTTTCTTTGATACTACGGTAGTGAAACCGAGAACAGCAAGTGAGAGCACTGCCGCAAAGCTCCAGACGGCAACCATGTTGTCATCTCCTGTTTTGGGAGATTCGTTCGGAATCTCGGACGCTTTCACCGTGAACTTTGCAGTTGCCGTTCCGCTTTCCGAAACGATTCCGAGCGTATGCTCACCGACGGAAAGTGTAGAAACAAAATTGTTATTCAAGGTAACTATAATGCTGCCTTCTGCCTTTGTATAATCCTTTTCATCAAGAGTTTTGCCGTCAAGCTCTACACGAATGAAATCGGCAAATGCCGCATTGGAACGGAATGTCAAGGATTTCTTCTCTCCGTTGTTTACGGTAGCATTATTGCCTTCTATGATCTCAGGAGGAAATTTTTGAATAACGGTTTCGCTAAGAGAAATCTCTTTTGTGCCGGCTACATCCGCAAAATATTTACCGCAGTTTTCGCAATAATAATACTTTATATTGCCTTGCTCCGTTACGGTAGCATCCTTTGCCTCTACTAATGTAAGTTTATGCTCAAGCATGGCAATTTCCGAACCGGTTGCAATTTTCTTATTACAATCGATGCACCATGTGTCACCGGTGTAGCCCTTTTCCTGCTCGGTAGCGGGCTTTGCATCCCGAATTTCGGTGTGCTTGTGGTTGGTTGCGCTACATCACCGTACTGCGCCTTGCAAACCTCACAAACTGCCTTACTTACACAAGTAGCCTCACCACCGCTGTGTGCCGCTTTGTCTATAACATTTCCGCAGCCGACAGTCTGACACTCCTTCCAATGATCGTGTTCATTGGTAGTCCAGACAGATGCGGGATTATGAGCATTCTTCGCAATGGACTGTCCGTCTGCGATTTTCTCATTACAATCGCTGCAATAAATATCGCCGGTATAGCCCTCCTCAAAGCAGGTGGCTTCCTTTTGGTTCTTTAGATATGTTGTGCCCTTATGATTGTTTGCGTCAAGCGGTCCGTAAGAATGTCCGCATTCAGAGCATTCGGCCGGGGATTTGCAGGTTGCCTCACCGCCGTTGTGCGCCGTAATATCAAACTTTGTGCCGAAATAACAGGTATGCCAATGATTTGTGCCGTCGGATTCCCACTTGCCGTCAACATCGGTATGATTGCCGGTTGAGGAAATTTCACTGCCTGATTCGATTTTAGTGTTACAGTCGGTGCACCATTTGTCGCCGGTATAGCCGGCTTCACAGCAGGTGGGATCGGTTGCGCCGCGAATTTCGGTGTTCTTGTGGTTGGTTGCGTCTACATCACCGTACTCAATCTTGCATACCTCGCAGATAGCCTTGTTCACACAGGTGGCTTCTCCACCGGAATGATGTGCTTTATCAATGATATTGCCGCAGCCGACAGTCTGACACTCTTTCCAGTGATCGGTTTCATCCGTTGTCCAAACCGACGCAGGGTTATGAGCGTTTTTCGCAATAGATGTTCCTCTTTCTATCTCATGATTGCAGGTAGAGCAATAAGTATCGCCGGTATAGCCTTCTGCGTAGCAGGTGGCTTCCTTTTGTCCCACTAAATATGTATTGCCGATATGATTTGAAAAATCCTTCTCACCGTATTCAAATGTCTCGGAGGATTTTTCATCACAAACAAGGCAGCTTTTGTAATATACTGCGGGGCTTTGGCAGGTCGCAGCCGATTTAAGATACATTTTGCTAACCGTTTCGGTAAACTTATGGTTGCCAAGCTCACCGTATTCCTGCCCGCATCCATCACAAACCGCTTTTTTTTGGCAAGTCGCATTGCCGCCGGAATGTGTGTGCGCCTTGACTGTCAGCGCGGCAGAAACGGCGCTTGCTAAGTAGTTGTCGGTTTCCTTGTAGCGCACATAGTAGGTACCGGGGGCGACCCTGGTGCTACCATTGTCGCAAGTGATCCAGCCGGTGGTGGCATTGGCAGAAATGTTATACTCCATGTCCTCGGCGGTGTTCTTAATCTCGCCGGTGCCGCTGTTCTTAATATCCCCTTTGGTTGTCAGACCGGTAGGAGCCGTCTGCGTAGCCTTATCAATGATATAGGTCACACTGACAGTGACATTGCCAAGGGTAATGCCGGCCGTGTATGTGCCCGCATTCACAGGGGCAGCCGACAGTGCATTGCCGTCCTTGACCGCATACGCGACGGATGGGGCTTTGCCGAACCAGCCTACACTTTCTACTTTCGCATTTTCATCTTTTCCATCGTTAAATTTTGTTTTTTCGGGTTTCTGAATGGTCACGCTGCCGCCGCTGAAATCGTTACCGTTATTATTCGAACAATTTTTGCAGGTTGCGGTAATGGTATCACCGCTTGCGGTGTAAGTCCAGTTATGCACATGGGTAACCATTTTCAGTTCACTGCCGTTCAACTTGGCCACATATCCGTCGGTATCGGAGATGAAGTAGTCGGATGGGGTTTTGTCACTTATATTGGCATTCCAGCCGGAGGTGAACGGGTAATCGCCATAGTCTCCGCTCACAGTCACGCCGAGCTGCGCACCCTCGGACAATTTGTCGGTGCCAATGGTGATGGTCTTGCCGGTGGGAAGATAGACATTGTTCTTCGTGTCGCCGGTGAACTTGCCGTCTGCGCCCTTTGTGCCGCCCTTGGTATTGTCGGTGACGGTCACCTCGCCGCTGACGGTGAAGATACCGCTGCCCACACACACGCCGCCGCCGAAGGTTGATATGTAATCAGATTTGTATGCATTGTTGCCGGTGATGCTGCCGCCGGTCATCTTGAAGGTGCTGCTGCTGCCGACTACATACACGCCGCCGCCGTTTTCGGTGGCATTATTGCCGGTGATGGAGGGGATGTTTTGGCCGTCGGCGGACGCGGACATGGTGAAGCTACCTTTGCCGGTCACATACACGCCGCCGCCTCTGTTGGTTTCGTTGCCGGTGATGCTGCCGCCGGTCATCTCGAAGTTGGCCTTCGCATATACGCCGCCGCCGCCATAGGTGGCCGTGTTGGTCTCACCCGTTTTCGTGCCGCCGATGGTGCCGCCGGACATGGTGAATCCGCCGCCGTACACATACACGCCGCCGCCATAGCTGTTGGCGGTGTTGCCGGTAATGCTGCCGCCGTACATATTGAATGATGAATTGCTGCCGCTCTTATACACGCCGCCGCCATCGCCGGTGGCACGATTGCCGGTGATGCTGCCGCCGTACATATTGAAGGTGCCGGAACTCACATACACGCCTCTGCCGGTCTTGCTGCTTGCATGGGTGATCGTGCCGACGCCCTTGCAGTCGGTGAGGGTGAAGCTGCCGCCGGTCATATAGATGGCATCCATTCCGTCTGCGGCCGTGATTTTGTGCCCGTTGAGACAGAGGGTGACATTGTTCTCAATCTTAATGGTATACTCCAGGCTAATGTCACTGCCGAGGTAGTAAGTGCCAGTAGGAAGTATGTAGAATGTATCGTTACTGCCTTTTGTCGATGCCCAGGATTCACCGCCTATTTTCAGCGTGTTGCCCTCCTGCTTAATCTCCTTTTCAAATGTGGTCTTGTAGGTTTCGTTTTCGTGACCGCTGCCGTTACAGGTGCTGCCCCCGCAAAGGTAGTGGGTGTGCCCGTTTGTTGTTTCCGCCCACACCGTGGCCGGAACTAAACTAAACACCATGCACAAGCATAGAAATACACTTAATAATCTTTTCTTCATAGCGGTATTCTCCTTTTTGCATTGAACTTGCATTATTCTTTCTTTTACGATATATTATATTGTAAATCGTACCTTAGGGGACGAGTCAATAACTTTTACAGAAATTTGGTGAAATAATGATGAAAAAACACGATAACAGCCTATTTCAAATCGGAGAAGTTACAAAAATACTCGGAGTCACCCGCAAGGCACTGCTTGTATACGAAAATATGGGACTTCTGACACCGGCAGTAAAGGACGAAACCAACGGCTTTCGCTATTATTCGGCAGACAACATGACGCAGATCCGCTCTATCCGTTCGCTACAGGCGCTCGGTCTTTCCTTAAAGGAGGTAGCGGAATATTACTACGACACCGAAAATATGGATAAGCTTTTAGATAAGCTTTATGAGCTGCGGAAAATGCTGGACAGAAATATTCAGATGCTTCAGGTGCGTTCGGCAAAGCAAGGCGATTTCACAGTGCATAAAACCGTTCTGCCGCGTCAGGTGTGCTTTTGTCGGGAATATCGGTGTAAAGATGTTGCCGAGGCAGCTATTAAACTGCGGGACACCTACATTGCCGCCGCCAGAACCGGAAAAATGTCCATGGCGGCACGTATGTTCACCGTGCGCATGACGGATGACCTGGGTATTCTTGATTTGATGTGCTGTATCCCGGTGGACGAGAGCTTTGACGGGGCAGAGCGCATGGAGTTTGCGGAAACCCCCGGCTTGTGTATTTATTACCGCGGGCCGTATGAGGGAACCGGCGAGGCCATGCGGGTGCTGATGGAACATGTGAGCAAAAACGGCATTAAACCCGCAGGACGGTTGCGCTCCGTTTATTTAGAGGGACCACCCAACCGAGGCGATAACAGTGCCGATTATATTACTCAAATCGCTGTGCCGATTAAGAAATTCGAGAAGGTGTAATTGCCGGCTGACAATGCCGTAATAACAGTCAAATATGAAATCACAACAAGCAATCCCGATAAGGAGAAGCCTTGTCATCTAAACAAGGTTCTCGGCAGAAATAAACTATCCTTTTTAAGCACAGCGGATATTCATTCGCTGTGCTTTTTTGGCCTAATCCCGCCATGGGTAAGCATTCGGCGCCTGAAACAGACAAAATTTGCTCCATTCTACCTAACCGACAAATTTTTTACCGAATGCAATGTATACTGTGTATATCAAACTTATGCGCTCTTCACAGTTGCTCTTGCATCGGATAGAATAAAATCAAAGAATCCCCCATACAGCGAGGTAGTTTTGAAAACAAGGAGATGTCCCTAACAACCGTGTACACTTTCAAAACATAAGGCACACAGCCGTCATAACAAGACGGTTTTTCTGTCTGCGTCCGCAAGCGGTCGTACTATGCCACAAAGCATAGTGCGGCCGTTTTTTGTTTCTCGCGAACAAATAAATCCATACAGGAGGTGACCCCGATGTATCTTCCGGAAAAAGAATTCGAAGAAATGCAAAATAACGCTCTGCCATAGGTACGGCGCCCTGCCGTTCCTTAACGACAAGGTGAAACGATGGGAAAATACATAGGAAAGACGCAGGTGTTGAAATAGCAAAGGCTGTTTGCAAAAAGCACCTTGCTGCGCAACAAAAACACCTCTCTTTTTTTGACCCTCGCGGTCGACAAAATTCCAAAACAAACTGTAAAAACGCCAACAAACACTCCTTATAGTCAGCCGGTCCAATAGGAAAACCTGCAACAATGCCTCCTGCGTTGCCATCCGTTGATATGAATACCGAATTCTTAATCTGCAGATTCTTTATCGTTCCATAATTATATAACGCAAAACCCTGCGGTCCGCTTCCGTTCGCATACAGTCCGCTGATAGAATGATTGTTACCATCAAATACAAGCTTTTGGTTATTGTATGGATATCCAGATGTTCTGAACACCTCGTCCCACATCCTAATGTCATCCGTCTTCGCAACAGGAGTACCATCCTCCTGAATCAATGTTCCTTCATTTACTACGATATCTGCTGTAAGCCTTGCACCCTTTGTATAAACTGTCTGTGCATTATCTGCGTAGGCATATAGTTGTCCGGCATTACTGATCTCGTAGACTCTATCTGTTTCATTGTAATGTGGTTTTTCATAATAATCACATCCGGCATTGGTACAGAAGCCATTCTTGACATTGTGATGTGCCTCGCTTGCATCATTGGTATATCCGGTACACCCCTTATAAACCTTATACTTGTCAGATGCACAGGGATTTGGGAGCGAATTTTCCGAAGATAAATTCTGTCCCCATGTAGCAGATGACTGATTTAACAAATACGCAGCCTCACCATTATAAAAGGATTCCTTGGGTAAAAAGGTTTCTCCATCAAATGAGTGATCCCCAAAAAAATGTTGTACTAGTATCAGAGCACCCATAGCAAGAACTCCAAGACATCGTATCATTCGAATAGTTTCAAAAGGTAGAAGAATTTGCATACGTTGATTATAATCATGTTCGTCCACACAGTTATAATGGTTATCGAACCCCATATGAAGCAAGGACGGCAGCATAAATTGATAAGCGCTATTTTTTAGTCACAAGTGTTACAAAAAAGCTTGACCACAACATAATATGCCAGTGGTTTTTTCGGTGTTTTAACTTCTTTCATGGTCTTTCCTCCTGTTGTTCTGCGTTATGCTTTCTCCGTGCATTTTCGTATTATTTATTCTGCCATCTGACTTCGCCCTTGGACAGAAGCGGATAACAGATCAGCTGATCTGAATCCAGATTTTCCGCATGCATGTCAACCGCTGTGATCTGATGATTATCATAAGTCGTATAATAATAAATACCTTTTGCTGTATTACAACAGGACGTGTATATCGTGATCTCATATTTGCCTTCTGTCACCTCACAGCATCCACGCTGCTGATCTACGGATCCTAAGATATGGAAGAACTGGCTTACACTCTCATCCTCTTCTTCACCGGAGATCGAATTTAATTTTGTAAAGGCAACTTTCACAAATCTTGACTGGCTGGAAAGATCTCCAGGTATTCCCATTCCACCCATTCCTCTGCTATATGCATCAAGCTGTAATACTCCTGCAAAAGTACTCTCCGGCTGTTTTCTGGATACTCCGGCATAATTATTCAGTGCAAACATCTGACTCGGGAATGGTGGATTATTGGTAAGCACTCCTACCGGATTATCATATACATGCAGCCCATCTTTCATAGACTCAACAACGATACAGGAGTCTTTGTCTGCAATGATCCAGTGAAGCTGTGCTGTCGGCAGCTGTTCACTGAATGCTGTACCTGTCAGTCTCATTGCTGCCAGCTTCTCTCTCGCCTCTGCTACAGTAGCACACTGTGTAAGGATCCATGGGATGAACTCGAACTGTGCCACCTGGCTGACTTCTGTTTCATCTTCCGGCAAAGCCTCTTCATATGCCGCATTGCCGACAAAATTAAGACCTGCCATTCCAAGGCCTTTTTCATTAACAGCATCATAATAAAGCGGATAACCTTCTGCAACAAATGCCATTCCGATCAAAGCATAATGGCTTTTTATCTTCCCGGCAAACCGGAAATCAAATTCGTAATTTCTTGGCGTTATCGTGATCTGTTCCCCATAGGAAAATTCATAATCAAGCGTTCTGCCCATATAAAAATCTTTTGTTTTGTAAGTTGCTGCTGTACACATATCGAACACCTCTTCTTTCTGCTATAATAGTCCTGCAAACAATCTCATAAACAACTGTCCGATCCGTAAATATGCACTCCGTCCTGTGCGGTACTTTTCGGTCACTTCCCTGCATTCATTCATTGTTGCTCCAAGATCATCTCTTATATCCAAAACTGTCTGACTATCCGCCATAAAACAACCATTTTCAAAGTGGTGATAAAGCAATGCCATTCAGTTAAGCATCATTTTAGTGGTTTTCTGTCATAGAAAGCCACTGTTTTTATGCCTAAAAACTTTAAAAATATTACAAAAAACAGTTGACAAGTAAGCCAATATATGTTGCGCAAGCCTTGATTATAAACATATTTCAAGGAGGCTCATTATGGCTGATTTTTTCTTATCTAATTTAAAATCCACACTCGACAACTGCATCACAGAACTCGATGAAATTCACTCCATGTTCTGCCGTAATCCGGAAAGTGATTTTACCAGGAACCGCAAACTTTCTTTCCGCGAGTATATTCAGTTTATGCTCCAGATGCAGAGTAAATCCGTTTCAAATGCAGTAAACATATGCAGAGCATATCTCAAACACGATGGTAACGAAACAGAGTCCATGCTTCTCATACAAAAGTATCTGACACCTGTCAAGTACAATCGAAAATATCCTATCCACCTCCGTCCAAAGAGAAATAGGGATTTCATG
>ERZ773136.3186-NODE-3186-length-12564-cov-8.922376_pt1 | contig 12564 bp, 10 predicted proteins | sample MGYA00580855_ERZ773136 | MGnify/ENA primary metagenome ERZ773136 (study PRJEB29015, sample SAMEA2737860) | human gut metagenome | biome: human gut; feature: human-associated habitat; material: faeces | place: China | collected 2012 ... | reverse complement strand
CGTCGTCATCGGCAAGAAAAAGGAGTTCTAATTAAACTCAAAAAAGAGAAAGGCCGAAAGGCCTTTCTTTTTTTGCCTTTAATTATCCCTCCCGCTGCCGCGGGAGGTATAGTAAAGATTGTTTTTCTGCGGGACCTTTCTATTTTGACTTTAATTATCCCACCCCCTGGCGGGGGTGGGGTGAATAAAGATCGTTTGACCGTGGGGCCTTTCTTTTTTACGCTTAATTATCCCTGGTCTGACGGCCGGAGATAGATAATATCTCACCCCTGACGGGGTGAGATAAATATATAACCCTCCCGCTGCCGCGGGAGGGTTATAAGAGCTTCTTTTTACCCCTCATCCGTCAGCTTCGCTGACACCTTCAGCTGTGCACACCCCAGTGTGCGCACTGGGGCGCCCTCAAGGGGAAGGCTTTTTATTCCCTCGAGGGGAAGTCTCGCGATACTGCCCTCACTGGGAAAGCTTTTGCACCCTTGGAGGAAGGCGAATAGACGTTTTTATTGTGCTTTACACAGTGGGGCGAAAAGTGGTATAATACCGACAGAAATCAACACAAACGAGGAGGTCTTGTGATGAGATTGCTGTTCAAGGGCGGTACCGTGGTCACCGGCAAGGGCCCCCGCCGGGCCGATATCCTGGTGGAGGGCGAGAAGATCCTCGATGTCTGCCGCGATATTCCCGCCATCGGCGCACAGGTGGTGGACGTAACCGGGATGCTGCTATTTCCCGGTTTCATCGATGCCCACACCCACTTCGATCTGGACGTGTGCAACACCACCACGGCGGATGACTTCGCCAGTGGCTCCCGGGCGGCGCTGCGGGGCGGCACCACCACCATCATCGACTTTGCCTGCCCCAACAAGGGCGAGACGCTGCACGACGGCCTGCGGCTCTGGCACGAGAAGGCCGACGGCAAGTGCGCCTGCGACTACGGCTTCCACATGACCATCGACGACTGGAACGAGACCATCGAGCGCGAGATCGACGATATGTACGCCGAGGGTATCTCCTCCTTCAAGATGTACATGACCTACCCTGCCATGATGATCGGTGACGAGGCCATGTACAAGGCGCTGAAAAAGCTGAAGGAAAAGGGCGGCATCTGCGGCGTCCACTGCGAGAACGCCGGGGTCATCGACGCGCTGATCGCCGAAAAGAAGGCCGCCGGCGAAAACGGTGTCCACTGCCACCCGGAGACCCGGCCCGACATCATGGAGGCCGAGGCCGTGGGCCGTCTGCTCCGCATCGCCGAACAGGTAGACGTCCCCGTGGTCATCGTCCACACCACCAACATCGAGGCGCTGGACGAGATCGCCAACGCCCGCTGGCGGGGCCAGAAGGTCTTTGTGGAAACGTGCCCCCAGTATCTGGTATTGGATGACAGCGTGTATTACAACGAGGACTGGCTGCAGGCGGCCAAATACGTCTGCTCGCCTCCCATCCGGAAACCGGCTGACCGTGAGGCGCTGTGGCGCGCCATCCGCCGCGGCGAGGTGCAGACCGTGTCCACCGACCATTGCAGCTTCACTACCCAGCAGAAGCTGGCAGGCCGCGACGATTTCACCGCTATTCCCGGCGGCATCCCCGGCGTGGAGACCCGCGGCGAGCTGATCTACACCTTCGGCGTGGCCAAGAAGAAGATCGGTCTGGGCGCCATGTGCCGTGTGCTGGCAGAGAACCCCGCCAAGCTGTATGGCCTGTTCCCGCGCAAAGGCGTACTGGCCCCCGGCTCCGACGCCGATATCGTGGTCTACGACCCCAACGCCGACCACGTCATCCGCGCCGAGGATATGGTGGGCGCGGCGGACTACAACCCCTATGAGGGCGTGGTCACCAAGGGCTCCATCCGCCAGGTGTGGCTCCGCGGCAAGCCCGCGGTGTCCTCGGGCAAGGTGCTGGCCGGGCCGGACGGCAAATACCTGCCCCGGGGCAAGTGCCAGCTGTAAGGAGACGAGGCCATGTTGGACAAGACGTTGGGCTATATCCTCTGCTGCCAGTCCCCGGCGCTGTTTCTGGCCGCGCTGGCGCTGCTGGTGGCGTATCTGGCCGGGCGCAAGCACAAGGTCCGGGCCTTCTTCCGCCTGCTGCTGTGCATTTTGTGTGCCGTCGGCGGCGTGGCGCTGTATTTCCTGGGCATCTACAAGGAGTATTTCACCATCCGGGACTTTTTCCTGATCCGCACTGCGGGCTGGATCGGCCTGGCCATCGCGGCGTTCTTCGTGCTGCTGGCTCTGGTACGGGCGTTCTTTGCCGCCGCCGACGCCCGCCGCGAGCAGAAAGCCGCCATCCGTGAGGAAAACGAGCGCCTGGCCCAGGAGGCCGCTGAAGCCGCGCAGGTGGAACCGGCCCCGCAAGTCCCTGCTGTGCCAGAGGCTTCCCCGCAGGAGCCGGTACCCGAGGCGGTTCCGGAGCCCGCTGCCGATTCCACCGTCGAGACTCCGGTGCCAGAAAGTGAGCAGCCGCAGAGTTAAGTTGACAATAATTCGGATTATGGTAAACCCATCGGCCGCATTTTTGTGCGGCCGATGGGTTTTTTGTAGGCAAAGCAAGGCTCCCGGGAAACAAATGATATCTGCCGCCCGGGAGCTCCCCTCCTGTCGCGCGAGGCCTGTGCCTCACGCCCCCTACGTTGTTTTATGGTAGCACTCTATGATTGTAGTTTCAAGAAAATCGGCGATTTCTTAACGCAGTTTTAACGGAACGCTAACAGGGGCACGAAAAAGCCTTCCCCCTGGGGGAAGGCTTTTGGCCATTTTCATGGGCTTTATCGTCATTCTGCACAACAATCCCCCTTAAATTTCTGCCTATTGCGAATTGAATTGTTCGGTGACCGGTGATAAATTTAGGTTGTTATTTACCGAAAAGTGGTGAAACGGAGGGGTTTCTAAGATGAAACGATGGTTTTCCGGGCTTTTAGCGGCGGTTATGGTACTGCTTTTGCTGCCGGCGTCTGCCAGCGGCGAGGATCCGAAGTACTATGTCTCTCTGGGCGGCACAGCATCTGCCGAAGTAAATAAACCAGTGTCAGTGGCGCTGTTCATGCATCAGGAGCCGGGGGATCTGACCTACAACACCTTCTTTTTTCAGTTCTCCTACGACGCGGAAAAGCTTACGTTCACGAGTGTCACTATCGGCAACGATAGTGACGTCCCTGACATCATCAACGACAACTCTAACGCCGGATTGTTGACCATAGGCGGTTACGGAGAAGTGTGCTCCGACAGTTCTATCATGCTGAATTTCACCGTAAAGGCCGCCGGTGAGGCCACTGTGAAATTGGTCAAAGCGCAGATGGATGTCCGCGCCAACACGGCAAAGGACGCCCAAACTGCCAGTGTACCGGCCGGCCAAAGCGACACGGTGACGATCCTGTGTGGCGGCTTCCCTGTTGAGCTTCCAAAATGTGCCACCGGTGACGCTTACGTGACCGCAAACGGCGACTACACCTTCACCGCCGATCCCGGCTATGACTACAGCTTTTCGGCCGCAGTGGATGGTAAAACGGTAGCCATCATCAATAACGGCGACGGCAGCTACACGATCGAAAATGTCACCGGCAATCTGGTCATCAAAGCCAACAGCACACCCACTGTCAAAACCTACGCGGTGACCGTCGAGGGCGACGGCTCCGGCGATGTCAGCCCCCTCACTCCCGCAACGCATGGGCAGAATTATACCTTTGCGGTCACGCAGGCCGCCAACTACGACTACGCGGTGGCCGTAACGGTGAACGGCCAGCCGGTGACGTGCACTGTCAGCAGCAGCGGCAGCCTCTATACCTATACGATCCCGGCGGCGGCTGTCACCGGCCCGGTGGTCATTACGGTGAAGAAGGCCCCGCAAAGCGGCACCACACAAATCGTGCTTACGGGCAGCGGCGCCGCCGATGTCTGGGATGGCGTTACGTCCTATACCGTAAAAAGCGGTGAAGCTTTTACATTCGGTATCAATCACCAAGAGGGATTTGACTACACGGTCACCGTCATGGCCGGTGAAGAAACCCTCACGCTCCAGCGCAATGCAGAAAACACCAGCACTTACACCATTCCCGGAGACTACATCAAGGGCGGCATTATCATGGTGAGCATCACCAAAACGGCGCAGCTTGCATTGACGGTGGACGCAGCCGAGTATGTGAAGTATACAGACGGCAGAGTTGTGTGGCTCATCACCGCTGTGCCGGAAACAAAGCTCCCTGCGACCAAGTCCCTCTACTACGGTGACACGGCCATGTTCTGGTCAGAAAAATACGAAGCCTACGCCTGGCTGCTGGTGGACAAGGGTACGGCGGCAGATATCGCCGCCGCGGCGAAATCTGCGATCTCCGTTAAGGGCAACTCCACTGTGTCGGTATCCTACGGCGGCGACGTCAACGGCACGGGACATACCGATATCAACGACGCCCAGTATGTCTATGACCTCTATAATGCCAAGCATTCCGCACTTGACATGGAGAAGTTCCTCCGCTGCGATGTCAACGGTGACTGCGGAGTTAACGTCGGAGACGTACGAATGGTTGTCGGCCTGCTGCTGCACTGATAAATCAAAAGAGAAGCGCCTGAAGGGCGCTTCTCTTTTTCAGGCCGGTCAAAAAGCTTGTGAAAGCCGTTATGCAAGGCTCCACGGCGAAAGCCGCGGGGCTTTTTGTCAGGACTCCATGTGTTTGCCCAGAAAGGACGCCACGGTCTGGGCAAGCTTGCACTCCGTCTCCCCCGCCGGCTTGCCGTCGGGAGAGAGAAAGAGCACCGCGCCCAGCACGTCGCCGCCGCAGAGAATAGGTGCCGCCACAGCGGCCCGGAACTGCTCGTTCTCATCGCTGATGGCCACACCCTCGCCGCAGTAGAGGCCACGCTGGTCCATGACCTGCTCCAGCGCAGGGGAGACAGGCTTGCCCAGCAGTTCCTTCTTCCCCGCCCCGGCGATGGCGATGACCGCATCGCGGTCGGTAACAGCGGCGGAAAAGTCCGTGCTGCGGCTGAGGGTATCGCAGAACTGTGCGGCGAACTCCTCCAACCCGCCGATAAGGGAATACTTCTTGAAAATAACCTCGCCGTCGCGGGTGGTGTAGATCTCCAACGGGTCGCCCTCGCGGATACGCATGGTGCGGCGGATCTCCTTGGGGATGACCACGCGGCCCAGGTCGTCGATGCGGCGCACGATGCCTGTTGCTTTCATATATGAAATTCCTCCAGTCAAAGCAGATTTTACATCCGTAGTCTTTGTCCGGTGTCGGAGGAATATACATCCGCCGCACATGGTGCTTCATTACACAGAACAGCCCGCTTTGCAAAAAACAGACCCGCCCTCAGGCGGATCTGTTTTTTACCGTGTGCCGCACAGCGCTGACACAACTGTTCAGCAAAATTTCACGGCAGCTCGCGTCGGACGCTATTCCGGCTCGGACTGCGTCGGGAACGCCCGGTCTTCTCCCTCGATCCTGTCGATGAGCCGCTGGATATAGGGGGACAGGCGGCGGGACGTTTGATACAGTATCACATCGCAACCCTGGATTGGCTCCGCGCCGCAGGGGCGCTCCACCAGACCGTAAGCATCCTTCAGCGCCTGGGCCAAGGGCGTGATGTTCCGCCTTTCCGCGGCGCAGACCAGCCGGGCGGTTGTCTCCGCCTCGATGGGGCTGTGCTCATTGTCCAGAATGACAAAATCCAGCCCCGCACAGCCCAGACATTCCACCACGGCAGCACTGCCGGTACCCACGAATGTGCCCAGCGGCTTCTCGCCTCTGGCCAGCTTTTCCTTCAATATGTTCCGCATCTCTTGCCCTCCTGCGCTGTTTTCTATTTGTCAACTGCGGCAGCTCAATAATCCGCGTTCAGCCAGGGCTTCTGGACACAGTACAGCAGCTGCGCCAACTGCCGCGCCTTTTCGGCGTCATCTGCGGACGCCGCACCCAGCCGCAGCAGCGCCGTCAGACCGCAGGACCCCATCAGCAGCGCCGCCAGATCCCCCTGCCGGCAGATCACCGTCACGTCCGCGGTCCCCTCTGCCACGGCCCAGCGGCCATCGGCAAAGCCGATACGCAGCTCCTCCTCCCGGTCCGCCATCTCATCCCGATAGCGGAAGGCCGCCGTCAGCGTCCCCGCCGGGAAATTCCGATAGCCGGTCCGCCGCACGAAGTCCGCCCCGTCCGTCAGCTTGAACATGGTCCCCACGGCGGAAACATTGGTCTGCAAAAAGCCGTAGTCGATGTAGTTTCCGGACACGTCCTGCGGATCGTCCAGCAGATGGTGGAAATCCTCCTCCCCTGTCCGCAGTATCACTGTCTGGGCCAGATCCTCCTGCATCCGCAGGCCGCCCAGCAGCGCCCGCAGCACTGTGCCGTTCTCATACACCAGTTCCTCCACGCTGAGCCGGTTTTGGGTATAGTTGCACGCACTGGCGCTTTCAAACCGATAGGCCGCGTAGCCTAACAGGCGTCCGCCGTCGTAATAACCCATACGGCGCACCTGAATATCCCCCCGGGCTCCGCGCAGCTCCTCGTCGAACTTCTCCACCATGCCATGGTTTCGGGCGGCAAAGCGCCGCTGGCAGTCCATCGCCTGGTCAAACTCCTCCGGCTGCAGCAGGCGCAGGTGCGCCCGCACCTCTCCGTCCAACCGCGGCAGTGCCCCGGTTGGCAGATGGTATTCATATAACTTCCCGCCAAAGCCATAGCCCATCCGACGGTAAAAGCCGATGTTGAACGGCAGCAGCATGGTCAGCAGCGCGCCGTTTTCCCGTGCATAGCGCTCGGCATACCGTATCATATACAGCGCCGCGCCCTTCTTCTTGTGCAGGGGGTGTACCTCCAGCGCCATCACACCGCAGGCAGGCTGCATGACCCCAAAGAAGTTCATGGAGAACAGGATCAGCTTCATGGTGGCGATCAGTGTGCCGCCCTCAAACAGGCCCATCGTCCGGGTCTGGGTGTCCTCCCGCAGCTCCGTAAGATGCTTGCTCCGGTAGTGTGCCCGGCATTCCTCGTCCAGCGTCTTGTACGCCGGATAGGAATTGAGATAGATGTCCAGATACGCCTCTATGTCCGCCTCCGTCACCGGATGGACATCCCATGCGCGGTCCGCTGTCACATTACCCATAGGTTTCTCCTTTCTCGCCGTTCCGCAGTATGTTCTCCTTAGATTATACCTTTCCCCGGCCCGTTTCGCAACAGGCAGTTGAAAGCCCTCCGGCAGCTGCCGGAGGGCTCATTTCGTTGTCCGTATACACGTATCCCTCAGATACTCTTTTACAGCAGGGCCAGAAAGTGCCCGGCGTGTACGCCTGGTCCACGGCCGCCGGCCTTATACCAACTTTTCCAGGGCGTCCAGATCGCCGGCCTGCAGCAGCGGGATAGCCCGCCGTACCTGCGCCTCCGGCCAGTCCCACCACCGCAGCTTCTCCAGCCGCGCGGCGGTCTCCTCGTCATACCGCCTGCGGATGGGCTTGGCCGGCAGGCCGCCCACGATGGTGTAGGGCGGCACATCCTTTGTCACCACGGCGCGGCTGCCGATGATGGCGCCGTCGCCGATGGTAACGCCCGCCAGGATCACAGCCTCATAGCCGATCCATACGTCATTGCCCACCACGATATCCCCGTGGTTATCCCAGGCGGCGGCAATGTCCTCGCACGCCGTCCCCAGCCCCCATTCCTCGAACATGATGGGGAACGGGTAAGTAGACAGGCTGTTCAGCGTATGGTTGGCCGCGTTGAAGATAAACTTCGCCCCGCAGGCGATGGAGCTGTACTTTCCGATGATCAGCCGGTCATGGTTGCACTCGGGATAGTGGTACAGCACGTTGTTCCGCTGGAAATCCCGGGGGTCATTGACAAAATCGTCATAGATGGTGTACGCCCCCACCTGTATGGCAGGATCTGTGACCACGTTCTGCAGGTACACGGTGCTGTGTCCCTGAGAACGGGGATATATTTTCCATTCGGGTATCATAGACTCTCCTTTATTTTACAAAAGCTTCTCCCAGCGGGGCGTTCCCCATCCGGCGGTATCGAAGCACTCCCGCACAGCGCGGCACATCCACATCAGCTTCTGCCGTATGGTGTCCGACTGGATCAGCAGCCCCGCCTCGTCCTCATGAGCCATGAAATACTCCATGATCCGCGCCCGATCCTCCTGTGCCGCCAGCTTGGCGTAGCTGTCCACAAAGTACACGCCCTCGCTGTTGTCGAACATTGTCCAGCGGGCGTCGTACCGGTCATAGCCACCGCTGTCGTTCCAATAGGTAAAGCCCGCCGGGTTCAGCGCATTCCAGTCATCCCAGTTGAAGGCGGTGTAATCGCGGGACAGTATCTCGTTCTCCGTAGCGTGCCAGATCTCGTGACAGATGGTGCCCTCCCGCATATAGTCGGCCTGCACGTCCAGTGCGATATACTGCCAGTCCGCCGTGTCATAGGTGCAGCCTACCACGCCATAGTCGCTGTCGATGTGAGCCACCAACAGGAAGCACAGCCCACCCTCACCGGCGCGGTTACGGAACTGCGCCAGAAAGCCCTCCGGATACAGGGCAAAGCTGCGATCCATTGCCGTCAGCACGGCGCGGACGCCGTTCAGCCCTGCTTCCGTGTCCATGGTGTCCGACAGAGTGATGGGATAGCTACTCAGCGCCGCTGCCTCCCGGCACTGGGAGGACAGCAGTATCCGCACGCCGTATCGCTGTTCCAACACATCCGCCTGCTGCCGCGCCTCCTGTAAGTTCTCTGCCACCGGCAGGCCGTTCAGGGCACCCCAATAGGCCTGCAGCAGTGTCTCATCCACCATCAGCGGCGACGGGACGGACACCGCTGACGCTACCGGCTCGAAGGTCAGCTGCACCGGGTCTATAACGTACAGCCGGAAGGCGCCGTTTTCATACATGCCGCCCACCAGCAGGCCTGCCTCCGGCAGGACGCAGCAGTCGTACATCTCTCCGGCGATACCGTTAGCCGCCAGGTCGCAGGCCGTGATGCTCTGCCCCACGTTATACAGCGTCGTGCGGCCCGTTCCCACACCGATCAGCTCCTCCGCATCGCCGACGGCGTACAGCGCGCCTCCCGCGTCCAGAAACAGCGAAGCATCGGCGAACCAGAACGTATCGCCGCTGCCGCACAGGGCGGAATATCCCATTTTATCGTTGTCAAAGGCCAGCAGACTCATGCCGCCCGCCGGCGCCAACATCACCTGATACCGCTGCTCCTGCAGCAGGCTGATCGCCCCCGTCTCCGGGTCAAAGACCGCCGTACCGCAGACGCTGCCGTAGGGTGACAGGAGGAACAGGGCCGCCATCCGCCCGCTTGCCGCATCATAGGCCGTCAATTCCGCGAACCGCAGCTGTGACAGCGCCGTTACCGGCTGTGCCTCTCCTCCGGCTACGTTCTGACAATGCAGCACCCCGTCCCGCAGGAAGTAATAGCTCTCCCCGTCATATGAGAAAAAGCCATCCACGTTCTCCGCATCAAAGCTGCCTGTCTCCGTCAGCACATCGTCCAGGAGCTTCCAACGATTCGTCTCCCGGTCGCACAGCGCAAATCCATGCGCCAGGGCCTGCCGCTTCGTATCCCAAACCCCATCCAGCGTGACCTCACGCTTCACGGTGTCCGCTTCCGCATCCACCAGCTGCACAGTGGTCCTGCCGCTCTCATAGTCCGCCCAGCTGATCAGCACCGTGCTGCCGCCCGCCGGATACAGCCCGGACAGGGATGCCGGGCGGGTACATTCCAGTGTCTGCACCGGCTCGCGATCCACCTTCTCCCCTAGGCTGCACCCGGGCAGCAGCACCAAAAAACACAGCGCTGCCAGCAGAGCCGCCGTATACGACAGCAGACTCACCAGGTCCAGCAGACACAGCTTCTGTGCCAATGTCTTATTTGTTTTCACTTCAACACCTTCTTCCCACCGGAGGAGTATACCGCCATTATCCCATGGCAGCCATTGCTTTTCCTTACATTTCCTACGATTTTCTTACAATTTTGCAAGACGGCCTCTTAGCGGAATAATTGATGCACTGCATTCTCCCTCTCTGCAAATTCCGGCAGCTTCTTCGGCGGGCCGTAATACGCCGCCAGTGCACGGAACTCCCGTCGAAAGGCTTCCCGAAGTTCCGTCTCTGTCAGCGCCAGATGCCCAGTGTTGGCGAGGATGGCCAGTCCGTAGGAATAATACGTCATGTCCCGGTGAAAGGCCCGGGCCGTGACCTCGTCATAGCCGAATTCGTCCATGACGGTCCGGATGATCTCTGGCTCCAGCACGTCCTCCTGATGACGGCCCGGCTGGTTGTCCTCCAGGTACAGCCAGCGGAACAGCTGCTTTTCCTGGGCCGCGAACTGCACAAACCCCATGCCGTAGCTGCTGTACCGACTATCGCACCCCTCATGCGCCCGCAGAGATTCCCGTACCCGCCGGGTATGCTGCTCGATGGCCCGCTGGGTCAGCGCGGACTTCAACTCCTCCATATTACGGAAGGACAGATAGATGGGCTGGGTGGAGCACCCCAGCGCCTTCGCCACACTGCGGGCGTTGATCGCCTCAAACCCGCCGATGCGGAGCACCGCCGCTGCGGCGTCGATGATGGCCTCTTTGGATATTCGTTTTGCTGCCGGCATTGTGCTCACCTCAATAATCACTATATGTTATCGATAACAATACGTTATTATATGCCACTGTGCGGCCTTCGTCAAGCGCAAAAAACAGCACCCCGCACACACGGGCGGGGCGCTGTCATCCTTCTATTCCGGTTTGTTCAGCAGTACAGACACGCTGAAGCGCCCGTTTTTCGCCAGTGTCCGCAGGCATAAACACGCATGATCTGACCGCCCTCCGACGATACCGGAGGGCGGTTTTACGCCGCTTGGGCTGTACAGCTATTTGTGAGAAAACGGTTGAGTTTCCCGTTAAAAACGTGCTATACTGAGCACACTACGCACAAAGGAGACCACACCATGCGAAAGCTTGAATGCCGCCGAGAGGCGCTGTTTCAATACCGGGGCCTGCCACCTGTTGGCATGGCCGTATCCATGGCGCTGCAGCACCTGGTGGCTATGATCGTGGGCTGCGTGACCCCAGCCATCATCATTGCCAACGTGGCCGGACTGGCGCATGACCAGCGGGTCCTGCTGATACAGGCATCGCTGGTCATGTCCGCCGTTACCACGCTGCTGCAGCTGTTTCCCATCGGTGGGCGCTTCGGCGCGGGGCTGCCGGTGATCTTCGGTGTCAGCTTCGCTTATCTGCCCAGTATGCAGGCCATCGTCTCCGGCAGCGGCGGGTTGGCCGCTGTGTCGGGCGCTATGATCGTGGGCGGCGCGGTGGCAGCACTGGTGGGTATCTTCATCAAGCCTATCCGCAGGCTGTTCCCGCCGGTCATTACCGGTACGGTAGTGTTCACCATCGGTCTGTCTCTGTACCCCACGGCCATCAACTATATGGCCGGCGGCACCGGCAACACATATGAAAGCGTTGTGGTGCAGCGGGGCCTGCCGGAAGCGCTGGTGTACGGATCCTGGCAGAACTGGGCTATTGCAGCATTTACACTGGCGGTGGTGCTGGTGCTGACCAATCGCGGCAGGGGCATTTTTAAGCTGGCGTCCATTTTACTGGGTATTCTGGCGGGCTACGCCGTCGCTTTTGGGGCCGGGATGGTGGATCTGTCCGGCATCGCGGGGGCCGGGTGGTTCTCTCTGCCGGAATTTCTGCCCTTTGGCGTGACATTTGAACCCTCGGCGTGCGTCGCACTGGGGCTGCTGTTCGCCATCAACGCCATTCAGGCTATCGGCGACCTGACGGCCACCACCGTGGGCGGCATGGATCGGGAGCCCACCACGCAGGAGCTGCGGGGCGGCATCGCAGCCTATGGCGTCAGCAACATTCTGACAGCGCTGCTGGGCGGTCTTCCCACGGCGACATACTCCCAGAATGTGGGAATTGTAGCCACAAATAAAGTTGTAAATCGCAACGTTTTTGCGCTGACCGGTACGTTTTTACTGCTTGCCGGTATCATTCCGAAATTTTCCGCCGTACTCACCACCATCCCGCAATGCGTGCTGGGCGGGGCCACGGCGGCGGTGTTTTCCACCATCGCCATGACCGGCATGAAGCTCATCGCCGCCGAGGGGCTGACCGCCCGAAACACCACGATCGTCGGGCTTTCCGCCGCACTGGGTGTGGGCATTTCCCAGGCGGCAGAGGCCCTGGCACAGTTCCCGGAGGCGGTGACGACCATCTTCGGAAAGTCCCCGGTGGTGGTGGCCACACTGATGGCCGTACTGCTCAACCTGGTGCTGCCGCGGGAGGAAAAAAGCGAGAAATAGTGCTTTCTTTTGATACATTTGCTTTACTTTTTCTGTACCCGCCCTGTACTCTTTGGTTCCCTTTTTGTGCTTTTTTTGTAAGCAAAATGCAGCAAAAATGAAGTGACGGCCCCCGGCTGACGCCGGGGGCCGCTGAATGTCTTTTTTGCTCATCCGATCATCCCCCCCCGGCTGACGCCGGGGGCCGCTAAGTGTCTTTTCTGCTCATCCGATCATCCCCCCGGCTGACGCCGGGGGCCGCTAAGTGCCTTTTTTGCTCATCCGAT
>ERZ773136.3185-NODE-3185-length-12566-cov-4.246103_pt1 | contig 12566 bp, 12 predicted proteins | sample MGYA00580855_ERZ773136 | MGnify/ENA primary metagenome ERZ773136 (study PRJEB29015, sample SAMEA2737860) | human gut metagenome | biome: human gut; feature: human-associated habitat; material: faeces | place: China | collected 2012 ... | reverse complement strand
TAGATAATTGCAGAAAAATAAATAAACCGATAAGAGTGTTGATTAGCAAAGGATGTTTATAACATAATGTTATTGCCACATATCACATACTGTTTTCGTCACTCAAAAGTTATGCGTACAAACAAAAATGCATCGGAGCCTTGTTCGGGCGACCGATGCAATTCATTTATCATATTATTTTTTTCAAAAGTTATACCATAGGAAACCACATCGGAACTACGGTATTGAAAATAAGGACAGAGCAGATTCCGCAGGTTAAGCCTAAAATCATACCGGCAATAACATCCGTAAGGTAGTGAACACGCAGATAAATTCTTGAAAACGCAATCAACATTGCAAGCATAAGAATCGGCATAAAGGTTATGACTTTGCAACGCATAAGCGCAACCCCGACCATTGCAAACGATGCCGTCGTGTGACCTGACGGAAACGAGTAGAATCTCGGTCTGTCAATAAGCTGTTCGTCATCATCAAGGGTGTGGCAAGGTCGCACACGCTTTACTATATGCTTGATAATAATCTCTCCCATAAGGTGAGCCCACGCAAGTCCGAACACAAAGTTTGCACCTGTTGCCCTCCAGTTGGAGTTTATAAGAAACGGCAGGCAGATTGCCCACCATACAATACCTGCATTGCCTGCACGAGATGCAGTAATCATTATTTTGTTTAGTGCCGGCTTATGAATTCGGGATATGTTATCAAGTACCCTGTTGTCAATGTTTTGAATTCTGCCAAACATAAACACAACTCCTGTTCGTAATATTTATCCTGTCTGTCGCAAAATATGCTTGCAAAACAGGCTGATTAAGCATTCTATCATTACTCATACAGGTTCATTATAACACATTAAAATTCATTTGAACAGATATTTTGCAAAAATTTTACTTAATTTTCAGATTTACCAAATGTGCAATTGACGGGATATTTGCCCCCTGTCCGCTTGATGTCGGACTCATGAGCGCACCCGTTGCCATAAACAGGATGTTTTGAACGAGTCCGTTTTGAAAATCGTCCATAATTTTTGAACAAAGAACCGATGCGGCGCATCCGCAGCCCGAACCGCCTGCATGAACATCCTGATTGGAGCGTTCAAAAATCATCAGTCCGCAATCGTTGTGTTGTTTCCTTATATTGATTCCGTCACGCTCAAGCAAATCATAAAGTGATTTACTGCCGACTTCGCCCAAATCACCCGTAATAATCATATCGTAATCCTCGGGCGATGTTTTGGTATCCTCAAGATAACATTCAAGGGTCTGAGCTGCCGCCGGAGCCATTGCCGCCCCCATGTTATTGGCGTCGCTTACACCGAGGTCAACTATTCTGCCGACTGTCGCCCTTGCAACGCAGATTCCTTTTTTAAGGCTTTTCAGAATACAGCTTCCCGCACCGGTAACTGTCCATTGTGCGGTTGGAGTGCGAACTCCGCCGTATTCAAGCGGAAAACGGTACTGCCGTTCCGCCGAACAGAAGTGGCTGCTGGCACAGCACAGCGCGCGCCGCGCATACCCGCCGTCGCAGAGCATTGCGCCGATGCACAGCGTTTCCGCCATCGTTGAACACGCGCCGTAGATGCCCAGAAACGGCGTTTGCAGCTTCTGCGCGGCGGTGGAGGCGGCCATAATCTGGTTGAGCAGGTCGCCGCCGAGCGTCACGTCCACACTTTCCGGCGTTGCGCCCGCTTTCTTCAGGCAGGTGTCCGCCGCTGTGTAGTGGAAGCGGCTTTCGGCTTTTTCCCACGTCTCTTCGCCGAACAGATCATCCTCAATTACCGCGTCAAATTCGCTGTGCAGCGGGCCTTCCCCCTCCTTTTTGCCAACGATGGCGGCGGTTTGGGCAATACCGGGGCGGTTCGGGAGCAGAATCGTTCCCGTGCCGATGCGTTTCAGGCGTTCAGCCATGTGAATCCTCCTTTACCACGGGAATAATGCGTACACGATGCCGACCAGCACCGACGCGCTTGTGCCCCACACCAGCACCGGCCCGGCAATAGTGAACAGCTTCGCGCCCAACCCCAGTACCATGCCTTCACGCCGGAACTCCATGGCGGGGGATACCATGGCGTTCGCAAAGCCGCTGATGGGCACGAACGCCCCCGCGCCCGCGTACTGTCCGATTTTGTCGAACACACCCAGCCCGGTCAGCAGCGCCGTCAGAAACACGAGCACCATGCTGGCGAACGTCGATGCAGTGGAAGGAGTCATGTCCAGCCACGCCAGCCCCGCCTCGATGCAGCATTGCCCGATGACGCAGATAGCCCCGCCGACCCAGAATGCGCGAATCAGCCCCTGCCCCATTTTCGATTTGGGCGACAGGCTGTCCACCAGCCGAGCGTAGCGGTCAAGCTGCCGCTGGCGGGCAGGGGAGGGCTGCTTGCCCTTCTCAAACATGGCTTTCGTCCTCCTTATACGGACGATGGACACTCTTGTCCGGCGCAGGGCGGAAGCGGACTTCGCGCTCTGCCGGACGCGGGGTTTTCAGAAGGATGAACTGCTGGGAAGAATAGCGCTGCATAAAATGACTTCCTTTCTATTGATGATGACTGCTGATTCCTGCGCCCGCAGGCGCGATTCCCCGTGCAACGAAAAAGTTAAGCCACAGATAACCCCAAAAGTTGCGGCGCCGAAGGTTTCCAAAGGGCGATCGCAGGTTTCACCTGTTTTCATGCCCTTTGGTCGCCGCCGCAGCGGCGAAACCCCTGCCGCACGAATCAGCTTTCGATTCGTGCGGCTTTTTTTTCGATGGCTTTCATCAAAGCATCAAGCTCCGGCATTTTCTCTCGCACTGGCGCAAGCGTGTTCCGCACAACTTCCGCTTCCCGTGCTTCATGTGTCACCAGCGTCGCCACTGCATAGGCAGGAAGCGCATAGTCCACCATGCGAAACATCACCTGCCGTATGGCTGCGCCGGCTTTTCCACGATAGAGCGCCGTAAATTCACCCGGTTCACCTGCCAGAAGTTCCGCAACCACCCCATCGCTCAGCAGAAGTTTCCATGCAGTATATGACAGCCGCGCCTCGCTTTCCAGCACCTGTTTCATCAGCCCATACGCCTTTTGTGCATCACACTGAACCATCAGCGCAATCTGCGCTCGCTGAAAGACGCAGATTGCATCCTGACATGTCTTCACTGTTGCAGGCTGCGGAATGTTTTCAATCGAAACATCTGTCACCTCCACCCCGCCATTCGCCTTCATACGCGCGAAATACAGCCACTCCGCCAATTGTTCCGGATCTCGAAGCATCCGTGCGATTGCCATCGGCGATGCGATAAACCGCTCCTCCATCGGCAGAATGCACGTCATCACCAGCACCACGCCACCCATCGCCAGTTCGCACAGCACCAGCGACACCGGCTGCCCCAGCGTCAGCAGTGTCAGCACGCCAAACACAACCGCCAGCGCCCCGCCATACAGCAGGGGGCAGAGCGTGTACAGCGTCACGTCGTGCCGAGGGGCATCCTCCGGCGGAAGCAGATACGGCTGATAGCGCAGACGACTTTGCGCCGGTACTGGAACACGCACGAACGCCCCTGTGCCGTCCGCCTGATAGACCCGCCCGAACGCCTCGTAACGCACGAGCTTCCAGCCAAAGTGCCTGCCGACCAGCATTTTCGGCACATCTTGCAGCAGATACGTCACAACCGCCGTCAGTGCCAGCCCCAGATACGTCGCCAGATTCCGCTCTTCATTCGTCCCGACAGTCAGCTGTGCGTTCACGCCGACCAGTGCCCCGCAGAACAGTACCGCCGCCAGCAGGATGCTGCCCATCCGCAGGAGCGGAAACAGGCGCTGAAATGTCCGATTCTTCATTCTTGCGCTTCCTTTGCCTTTCTTGATTCGTAGATTGCCTTTTCCCGCGCCATTCTGTCTATCGTCCACTGATAGCAGCGCGGCATGGTCGTATGGCGGATGCGGCGCAGGAACTGCCTGCGGCACTGCTCCGCCTTCTGCTCATCGCCGTCGCGCAGCAGATGCACCGCATACGCCGTGCGCCAGACAAGCGGCTGCTTTTCATGCTTGCGCAATTCCTTCTGCATGTACAGCGTGTCATATTCTTTCAGGAAGTAGCCTGGCTTGTCCAATGCCAATTCACACAGAACGCCGCGCGGAATCAGCTGCCACCAAAGGCGCTTCGTCTGCTCCCGATGCTCCAGCGCCAGCATGGTCAGGATGTCCAGCGCCTCTTCGTAGCGGTTCTGCATCACCAGCCACGCGGAACGGTTAATCATGAGCGCCGCATCATTCTGATTCTGAATTTTGTCCGGCGGCGTGAAGTACTCCTCCGGCATTTCCGTGAGCAGGCGATCCGTCAGGTTCTCCGCCAGCAGGCACTGCATCTGCCACATTTTGCGCCGTTTTTCGGGCTGGAATACTTTCCGAATTTCGCTTGGCGGCATGATGATGCCGAGAAACGTATACCCCCACGCCAGCACAAGGCAGGCAATGGCGGATGCTGTCCCATACAAATTGACTGCCAACGCATAGAACAGTATCGCCAGCGCCGTCTGCACGTAAAACAACGCCGTCCGCGCCCGTTCCTGCTGCCTGCCCGTTTCCTTTTCCCACGGAACAGCCGCCAGCAGTATGCCCACCTTGCGCTCCGCCGCCGGAAGGTACTGCACGCGCCAACCGACGGTTTTCCTGCGGATATATTGAAGAAAGTACAAATCCACCAGCTGTATTCTGCAGCCGTACAGCACCAGAAGCAGCGTATACAGCAGCATATGCAGTGCCACTGCTATGAACAATCCGCAGATAAGCGGCGGCACAGCAAACACCATCAGCATCAGCGCATCATCCGTTATCTCGATGAGCGGCAGAAGCAGGCATAAAAACGATGCAATACCCATGATGAATATTCCCAGTGCCAAGTATCCCCGCAGTTTCTGCATCATTCTTCTCCTTTTCGCGGTCATCCGTGGAGATTTCCGCTTCCAGTATACGCCTTTCCCCCGATTGCGTCAAGGGAAGGGAATTTTTCCGGCAGCAGTCATGGGTTCGTCATCTGTTCGTCACTTGACGGGGATATGATAGAAGCGGAAAGGAGTGAAGCTCCATGAAGCGGCATTTCGCAAACATGGTGTTTGCTTTGATTTTGGCGGCATACACGGTTTATGCGGCGCTGGACACGTTCGTGATTGTCCGTGTGCTGACGCCGGACACGCTGCCGACGGCAACCGCTGAAGCCTCCACCGTGCCGACTGCGACGGAATCCCCCGCGGAACAGGCGACCACCGCGCCCATTTCCGCCGATACGGAATACCACGATGACCAAATCGACATTGTGCTGACAACGATGCGCGTAGAGAACACGACGGTGTACGTCGCGGACGTGCAGCTTGCGGATATTTCCCTGCTCAAAACGGCGCTGGCGGGGAACACCTACGCCCGCAATCTGACCGAAACAACCTCCGTGCAAGCGGCAAACGCGGGTGCAATTCTCGCCATCAACGGCGACTATTACGGCGCACAGGAGCGCGGGTATGTGCTGCGTAACGGCGTGCTGTACCGCGCATCGGCGCAAAGCGGCACGGACGCACTGGTCATCGGTGCGGACGGCAATTTCCGCATCATCACCGAAGGCGAAACGAGCGCCGACACGCTGGTGCGTGAGGGCGCGTGGCAGGTGCTGACGTTCGGCCCGGCGCTGATCAACGGCGGGCAAGTGACCGTCAGCAGCAGCGACGAAGTCGGGCGCGCCATGACCTCCAACCCGCGCACCGCCATCGGGCAAATCAGCGAAGGGCATTACCTGCTGGTCGTGTCCGACGGGCGGACGAAGGAGAGCACCGGGCTTTCCTTGCGGCAATTGGCAGAGCTGATGCAGTCGCTGGGCGCACAAATCGCCTACAACCTCGACGGCGGCGGTTCTTCGACGATGGTATTTCAGGGGCGCGTCGTCAACAACCCGACCACGAACGGGCGCAGCATCCGCGAAAGGAGCGTGAGCGACATTGTCTACATCGGCTATTGACCGCAAATGCGTGAAACTTGCGTTCTATCATCTGCTTTTTGCCGCCGTGACCGCGCTGGGCGGATTCGTGTATGAGCAGTTCAGCCACGGGGTCTATTCGGGCTTCATGGTGTATGCGTTCCTGCCGCCGCTGGTGCTGGGAGCGTGTCCGCTGCTGATTCGCGCCCTGCGCGGAAAGGCGCTGCCGGGGCGCTGGTGCGTGCGGCTGTACCACTGGGGCATCATTGCGCTGACAGTCGGCTGTCTGTTTCAAGGAGCGCTGGAGATTTACGGCACGACGAGTCGCCTCGTAATGGGGTACTGGATTGCAGGCGGCGCGTGCTTTGCAGGAAGCCTTGTGGCGGGCGGGAAAAAATGAGCCGCATACCCCTTTGACGAACCTCGTGCTTGACCCGCTGCTGATTTTCGTCTGCCATTTTGGCATGGCGGTCATCGGGCTGATTGCGCTGCTTGTGGTGGAGCTGCTGCCCGATCAGGTGATGCTGCTCTTCGGCGCGCAGAACGTAAGTAATACAGAAAAGCCGGGGCGAATCCTCCGAAACAGGGGAGGTTCGACCCGGCTTTGTTTTTGATATGCCATTACTCCTGCGGATTTTCGGGGTGCTGCTCCCGCTCCTGCATCAGCTTCCGAATCGCGGTAAACGATTCCTCGGAAATATCATGCTCGATTTTGCACGCGTCCTCGCGGGCAACATCGGAATCAACGCCCAAACTCTCCAGAAAGCTCGACAGCGTCTTATGGCGGTCATAAATGCTCCTCGCAATTTCCATCCCAGCGGGCGTGAGCGTAATCAAGTTGTCAGCATCCATCGTCAGATAACCGTTTTCGCGCAGGCGCTTCATCGCCACGCTGACAGACGGCTTCGTGACCCCCAGCAGCAGAGAAATATCCACAGAGCGTGCATAGCCTTTTGCCTCTTTCAGGCGGAGGATTGCTTCCAAATAGTCCTCAGCGGATTCGTGAATGTTCATTCGATACTCCTTTCCGGATATAATGCGTTTCCTTTTCTTCTTATTTTACCATGCGCGGCGAAAAAATGCAACCTTCATTTTTCTGCCTGTGCCAAGCGGAAATACTCCGCCGCGCCATCCGCAATCGCTTCGCCCAACTTCTCCTGATAAGCAGGCGAGAGCAGCAGCGCTTCCTCCGCCGGATTGGAAATGAAGCCGCATTCCACCAGCACCGATGGCGTATCCAGCTGAAGAATGAAGTAGTCGCCCGGCATGGCGGCGCGCTCCTTTTGGGGCGAAAGGGCGGTAATGAGCGCTTCCTGCATCGTTCCGGCGAGCAGACGTCCCGCGCCGCTGCCCGCGCGGTAGAACACTTGCGGCCCGGATTCCGACCGCACGCGGTATTCGTTCATGTGGATGGACAGCACCATCTCCGCCTGCCCTTGGACCGCCATATCCACGCGGCACTGCATGTCCTGCCGCTTCTTCGTCACATTTGCCGGACGGGTTGTGTCGTCGCAGAGATCGGTGTCTGTCCGGCGGGTCATCAGCACCGTCGCGCCGCGCTGCGTCAGGCTCTTTTCCACCTCCAGCGCCACGGCGAGGTTGACCTCCTTCTCCCACACGCCGGAATCCCGGCAGCGCGCGCCGCCGTCATAACCGCCGTGGCCGGGATCAACGAGGATCGTCCGCCCAGTCAGGCTGCCTGCGGCGATATATGTCGTTTCCGGCGTGGGAGACGGGGGTGCTGCGTCCGTCGGTCTTTGGGGAATTCGAGTCAGCACAACACCCACCAGCGCCGTACCGACAAGCAGCGTTGCAAAAGTCAGCACCGGCAGGATGTGCGATGCGAAATTGCGGAAAAAGGGCGATTTTTCTGCCAAGAAACCCACCTCCTCTCTCCAGTCTATGTCGGATACGGTATGGGCATGTCCGAAGCACACCAAATTGACGCATGATTATGCTTTTGTTGATGTATCCAAGTCTGCTATCCATCCGCTGTATATGTATCCCGTCCTTCAAATCGTTTCAAATTGGGCGAAAGCATCCACAGTTTCCACAGGATTATCCACAATGTTTTTTGCCGATTTTGCCTTGACAAACCGCGTATGACCGCAAATTATCCACATTGTCCACAGGGTTATCCACAGAAGTTGTCCACCCCCTGCGCAGCTTGTGGATTCTTTTGCAGATAACCAGAAAATGGTGTCGGATGTTCGCATTTTGCGGATAATTATTCATTTCTGTGCATAAACGTTCTTTGGTGCTTGTCCCAAATGGCATGGGCATTCCCCGCGGAGGACAATGTGACGAAGCGTGCCTTTTCACCGCGTTTTTCGTCGGACGGGGCTGGGGATAAAGCGGTGTATCTGTGAATGATTTGGGGATGAAAAGTGGATAAATTGGGGATAACTCCAATGGCAGCGGGGTTGTCCCCCATGAAGCCCCTTCACGCTGCACCTATGCGGCTTGACTTTTTCGCTGCAGGGGGAATCACCTCTGCGAAGGTGAAACCCCTGCGCCGCACGCGAACACTGCACAAAAGTGTCGTACCATCGCGCAGAAAGGTCAATCAAAAAGCTGCTTGAAACTTTTTTTGCCGTTTGCTGAAAAAAAAATAGCACCATGAACGCCATGAAGGCGCGGAAAATAGCTTGACAAGGCACGTTCTTGGCGGTAAAATATCTTTTCGGACATTCTTGTCTTTTTCGTGCATTTTGCACGTTTTGAGTTGGAAGAAATATCCACTTTCAAGAAGCGACGGACACTTTACGAGGAGGACGATTCATGCTGCCAGCCCACGACACGCCGGCTTTCCGGGAGCTGCTCCACCAGCAGGTGGAAAAACGGCGAACCTTTGCCATCATCTCGCACCCGGACGCGGGCAAAACCACGCTGACCGAAAAGCTGCTGCTGTACGGCGGCGCAATCCGCTCGGCGGGCAGCGTCAAGGCGCGCAAAAGCGATAAGCACGCCACGTCCGACTGGATGGACATCGAGAAGCAGCGCGGCATCTCGGTCACATCCTCCGCAATGCAGTTTGAGTTTGACGGCTTCCGCATCAACATTCTGGACACACCGGGTCATCAGGACTTCTCTGAGGACACCTACCGCGTGCTGGTTGCGGCGGACGCAGCCGTCATGCTGATTGACGCGGCGAAGGGCGTTGAGGCGCAGACCATCAAGCTGTTCAAGGTCTGCCGGATGCGCAACATCCCGATTTTCACGTTCGTGAACAAAATGGACCGCGCGGCGAAAGACCCCTTCGCGCTGATGGAGGAGCTGGAACAGGTGCTGGGCATCCGCTCCTGCCCCATCAACTGGCCTATCGGCACGGACGGCGATTTCCAAGGCGTTTACCACCGCGACACAAAGATGGTCGAGCTGTACACGGGCGGCGACCACGGCAAATCGATGGTGCAGAAGACTGACATCGCCATTGACGACCCCGCGCTGGAGCATGTGCTGGCAAAGCACTACCGCGAGCGGCTGGCGGAGGAAATCGACCTGCTGGACGAAGCGGGCGACGCTTTCGACCTCGACAAGGTGCGCCGCGGTGAGCTGACGCCGATGTTCTTCGGTTCCGCCGTCACCAACTTCGGCGTTGAGCCATTCCTCGAACGCTTCCTGCAATACACGCCGCCGCCCCTGCCCCGCAAGAGCGACATCGGTGACATTCAGCCCGAAGAGCCATACTTCTCCGGTTTCATCTTCAAGATTCAGGCGAACATGAACCCCGCGCACCGCGACCGGCTGGCATTCATGCGCATCGTGTCCGGCGCGTTCGAGAAAGGCATGGAGGTCTGGCACTCCGGAACGAACAAGACCGTCGCGCTCAAACAGCCCCAGCAGTTCATGGCGGACGAACGCGAAGCCGTGGAGGAAGCATGGGCGGGCGACATCATCGGTCTGTTCGACCCCGGCATCTATCAGCTTGGCGATACGCTCTCCGGCGGCCCGAAGCTGCACTACGAGAACATCCCGGTCTTTGCGCCGGAATTCTTCTCCCGCGTGCGTCCGGCGGATTCCATGAAGCGCAAGCAGTTCCAGAAGGGCATCACCCAGCTGGCGGAAGAGGGCGCCATTCAGACCTTCATCCGCACAGAGACGGGGCGCGAGGAATTCATGGTCGGCGTCGTTGGCGTGCTGCAGTTTGAAGTGCTGGAGCACCGGCTGAAAACCGAGTATCAGGTGGACATTGTGATGGAGTCCATGCCCTTCCGCTTCGTGCGGTGGGTGGTGAGCACGCCCAAGCCCTTCGACCAGTTGAAGCTGACATCCACGTCCGGGCGCGCAAAGGACAGCCGCGACCGCGATGTGCTGCTGTTTGAGAACGAGTGGAGCATCCGCCTTGCCTGCGAGAACAACGCAGGGCTGGAACTGGCGGAAACCGCCAATCGCAAGTAATTGCGCAGCGCTTAACACGCGCATACAGTATGCAGTTGCGCTCAACTCAATCGCGAAAAGGGGAGTCCAGAGGGTCGAAGACCCTTTGGCGGGGTCAAGGGGCAGCGCCCCTTGCGGAGTCCAGAGGCAGCGCCTCTGGTGCCTCTCGATTATATAGAAGGAGAGAACACGTTATGGTTCGTGAAGATATTCGTAACATTGCCATTATCGCCCACGTTGACCACGGCAAGACGACGCTGGTTGACCAGATGCTCAAGCAGGGCGGCGTTTACCATGAGAATCAGCAGACGGTTGACCGCGTGATGGACTCCGGCGCCATCGAGCGCGAGCGCGGCATCACGATTCTGGCGAAGAACACCGCCGTGCATTACGGCAAGACGAAAATCAACATCGTCGACACCCCCGGTCACGCGGACTTCGGCGGCGAAGTGGAACGCGTGCTGAAAATGGTGGACGGCGTGCTGCTGCTGGTGGACAGCTTTGAAGGCCCGATGCCCCAAACCCGCTTCGTGTTGAAGAAGGCACTGGAGCTGAAGCTGAAGGTGCTGATTGTCATCAACAAGATTGACCGCCCCGACGCGCGCTGCGAAGAGGTGGTGGGCGAAATCCTCGACCTGCTGATTGACCTGGAAGCCGACGAGAGCACCATCGAAAACCCGATTCTCTACGTTTCCGCCCGCAAGGGTACGGCGACGCTGGATCTGGACACCCCCGGCACGGATCTGCGCCCGCTGTTCGATGCCATCCTGAAGTATATCCCCGCGCCTGAAGGCGATCCCGACGGCCCGGCGCAGGTGCTGATTTCCACCATCGACTACTCCGAGTATGTCGGGCGCATCGGCGTTGGCCGCATCACCCGCGGCGTGTTCAAGGCGGGCATGAACGTCGTCCACACGAATGTACAGACCGGTGTGACGAGCCAGCCGTGGCGTCTGGGCAACCTGTATCAGTACGACGGCTTGAAGCGTGTGGACGCGGAAGAAGTCCGCATGGGCGACATCGTGGCGCTGTCCGGCGCGGCGGATTTGTCCATCGGCGACACCGTCTGCGCGCCGGAGTGCATCGAGGGGCTGCCGTTCGTCAAAATCAGCGAGCCGACCGTCACGATGACGTTCCAAGTCAACGATTCCCCCTTCGCGGGCCGTGAGGGCACTTATGTCACGAGCCGTCACCTGCGCGCGCGCCTGATGCGCGAATTGCAGACGGACGTTTCTCTGCGCGTCAGCGACACCGACAGCACGGATGCGTTCGAGGTCTGCGGACGCGGCGAACTGCATCTGTCTATCCTGATTGAAAACATGCGCCGTCAGGGCTACGAATTCGCCGTCTCCAAGCCGCGCGTTATCTACCGCGAAATCGACGGCGTGAAGTGCGAACCGATTGAACGCCTTGTCGTGGACACGCCGCAGGCTTCCGCAGGCGCGGTCATCGAGAAAATCGGCCGCCGCCGCGGTACGCTGGAGCACATGTCTGGTCAGGATCGCGTTCGTCTGGAGTTCCTTGTGCCGTCGCGCGGGCTGTTCGGCTATCGCAGTGAGTTCATGACTGACACGCGCGGCGAAGGCATCATGTCCGCCGTGTTCGAGCGCTACGAGCCGGTCAAGGGCGATATTCCGCACCGCAGCGTCGGCGCGCTGGTGGCGCACGAAAGCGGCGTTTCCACCCCCTATGCGCTGTTCTACGCGCAGGAACGCGGCACGCTGTTCATCGGCGCGCAGCAGAACGTTTACGAGGGCATGATCGTCGGTCAGAACTCCCGCCCGGATGACCTTGTCGTCAACGTCTGCAAACAGAAGCACGTCACCAACATGCGCAACGCTTCCGCTTCCGAAGACGCAATGCGCCTGATTTCCGTCCATCCGATGACGCTGGAAGAGTGCCTCGAGTTCATCGATGATGACGAGCTGCTGGAAATCACCCCGAAGAACCTGCGTATGCGCAAGCGCATCCTGAACGCGGGCGACCGCGCGCGCCAGTGGCGGTACAAGCAGGACTAATTGAGTTCTCTGCATTCGCATTTTTGAGCATATAGAATCCCCCGGCAGGGCTGATTGAAGGACTGCCGGGGGATTTTTTTGCGTGCGCCTCCGGGCGCACGCAAAAACAGCACCGAGAGAAACGTTTCTCCCGATGCTGTCTGGCCGCGCCCATCTGGCGCGACAATGTGCAAGCAGCGAATAAAGCAGCCTGAGGGGCACTCCTGCGGGTGCACAAATTTCCCTTACTCCCTTA
>ERZ773136.3181-NODE-3181-length-12579-cov-2.995289_pt1 | contig 12579 bp, 9 predicted proteins | sample MGYA00580855_ERZ773136 | MGnify/ENA primary metagenome ERZ773136 (study PRJEB29015, sample SAMEA2737860) | human gut metagenome | biome: human gut; feature: human-associated habitat; material: faeces | place: China | collected 2012 ... | reverse complement strand
AAGGTACAGGGGTGTCAGAACCGCAATTTTCCCGGCTTCAGCCGTCGGGCAGAATGGCCAGACCGGGAAACAGGGGGTATGAGAGTTCATGAAGATTACGGTACCGACGATTGACTTTGGAACCAGCAAAATCGTCACGATGGTCGCGCAGAGCAATGGCGAACGCTGTGATATCGTTGGCTCCGGCGCTGTGCCGTACAGCGGATATTTGCAGGATGGCTGGAACAACCCCGATGAGATTCGGGATGTGATTCGCACTGCCATTGATCAGGCGCAGAAAACCGGCAACTGCCGCATTCATGAGCTGAATGTCGGTGTGCCGGGCATGTTTACACGCGTGATTGTCAAGGAAGTGCATGTGTCGCTAACCGGGCCTGATCCGCATGTTACAGCGCAGGATGTCCGCGCGTGCTTCAAGCTGGCGGAAGAATCCGGCGGCGACCGCATCATTCATTCCGCGCCCGCGTGGTTCCGCGTGGATGACGGCAAAAAGACGCTGTCGCCCGTGGGTATCAAGGGTCGCGAACTGTCCGCCATGATTGCGCTGGTGACGGCGGACAAGTATTTCATTGATGATATCACCTACCGCCTGCGCGATATGGATATTGAGCCCCGCGAGTTCTACTCCACCGTCGCCGGGGAAGCAACATATGCCCTGAGCCAAGATGAGCGCGACAAGACGGCAATGCTCATCGATATTGGCTATCTGTGCACCGATGTGATGGTGATGGAGGGCGACGCGCTGATTTTCCACAAGTGCCTCGACATTGGCGGCGGTCATATTTCGGCGGACATTGCGGAGCAGCTGAATATTCCATTCCCGTTCGTGGAGGAAAAAATTAAGCAGACGTACAGCTTCAACAGCACGAATCAGGATGAAACGTATGTCATTCCCGCGACGGAGGATGAACCCGCCCGCACTGTCCGGCGCGACGAAGTGACCCCGATTATCGAAGCGAAAGTGGAGGAAATCGCGGAGACCATCAACAAAGCGCTGGAAGAAGGCGGCGTGAAGCTTGGCAAGTGGTCGAACGTCTATCTGACCGGCGGCGGCTTGATTCTCAACAAGGGAGGCAAGGACTTCCTTGCGGGCAAACTCCACCGAATCATCCGGGAGGCCCAGCGCACCAACAACAAAATGACCAGCCATGTTTTCTCCAGCGCCGTCGGGCTGACCATCCTCGTCGTGACGACGCAGGAAGAGCAGAAAGCACCAGAAGGCGGTGCAAAGGGGCTGTTCAGCCGTGCATTCCGCTGGCTGATGGGCTACTGATTGCAAGAAAACGCGGCATACAGGGCAAGATACCATATGAGCATATGAGTCAGGGGGATGCAACGTGATTGAAATTCAGAATGACCAATTGACCAGCAATTATGCTTCCATCAAGGTCGTGGGATGCGGCGGCGGCGGCGGCAACGCGGTCAACCGCATGGTCGAATCCGGCTTGCGCGGCGTGGAGTTCATCGCCATCAATACCGATATGCAGGCTTTGCAGATGTCCGGCGCGCAGACGAAAATCCAGATTGGTGAGAAAGTCACCAAGGGTCTGGGCGCAGGCGCAGTGCCGGAAGTCGGCCGCCGCAGCGCAGAGGAATCCCGCGAGGAAATCGCGGGTGCACTCAAGGGCGCTGACCTGGTGTTTGTCACCGCGGGTATGGGCGGCGGCACGGGCACGGGCTGCGCGCCGGTCGTGGCGGAAATTGCCCGCGAACAGGGCGCACTGACCATCGCGGTTGTGACCAAGCCTTTCGCCTTTGAGGGCAAGCAGCGGATGCGCAATGCGGAAGCGGGCATCTCTGACCTCAAGCAGCGCGTCGATACGCTCGTTGTCATCCCGAATGACCGGCTCTTGCAGGTCGTCAGCAAGGGGACGAGCATGGTCGAGGCGTTCGGCATTGCGGACGAGGTGCTGCATCAGGGCATCCAGGGCATCAGCGACCTGATTGCTGTGCCTGCGCTGATCAACCTTGACTTCGCGGACGTCAAGACCGTCATGGAATCCGGCGGCATGGCGCATATGGGCATCGGCTACGGCGAAGGCGAGAACAAGATGATTGACGCCGCCAAGAACGCCATTTCCAGCCCGATGCTGGAGACGTCCATCAGCGGTGCGCGCGCGGTGCTGATCAACATCACCGGCGGCAAGGATATTTCCATCATTGACATCAACGAAGCGGCAAACCTCGTCATGGAGGAAGCCGATCCCGATGCGAACATCATCTTCGGCGCGGGCATCGACGAGTCCATGGGCGACAAGGTGCGCATCACCGTGATTGCGACGGGCTTTGAGAAAACGCCGTTCCCGCCGCGTGAGCCGGTCAAGTCGGCACGCGATATCAACCGCGATCGCCTCTATGGCAGCAATTACGGCGCGACCGGTGCGACCGGTGCGACCGGCAGCTATACGCCCGGCAACTACGGTGCGACGGGCGGGTACACGCCGTCCTACACCAGCAGCGACAGCTACAGCAGCCATCCGACCATGGGCGTTCCGCAAGCGCCGATGACGCAGCAGCCGGCACAACCCGCGTATTATGCGCCCCAGCAGCCCGCGCAGCCGCAGCAGCCTGCGTATGGTCAGCCGCAGCTGTTTGGCAATCAGCCCCAGCAGCTGGATTACGCGCAGCAGGGCTACACTGGCAATATGCAGCCTGTGCAGCAGCAGTATGCGGGCGGTGCAACCGGCCCGATGCCCTCTGTGCAGCCGCAGCAGCCCAAGCGCCCGACGACAGACGCCAACGGCGTACCTTCGTTCATGAAGCGCCGCGGCAACTAATATACACTACCACCCCTGTTTCCGACGTGGAAGCAGGGCTTTTTGCATATTAGAATGAAAATTGCATTAGAAAAGGGCCTGTTCGCTTGACAAAACTTGCGCAAATATGGCAAAATGACGTTGATAGGAAAGATGCGTTTAAGCGAAATAGGAGGTAGAATAATGAAACGATGGATTTCTATGCTGCTGGCGCTGATGATGCTGCTGCTGGGCATGGCGACGGCGGAAAATTCGGCGGATGACGCTTGGGAGTACGAGCTGGTCGGGCGCGCAATAGAGCTTGTGCGGCAGATGGATGCGCAGGAGCGAGGGCGGCTGTTTGAGGACACGCTCAATATTACAGAGGTGGCATGTACAGAAACGCCGCAGCCGATTGACCGTGGAATGCCCCGGCAGGCGTTCATCAGCGTCAGCGTCAACGGCACGGACAAGTCGGCGTCGGTGTTGTTTTTTGTGCTGATGATGATGGATGCCAGCGCGGACACGGATGCGACGGACGAGACGGAAAACGCCTATCTGCGGATTGTAGAGCGCACGTTCGCGGTATCCCCGGAATTCGGGATGGACGTGCAGGAAACGATTGCCGCCGCGAACTTGCTTTACGCCGGGGATGCGCCGGAAATGGGACTGCTGCTGCTGTCTTACGGCGAAAATGGCGCGGTGCTGGTGCGCTGGTTCGCGGAAAACGGCTGTGTGTGCCTGACGGCGATTCCGGTGGCGCATCAGGCGATCGAGCTGACAACGGACAAGCTGAGCGAATTCTACGCAGGCGAATTTGAGGAAGTTGACTTGTCCCGCGCGGTGGCATTGGCGGAATTGGAACCGCATCAGCCGGACGAGGACACCATCCGGCAGCTTGCACTGCAATCGGCGCAGGAGATGCAGCACTGGGCGGCGCTGAGCGGCGAGCAGGAGGGCATTGTCCCGTGGAATACGGCGGAGACGGCGGTGCAAATCAGCATACTCGACTACGATGCGTCGCAGATGACAGCGTTTGAAGCGCAGATGCAGCAGTGCGGCAAGACGGAGACCAAGTTCCTCGACATACTGGCGATTGCGCTGTACCCCTGCGACGCGCACGATGCGAGCGGTTTGCTCTATCTGCGACCGAGGACGGGTACGCCCATTGTGGTGGCGTGGCAGGCAATGAACGGCGCGGTGGTGATGCGCAGCGTGTACGCGCCGCAGAAATGACGGAAACAGCTGCAAAGAAAGGAAGAACCCCATGAAAAAGATGCTTGCAATTCTGCTCGCCCTGCTGATGATGCTCAGCGGTATGGCGACAGCGGAAGAAACGACGGATAACAACACGAACATCAGCCATATGCTGGAACTGTGCCAGCGCGTGGATATCCTCCTGCGCAGCGACCGCATTGTGGCCGATTTGGTGGGCGACACGGACGCCGCTATCACCGAGGAACAGAAGATTGTCAATCGCCTGCGCGCGGGAAACCGCACGATGCCATCCGCCGTCTACTATGTCACGGGCGAAACGCTGCTGGCAGGCTTCATCGGCGATAACCCGGATTACACCGATACGCCGGAGCAGCGCAGGGTGATTCAACTGATGCCGCAGCGCATCTTGATGGAGCAGCAGGATACATATGGCAAGCAAATGCTGAACCAGATGGCGCGCTCGACGCAGTATCCCAAGCCGGACGGCGAGCCGGAAATGGGCATGTATATCGCTCTGTACGCGGATGCGCTGCCGATGATGAGCTTTTGGATCAGCGACGGCACGGTGAACGACATGTACTGCACGCCGGTGCTCTCGGATGAATTGGCGGCGTGCAAATCCGCTGAAGAAGTGACGGCGTGGTTCGCAGCGCAGCAAATGCCCGAACTTGCCTGCACGGCGGTGGATTTGGCGGGCGTTGCGGCGTATCCCTTTACGGAGGATCCGTTCGGCGACGAGGGCGAGCCTGTGCCGTTCGAGCGTCTGGCAGAAGCGGGCAATGCGCTGGATGAACTGATTGAAAGCCGCTATTTGCAGACAACGTGGGGCATCAGCGACGAGGATGTGGCGAAGCTGGCGGCATACGCGCATGAGGGGCAGTCGCCGCGCAGCATCTACCGTATTGAATTGATGGAATCGTCGATGGCGCAGATGCTCCGCTTGACTTACCGTTCAGAAGCGCCGCAGGTGCTGTACGAGGTAACCTGCTCGTGGGCAATGGAAATGTATCACATGGTGACACTCTTTGCCATGTACGACGAATACAACGCGGGCGTGCAGAAGTTGTATCAGCAGGAAGAGGACGAGGAGGAGGAAAGCGACAGCCTCTTCACGGACGAAACGAGTGAGACGGATACGCCGGATGAATCCCTGAAGACGGAAGCGGAGAATTTCCAGAAACTGATGCAAGAAATCGACGCGCGCTACTCGCTGATTATGAACCAAGCCACGCAGAAACACTTGTACCTTGACTTGAACGAACGCACCAATGCCATGTATGTACTGCTGTACGATGAAGGCGCGCCGATTCTGGTGATGTCGAGCATGGAGAACGGCGTTTCGTGCCTGCAGGTGCGCTATTTCCCGACGGCGCAGTTGGAAAACTGCCAGAACACAACGGACTTGATGTTCTACTTCACCGGCAACAATGTCCCGTTTGAAGTGACGGAAATCCTGCCGCAGGGTGATTTAGCGGACATGGCGGAAGCTGCGCAGTAAGCAAAGAAACGCCGCTGAAAGGATTGGACGAATCCCAAAAGTGACGGCACCGAAGGAGTGTCGGGGGCGAACGGAAAGCCCTGCGCCCAAAGCAGAATATCCATAACAAAACACCGCCGCACCGGAAAGCAAATTACGGTGCGGCGGCGCATTTTGTTATGGGGCAAAAATCGATGCAGGCAGTTCTTCCTCCTGCTTTTCCTCCGGCTTTGGGGCGAAAAGCCCGCTGAACCACCGGCTCAGCGCACTCGGCTTCTCCACCCGCGCCACCTGCACGCTCTGCGTTCCTTCCAATAGAATGCCATTGTCCAGCAGCTCCGCGTGCACGGGAATTACGCGATATGTGTACGTTACGCCGGGCTGGGCGCGGTTGTCGGTGTAGTAGAGTGTTTCGCCCGCGGCGGCGCGAAGCTCGGTCAGGATGAAGCTCTCTCCGGCAGCGTCGCGCTGAACGCGGTAGACGGCGGCATCACTGGCCTGAATGACCAGCAGCGGCTGCCCGTCGTCAGAATGCGAGACGGAGAAGGATTTTGCGGACGCGGGCGCATTCCATACGTCACTCTTCTTCTTTGGCTGTGTGCCGTCGAGGAAAACCTCATTCAGGCGGTAGGCGCTCGGCGTGAGCGACGTGGCCAGCATCGCTTCGCCGCGCCACTCGATGGCCTTCTTGTCGATATCCGCGCTGACGATGCCCTTTGGCTTGGTGAAATCGGGCTTCTTGCGTCCTGTATACCACGCGCGGAGGAAATTGCGCGCCAGCGAAGCGGGATTCGTGCCGCCAGAGACGCGGTTGGGCAGGCGGTGCGCCGCGTCCGGCTCGTCGTAGCCCATCCAGACGGCGGTGGACAATTCCGGGGTGTACGCTGCCATCCACACGTCACGGTTGCCGCCGCCGCTTTCATTGACCGTGCCGGTTTTGCCTGCGACAGGTGTCCCCGCGCTGGAGAGGCGTGTGCCCGTGCCGGAAGAAATGACGGTTTTGAGCAGACTCGTCATCAGATACGCGGACTGCGCCGACAGCACGCGCGTGCCGGTGGTTTCGCGCTCGTAGATGACATTGCCGTCACGGTCGGTGATACGCTCGATGAAGTACGGCGCGTAGTATGTTCCGCCGTTGGCAAAGGGCGCGTACGCCGCCGCCATCTGCATGGGGGAGGTGCCGTAGGTCATGCTGCCCAAGGCGAGGGAGAGATTCGCGTCGCGTTCATCCAGCTCAATGCCGACGCTTCGCAGATAGCGCTGCGCAGTCTGGACGCCAATGGCTTGCAGCACCTTCACGGCGGGGATGTTTAGGCTGTTTTTGAGCGCCGTGCGGACGGTCACGTTCCCGTAGTAAGCATTGCCCGCGTTGCGCGGCTTGTAAGTGCCGAAAGCGGTTGGCGCATCGAGAATTACGCTGGCACACGTCCATCCGGCGGATTCTATCGCGGGGGCGTAGACCGCCAGCGGCTTGAGCGCGCTGCCGGGCTGACGGCGCAGCTGGGTCGCGCGGTTCAATCCGCGGCGGGTGACGTACTTGCGTCCACCGACAATGGCGCGCACTGCCCCGCTGCTTGTGTCCACCGCGGCGGATGCAGCCTGCACGGGCGTGCCGTCCTTGTTGTCGGCGGGAAAGACATCCGTCAGGTACTGCTCGTCCATGATGCGCTGCATGTCCGGGTCGAGCGTCGTGTCGATGCGGTAGCCGCCCGCAAGCAGCGTTTCGGCGCTCACGTCCAGCCGGGATTCGGCTTCATCCAGCACGGCATCGACGAACCAGCCGTAATCTGTCTGCACCTGCGGCGCGCTGCGGGCGGTCAGCTCCTCCGCCATTGCCGCGTCGTATTCCGCCTGTGTCAGCATGTTTTCCTCCAGCATGATGGACAGAATGTACTCCCGGCGCTCGCGGTTGCTCTCCGGCGCGGATTGCAGGCTGTACGCGGATGGCGCTTTGATGGCAGCAGCGAGGGAGGCTGCCTGCGCAGGGGTCAACTCCGCCGCATCAACGCCAAACGTGACTTCTGCCGCCGCCTGCACGCCGTATGCGCCCTGCCCGAAGTAGATGAAATTCAGGTACATGTCCAGAATCTCGTCTTTCGTGTACTGCTTTTCCAATTGCAGCGCGAGGTGAATTTCCTCCAGCTTGCGGGCAATCGTCTTCTGGCTGGACAGGTGGGAGAGCTTAATCAGCTGCTGGGAAATGGTGGATGCGCCCTGACTGAACGCGCCGTCGCGGACGTTGGTGAGCATGGCGCCGATGATGCGCGTGATGTCAAAGCCCGGATGCTTGTAGAAGCGCAAATCCTCCGCGGCAAGGAACGCATTTACGACGTGCGCGGGCAGACGCGACGTGTCGATGACCGTGCGGTTCTCCTTGCCGACAAGTGAGGTGACGTAATCGCCGTTCTTATCGTGTATGGCACCGGTCTGGGCAAGCGACGTAAGCCGGGACGGGTCAAGCGACTGCCAATCCGCCACGGAAAACGCCTGATACGCCCAAACCGCGCCGCCGAGCAGCAGCATCAGCAAAATTGCCCAAATCGCCGGAAGCACCCAATGCCTTTCTTTCTTCATGCCTGCCACGCCTCCCATATTTCTCTTTCCATCCTGCCCCGAAAATGAAAAAAATCTGCATGGAAATATTTTTCATCACTCAATAGAGAGACGGTTTACGAAAAAAAGCAGATATTTTGTTTTTTTTGTGAAAAAAGACTGGTCAAACGGGTGAAATTGGTCTATAATAAAGCACAGACAGATAGACGCGGCAGATGCCCGTCTGATTGAAGGAGGAAAACTGTGCGGAAACTTCTTGCGATTCTGCAAATCTTCGTGCTGATGGCAGCAATGGCGCTGCCGACAGCTTTCGCCGCCGAAGCGCCGATTATGCTTGCCGGCTTGGAAGCTGCGTCGTCCTCCAGCAGCACGGAAGCGCAGCATGACTGGGACACGAACTTATTCTTCCAAACAATGCAGGAAAAAACCGGAATTGCCTTCTCCTTTACCGAATACGTCAGCCGAGAGGCATGGACGGAGGCGAAAACGGAAATGCTGGCGGGCGAGGTTGCCATGCCGGATATGTTCTTCAAGGCGGAACTGACCCCGCAGGAGACGCTGGCGTTCTATGAAGCGGGCAAGCTGATTGACCTGCGCCCGTATCTGGCGGAGTACGCGCCGCACGTCTGGGCGCTGCTGGAAGCCAACCCGGAATGGCTGGAAGCCGTTTCGCTGCCCGATGGCGCGATTGTCGCACTGCCGAGCATCAACGAACTGACGCCGAACAATACCATGTGGATTAACAAGACGTGGCTTGACCGCTTGAAAATGGGCGTGCCGACGACGGCAGAGGAACTGACGGAGGTGCTTCGTCAATTCCGCGACCGCGACATGAACCAGAATGGCAGCCGCAACGACGAAATTCCGCTGTCCTTCGTGAGCATGTGGGACTTGCGCTTCTTGGCGCACGCATTCGGCATCAATGCGGATGATTACTATCTGACGGAGCAGAATGGCAAAATCAGCGAAGTGCTGACGACAGAGGAAAACCGCGCGTTCCTGATGTGGCTGCACGAGCTGTACACTGAGGGGCTGCTGGATTCGCAGGGCTTTATGGCCATGCGGCTGGTGGAGGCGGCGACGTCCTCGTCATCTTCCAGCAGCAGCGAAACGGCGAAGTATGGCGTATTCTTCGGTGCAACGCCGCAGGACGTGGTCGGCGTGAATCTCGCGTCGGAGTATATCGCACTTGATCCACTGGTGTACAACGGACAACAGGTTTACCGCGATTTCACCGGCGACCTCTATCGCGGCACGTTCGCGATTTCATCCACCTGCGCAGAGCCGGAAAAACTGCTGCAATGGGTTGACTACCTCTACACGGACGAGGGCTTCTTGGCGGCGCAGGTCGGCAAGGAAGGCGAGGACTACGACTGGAACGACGATGGCACATGGGCGTATGCCCGCACGGCGGAGGAAGTTGTCGCCATGCAGGGCACGAATACCATTTGGACAACCTCGATGCCCTCCTATGCCAGTGCGGAAATTCAGATGAAGATGGATGATGACGCAACGCACGCACTGGCGGCGGAATTGGCGCGCGTCCGGCAATGGGAAAAGCGTGCAATGCCGCTGCTCTACCTGACGCAGGAGCAGATGAACCGTGTCACGGAGCTGCAAAACGGCATCAGCACCTATGCAGAAACGCGCATGGCGTGGTTTGTCGCGGGGGACGTGGAACTTAATGATGAAACATGGGCAGATTTCTGCACGCAGGTGAAGGCGCTTGGCATCGACGAGATGGTCAGCATCTGGCAAAACGCCTATGACAACGCATGGCATCTTGACAAGTAATGCTGTTTCCTGCATTCACCTGCACCATCTGCTCGCGCCTTGGCGCATTCTCATTTGAAAATAGTATATACATACGCAAACCATTCAAGAAACCATCCATTGAATGAAAGGACGGAACAAACATGAATCAGTACGCCACGATGATCCGCAACCTAAAATCGCCTGAGGTGATGGAACGCCTGATGCACCTGTACGGCCGCCGCGACGGTATGCTGGTGGAGCAGACGGGCCGCTATATTGGTTTGCTCAAACGGCATGAAGAGCTGTTTCACGAGAACCGCGAAGTGCTGATGATCAGCGCCCCCGGCCGCACGGAAATTGGCGGCAACCACACCGACCACAACCGCGGGCGTGTGCTGGCGGCGGCAATCAACCTGGATACGCTTTCGGCGGTTTCCGCGCGCGACGATATGATGGTGGAAATCCACTCCGACGGCTATCCTGCCATCAAGGTGGATTTGGGCAGCCTTGATGTCGTTGAAAAGGAGAAGGGGAAAACCCATGCGCTGGTGCGCGGCGTGGCGGCGCGGATGGCGGAACTGGGCTACAAAATCGGCGGCTTCAACGCGGCGGTGACGTCGAATGTCATGTCCGGCAGCGGCTTGAGCAGCTCGGCGGCGTTCGAGGTCTGCATCGGTGCCATCCTGCGCGGCGAGTACAACAACAACGATATGGAGAAGTTCAATCAGGTCAAGATCGCCCAGATCGGCCAGTTTGCTGAAAACGTGTTCTTTGGCAAGCCCTGCGGTCTGATGGACCAGACTGCCTGCGCCGTCGGCGGCGTTATCACCATCGACTTCAAGGACCCGGCCCACCCGGTGGTCGGCCAGACGGCCATCGACCTGGCGAAGCACGGCTTTGTCATGTGCATCAGCGATACGAAGGGCAGCCACGCCGACCTGACCGACGACTATGCCGCCATCCGCCGTGAGATGGAGAGCGTAGCCGAGCAGTTCGGCAAAAAGGTCCTGCGCGAGGTCGATGAGGACGAGTTCTACAAGGCTCTGCCCAAGCTGCGCAAGGCCGTGGGGGACCGCGCCGTCGTGCGTGCGATGCACTTCTACAACGACTGCCGCCGCGCCGCCCAGCTCTGCGACGCCGTGCGCGAGGACGATTTTGAAACGTTCCTGCGCCTGATTATCGAGGGCGGTCACTCCAGCTTTGAGTTCAACCAGAACGCCTACAGCATCAAGAACCCGAAGGAGCAGGGCGTGCCTGTGGCCCTGGCCCTGAGCCAGCGCGTGCTGAATGGCCGCGGCGCGTGGCGTCTGCAGGGCGGCGGCTTTGCCGGAACGATCCAGGCTTTTGTACCGGATGCGCTGATAAAGCGCTACTGCGCCGCGATGGAGGCGCTGTTCGGCCCGGGCTGCTGCTATCTGCTCTCGCTGCGGGAACAGGGAACCGTGCGGGTCATGTAAAACACAAAAAGAATGCCCTGCGGCATGGTGAGGATCCACCGCCGCAGGGCATTTTTGATTTCAGGAAAAATCAGCCGCGCTGAGACTTTGCGTCTGCACGCAGAGCGCTCATATCGTTCTTGTAGGTCTGAAGGTCTTCTGCAGCCTTGCTCGGTCCGCCGAAGATGAAGGTGTGGACGCCTTCCACGACATTGAAGCCGGCCTTGACCACATTGAACAGCAGCTTCGGAATGAACGAGATGGAGAGAGAGAGCAGTCCACCTCTAAAGAAGAAATCAGTGAAACGGAGATGGTCCGTAAATGAGGTCCATGCGTCACGAAATGCGCCGCCGCCGCCAAGAAGGGCTTTTTCTCCGTCCGGTACAACAGCATAGGAAGAAGGCATCTGGATGCGTTTCATAAACGACTCCTTTCTATCACTCCGTCAAATCAAACAGACTCAGGCAGCTGCAGCCACGATGGGGTCGGTGATGCCGGCATCCTGCTGCTGGGACGCGGCAATATTTGCCTTGGTCTGCGCGTAAGCATTCTTGAGCTCGATGAAGATGGACTTGACCGTGTTATAGATCTGGATAGCCTGCATTGCGCCGTACCAGCCAGCGAGAGCGCCGACCGCCACAGTGGCAGCTTTGCCGGCCTTGTTCTGGCCGTCCCAATAATAGGAGACCGACTGGGACAGGGTCAGGCCGTCCTCGTGCATCAGGATGAGGCCGCCAACGGCTGCGCCGAGGGCGGCTTTGCCCATCAGCTGGCTAAAGTTGATCGTGAAGTTGACCACAGACTGAAGCAGGGCCTCGGGATGGAATTCGATGAGATAAGAGCCTATCTGGATGGCACCGCCATCAATATAGGTCATTTCGTCAGCAGAGATGGCAGTGTAGGAAGCCGGCATCAGCGGGCTCTGATATGTAAGTTCCATAGTGGGAATGCTCCTTTCGCACATGCGCTCCGTCCACAGACGGAGACTAAGTTACCTGAATTATAGCATAACTGCCCAAAAACAACAAGAGAGCGAAAAAACATAATCGGAACGGGATTTGGGACTCCAAAGCGGGAAATTCAGGAGAAACAAACGAAAAAACGATAAAATATAAAGAGCAAAGCGGGCCGGAGGCTCCGAAAAAATGTTGTGTGAAATTTGAAGAAAAACGCAAAAACAGCAGCGCCCCGGCTGCTGTCCGGTGAGGGGACGGCAGGCAGGGCGCTGCTGCTATCAGGATGAATCGGAGAAAAATGGGGAAAGCTTAAAGTTCTTCGTCCGGCACACGGTGGTACAGCGCGGTCAGCTCAGCGATGTGAGCGCTGAGGGCCGGGGTGAGCGGCTGGGTGAGCCGCCACTGCCAGTTGGCACCCTGGGTGCTGGGGGTGTTGATGCGGGCCTCAG
>ERZ773136.3167-NODE-3167-length-12622-cov-2.745604_pt1 | contig 12622 bp, 8 predicted proteins | sample MGYA00580855_ERZ773136 | MGnify/ENA primary metagenome ERZ773136 (study PRJEB29015, sample SAMEA2737860) | human gut metagenome | biome: human gut; feature: human-associated habitat; material: faeces | place: China | collected 2012 ... | reverse complement strand
ATATTGCACAATCCGATCCGGGCATTGCTGGACCTGCATCGGAGGGGTCTTGTTCATCAAGATGTCAGCCCGGATAACGTGATCATAAATGCAGAGGGCAATGGCGTATTGATTGATTTTGGCGCAGTCAGACATGCAAATGCCATTGATGACAAGACGCGGACTTCTATATACAAACAGGGATTCTCGGCATATGAACAATTGGAAAAGCGTGGCCAGAGGGGACCGTGGACAGACGTATACAGCTTATGCGCTACGATTTATTATATGTTGACCGGACAGGCACCTATAGATGCGACAGAGAGAGTATTTAATGACACGATCAAGCCATTGTGGGAGTATCCGGTGGATATTACCAAAGATGTGGCTGAAGTCATTATGCATGGACTGGCTGTGGAAAGCAGTACGAGATTGCAGACATTAGACGAGTTGTACGAAACGCTCTATGAGTGTCCGGCGCATCGTAAAGATATGGCAGAAGTTGTTGAGTCGGCATCTGTGCTTGGCGAGAGCCGTGAGGCTATGCGTGAGGAAGCACTTGGTAAGCAGAAAAGGCGGGAGCGGCATATTCATCATTTGTCGGATCAGTTAGAGCAGATGGAAAGACGCCGCAAACACAAAAAGTGGGTGGCCGCCTTTGGAATCATGGTTGGCGTTTTGGCAGTGATCAGCGGTATCAGGTATCGTCAGATGGCAGCAGATCATGGCAAAGCGGAGATGAAACCGCCAGTGATCGCTTCGGCAGAACCGACGAGACTTCCGGAAGATCAGGCGGGACGATCGGTAGTTCCACAGGCAGATGCGGCAACGGCTTCGACAGAACCGACACCAACTGCCACAGAGCCGGTACGGACGAAAAAGCCAAAGGCAACAAAGCACCCGGTACGGACGAAAAAGCCAAAGGTGATAAAGACACCGGAGGTAGCAGCGACACCGAAGCGGACCAAAGCACCGAAAAAAACTAAAAAACCAACAAAAATACATATGGATGGTGATATGGATGAGCTCACAGAGTAGTACGAGAAAGATTGCAGAGAAGATTGCGGTCATCAATGACCGATCCGTTTTTTTGGGATTCGATGTATATATGACATTAGAATTGTTGTGTAAGACGCCACAGCAGTGGATGGATGCAGATGTAGAGCAGCAGGCCGCCTGGCGTGTGGAAACATATAAAAAGCTAAATATGGTACTTGGCAAAAAGAAGATCGTGTCAAGGCCGACATTACGACGTTGGCTTGCGCTGGATGGGGAGAACGCAGTATTTCCCAAAAGAGAACAGATCCTAAAGATGGCGCTTGCTCTTTCTTTTGATGAAGAACAATTGCAGCGTTGTCTAAGACAAGGCATACAAGAACCGGGTATTCAGATCAATGATTACCAGGAAATATTATGTTTATATTGTGCGGCACATCATCTTGATAATAACAAATATGAGGATATGCTGCAGATCTTTGAACAGGAAGCGAGCGAGGACACGGAATTAAAGCAAAAGAGTCATACCAGCCAGCTATGGAATATGTACAGAGTGCAAAAAGACAAAGAACCGGCTGATTTTCTGGAATGGATGTTAGAGCATGCTTCGATGTTTAAGGGCTATGGTAAAATGGGACTGAAAGTGTTCCATGAATACCGGGAAAAGATCGTGTATTACGCCAACAAAGAAGTACATGAACGTCTTGTTCGTGCTTTGGAGCAGACGGATTTTGAGGAATGGTCGGCAGAACATGGATACAAGACACCGGATTATGATAGAGGTGTTGTGCAGTATTTGAAAAATAAAAAGCGACGTAAAGATCCGGGCATTGACCAAAATTCATTACGAAGCATACAACGGGATCATTTGCTGTATTATTCCAAAATGGAAAAGAATCTGGTGATGCTGCGCGAACTGTATGCAGCTATTTTGATCCCGCAGGAAGAGCGGGATAGTGGCAGGAGCATCGTTTTTCAGAAACAGCTTAAAAATATGCCGTCGGAATTTCACTTTATGACCGATGATTATGTATCTAAGCTATTGACGGTATCCAAGCAAAAGGAGTGTTTATTCCGATTATCCAGTGAGTATGCCAAGACGAGGGACAAGAAGTGGTCGATCAAGATAAAAAGTCAAAAACAGCGCTGTCGTCAGGTGCAGCGTTCGGATATCCTGCCTATGATCCAGTGGGTTGCAGTACACCGTTATCTGGAGGAAAATGAAAAGCAGGATAGGGAATACGATCAACAGGAAGCGAAAGAGATGTTTGAGCAGATGGCAGAGGAAGCCCTGCAAAAATGCGATATGGCACCATTAAATCCGAGATATCGGTTAGATTTTGTGCTGCTGTCCTGTTTTGGGGACACAGAGATGTCGTACCTGTCAGAAATATTATGTGAATATATTCAACCGGAAGAAGAGTAGAGTGGAAACACTCTACTCTTCTTCCGGTTTTTTCTTGGTTTGTAAGGTCTGCATTGCATTGCCTAGCATTTCGTAGGCATTATTTGATCTCGCCTCGTTTATGTCGTTCAAAGAAATCTTTTGTTTCCTTAGCAACAACACCGCTCAGTGCGAATAATGCGATCATATTTGGCAATGCCATCAATCCATTGAAGATATCTGCAATCGTCCAAACAGCTTTTACAGTCATATATGGTCCGATGAAGATCGCAAGGATATAAATATATCGGAAGATCTTCACATGCTTCATATTACCTCCGCTTAAGTATTCTAAGCAGCGCTCACTGTAATAATCCCATCCAAGGATCGTTGTGAAGGCGAAGAATACCAGACATAGCATTAACACAAAAGCAGCAAATTCATTCGGGAAAGGAAGTCCCTTCTGGAATGCATAAGTTGTTACCTGAACGCCCTCTAAGCCCGGTACTTTCCAGGCTCCGGTAAGTACAATAGACAGACCGGTCAATGTACAGATTACGATCGTATCAATAAAAGTACCGGTCATGCTGACAAGACCCTGGCGAACAGGCTCATTGGTCTGTGCAGCAGCTGCTGCGATCGGTGCACTACCAAGACCGGCTTCGTTGGAAAAGATACCTCTTGCAACACCTTTCTGCATAGCAACTAACATACTTCCTACGGCTCCGCCGGTGACGGCCTTCGGCGTAAATGCTGCAACAACGATTGTTTTAATTGCTGCCGGTAGTGCCGTAATATTGCAAAGAATTAAGATAATAACAACGACGAAATATAAAATTGCCATAAATGGTACAATAACCTGACTGACGCTTGCGATTCGCTTTACACCACCGATCAATACGGCGGCAACGCAGAACGTTAAGATCAAAGAAGCGATCACAACAGACCAGGAATAATCTGCCAAAAAAGGAATGGATTTTACACGGTGTGTATTATTTGGATCAAAGAAGTTGTTTACGGCACTGGAGATACCATTTACCTGACTAAAGGTACCGATGCCGAATAATCCAACGCATACGCCGAAAAATGCAAATATTTTTGCGAGCCATTTCCAACGCTTGCCCATTCCCTGCTCTATGTAATAGAAAGGACCGCCTAAGCTATGTCCATCTTTCGCAACAACACGATATTTTACAGCAAGTAATCCTTCGGAGAATTTTGTAGCCATTCCTAGGAAGGCTGCGACGATCATCCAAAATAAAGCACCGGGACCACCGGCACCTACTGCTGTTGCGACACCGACGATATTGCCGGTACCGATCGTAGCACTTAGTGCTGTACAAAGTGCCGAGAAACTAGAAATTTCACCTTCGCCACCTTCTTCGTTTTTGATCATCCACTTGAGTGCTAACGGAAGTTTGCGAACTTGAAGTAGTTTGATACGGGTTGTTAGAAGAAGTCCACCTGCCATGATCAATATGATCAGAGGGACGCCCCATACTAAATTGTCAACAGTTACGAGAAAATTATTGATTTCTTTCCACATTTTTTTTACCTTTCTTTTGTTTTCTGTCCTTTTACCTGAGAGATTCCAGCCATAGGCTTGTTGCACCTTCGGTATCTGCCAAAACCGCAGAATTCTCCAGAGAGTCGATCCATTTACAGTTACACCGTATTGCACGGCACCTGAGAGTGTTACTCCTTCGGCAGGTGAAACCACCATTTTCCTGTAAACTTCATATCGAAACACACAATATATACTATATAACGTCTCCTATTTTTTTTCAAGAAAAAAGAAAAAAGCATTGACAACTAATAGAAGTTAGATTATACTAACTACCGTGAAATAAAAATTATTTCGCATTATTTTTTGAAGGTGGGTTAGTAAACGCTAACTATAATAAGTTATAGAAAGAAGAGGGTACTGTGATGGCAAAAGAAGTGATTATTCAGAAAATGAAAGACTCCGGCTGCAGAATTACGAAGCAGCGTATGATACTCTTAGATATTATTCTGGAGGAGGATTGTTCTTGCTGCAAAGAAATTTATTTTAAGGCATCCAAGAAAGACTCCAAGATCGGTGTGGCAACCGTATATCGTATGATCAATTCTCTGGAAGAAATCGGAGTGATCAGCCGCAAGAATATGTTTAAGGTAATGTAGTTAATAGATTGTTTTGCAAAAGCATTTTATATAGGGGACAAAAACATATTGTGTGCATTTATGTTTTTATTCCGTATGAATTCTACAAAAAAGGCAGAAACTTATGTTGATGCCTTTTTTTGTTACTTTATAGGAAACTGCTCACTACAGTAACTTCCCATACCGGAAGTTACTGTTCAAACCACATATTGCTTATTATGACGATGGTCTAATTATATTTTGCAGCTATTAGATAGAGAATCCTGCCATCAAAAAAATATAGCAATTACCTTGCTAAACCGGGACATCTCAGGCACTCCTTTAGGCATGTATTCATCAGAGACTGAACAAAATGAGAAAACGTATCAGAAGTATGTATTGACGAATGGAAAGGAGTTAGTTATCATACAGATAAGTTAGCAGAGACTAACTTAAAAGGAGGGAACGGTCATGCGAATAGAAACCTGGGAAATCATGCAGAATGCAGATTTGGATGAGATAGAATTGCAATTGGCGTTTCAGTGTGCACCGCTTATTACCGGTTTGAAGGTGTCTAATCTGTTTCAGATTGACAGTAGACATTATAAAAGATTATGTGAAATATTGGATAAAAGTAATTTTTCATTTTGCGGTTTGGGCGGAAGAAATGGGTCGGTGTCGTTGCTGATCTATCAAAAAGAATGGCTGGAGCAGTTTTTACAGCAAGAGGAGGTGCGGATATTGATGCATCGTTTGGGCTATAGGGATCTGCACTTGGAGCGGGTATTGACCAAGTTTCGCAGCAGATATATCCGATATATGCAAAAAAAACAGCAGTTCCCGCACGAGATGGGAGTACTGCTCGGATATCCGCCGGAGGATGTGGAAGGCTTTATTATATACGAAGGAAAGAACTCTTTGTGTGAGGGGTATTGGAAAGTGTATGCAGAACCGCAAAAGAAGCTTCGGTTGTTTGCACAATATGATAAAGCAAGAGAGTGGCTTTTGGATCTGCTGTATTGTGGCGTTGGGATGGAGGATATTGTAGGGGTAGCTCTTGATGCGGAAAGCAGAGCAATTTCGCAGGATTATCTTTTTGCTTCGTGAGATCGGGGCAAGATCCGGGAATGCACTGTGATTCTGTATCGTTACAAATAATATAGGCGAAGAAACTTCGCGGTATAAATATGGTGCCTGATATTCAGCAAAACGAGATTGCGGGATAACAGGAACATAAAAGAATGGAGGATTATTATGAGCAAAGTATCAATTGTGTACTGGACACAAGGTGGCAACACACAGGCTATGGCAGAGGCAATCGGTGAGGGTGTTACGGCAGCCGGTGGTGAGGCGGATGTTGTATTTGTCAGCGATGCTAATATTGCAGATTTAAAAGCAGAGGGTGCATTTGCATTGGGATGTCCGGCGATGGGCGCTGAGGTGCTTGAGGAAATGGAGATGGAACCTTTTGTTCAGGATGTTGAGAGGTTTGCCAATGGCAAAAAGATCGCGTTATTTGGTTCTTATGGATGGGGAGATGGTCAGTGGATGCGCGACTGGGAAGACCGCATGACCGCTGCCGGAGCAACACTGGTTGGCGGTGAAGGCGTGATCTGTCAGGAAGCGCCGGATGAGGCTGCATTACAAAACTGCATCGAGATTGGTAAACAGCTTGTGAACGCATAAGTTTAGATGTATCATTTTGTGGCAAAAGCATTCTGGGAGCATTTTGTCATGAAATTATTATATGGATTCTTTTGATTTAAGTCTAAAAGCGGTCTTGTTGATAAAATATATCAATAAGGCCGCTTTTGGCTGGAAATTCAAAAAATCGTAATGTATAATACTTTTTTGAGAATTCTCTACAATAGATCATAACAGAAGCGCACGGTTTTGTGATGCTTCGGAAATGGAGGAAGCATATGTTAGATTGTTTAAAAAAAGTGGATGGTAAAAAATTAGGAGTGTTTGCAGCCGGTGTAGCATTTGGTACTGCAGGTATCAAAGTATTATCCAGCAAAGATGCAAAGAAGCTTTATACAAATTGTACAGCAGCCGTTCTTCGTGCTAAGGAGTGTGTGTTAAAGACAGCAACGAAAGTGCAGGAGAATGCCGAGGATATTTATGCAGAGGCACAGCAGATCAATGAGGACCGTGCGGAAGCAGAAGAGGTTCTTGGTGAGGAAGAGACTGTAGAAGCGGAAACAACAGAAGAATAATTAACGCTGCACCTGTGGACGGGGTCGCTGTCTACAGGTGTTTTGTCGTTTATTGTCCGGGTGTGCTCTGTGCAGAGATGCCCGGACAGAGTTTTAATTAGAATACCGGTTTCAATGGTTAGAAAGGCATGAATAATTATGAAGTTTGTCATTAAACATGAGATAAGAGGTCGTATTCGAGTACATCTGATCGGAAAAGCAATGAGTTTTGCGCAGGCAGACACGTTGCAATATCAATTTGAGCAGATGAAAGATGTAACGGCGGTCAAGGTACAGGAACGTACTATGGACGTTACGATCTGTTATATAGGAAGCCGTAAACATATTATTACGGCATTAGGACAGTTTTCTTATGATAAGGTGGAAGTGCCGGAGGTGTATCTCAAAAATTCAGGACGGGAAATGAATCGTTTTTATTGGGATAAATTGGTTGATCAGACGGTAGTACATTTTGTAAACAAGATATTTTTGCCGGCACCGTTACGGGCTGGGATCGCTACTGTGAGATCGGTCAAATATATTGTGCAAGGTGTTAAGACTTTGGCTAAAAGAAAAATAGAAGTACCGGTGTTGGATGCAACGGCGATCAGTGTGTCTTTAATACGAGGTGATTATAAGACGGCGGGCGCTGTCATGTTTTTACTTAGTATGGGCGAGATCTTAGAGGAATGGACGCACAAAAAATCAGTCGGAGATCTGGCACGAAGTCTGTCCCTCAATATTGATAAAGTATGGCTTGTTACCGATGATACGGAAGTGCAGGTGTCGGCTGCACAGATTAAGGAGGGCGACCGGATTCGTGTACATATGGGAGCTGTTATTCCGTTTGATGGCATTGTGATGGAGGGAGAAGCGTTAGTCAATCAGGCGTCGCTTACCGGAGAGTCGCTGCCGGTGCGTAAGGCGGCAGAAAGTCCTGTTTATGCGGGTACCGTTGTTGAAGAAGGAGAGATTACTCTTTTGGTCAAAGAAAGTACCGGATCCAGCAAATACGAAAAGATCATGACGATGATCGAGGATTCCGAGAAGCTTAAGTCGTCCTTGGAAGGCAAAGCGGAGCACTTAGCTGACCGACTGGTACCATATACGTTTTTGGGTACCGGCCTTACGTTGGCATTGACTCGTAATACTGTGAAAGCGTTGTCAGTATTGATGGTTGATTTTTCCTGTGCATTGAAATTGGCAATGCCGTTGTCGGTACTGTCGGCGATCCGTGAATCCAGTGCACATGATATTACTGTGAAAGGCGGTAAATTCTTAGAGGCAGTTGCGGAAGCCGATACGATCGTGTTTGATAAGACAGGAACGCTCACTAAGGCACAGCCTACGGTAGTTGAGGTGATTCCGTTTGACGATAGAAGCCCTGATGAGCTGCTTCGTATTGCAGCCTGTTTAGAAGAGCATTTCCCACATTCTATGGCAACGGCAGTTGTTGTTGAGGCAATGAAACGCGGTCTTGTTCATGAAGAACTGCACACGAAAGTAGAATATATCGTGGCACATGGTATTTCCTCTACGATCAATGACAAGAAGATCATTATCGGAAGTCATCATTTTGTCTTTGAAGATGAGGGCGCTGTCGTTCCGGAGGATAAGAAGGAACAGTTTGAGCAGCTTCCGGAGCAATATTCTCATTTGTACATGGCGATGGATGGTAAGTTGGTTGCCGTGATCTGTATCGAAGATCCACTGCGAGTTGAGACAGCTGAGGTGATCCGTGAATTAAAACATCTTGGTATTCATAAGGTTGTGATGATGACTGGTGACAGTGACCGCATTGCTGCTAATATTGCTCAAAAGGCTGGTGTTGATGCGTATTATTCGGAAGTGCTTCCGGAGGATAAGGCTAATTTTGTGGAGCAGGAAAAGAAAGCAGGACATAAGGTTATCATGGTTGGTGATGGGATTAATGATTCTCCGGCATTGTCGGCGGCTGATGTAGGCATTGCGATCAGTGATGGCGCGGAAATTGCCAGAGAGATTGCAGATGTTACGATCGCAGCAGATGACTTGCGTGAGATCATTACACTCAAGAAAATCAGCAATGCTTTGATGAAGCGTATTGACAGAAATTATAAAGTTATTGTAGGATTTAATACAGCACTTATTTTGTTCGGCGTTGGTGGTGTACTTCAGCCAACAATGTCGGCATTATTACACAATACGTCGACCATATTGATCAGTCTGAAGAGCATGGAAAACTTGTTGGAAGAGTAAGATATCATCTGAGAGGGGTATTGTAACAAGAATTAGGAGGAGTTTATGAAAGATATCAAGAAACCGGAGTTTATGCTGGAAGCGATGCGAGGACGGAGAGGGTTTATCGCCGTGCTTGAGATATTGATCGCGATTGTAGTCTTTGTGGTCAGTTCGATCGCAATGTCCATTGGTACGATTCCTTTAATGATCGGTTATTTCGTGAGTGATCCGGAGTTTATGAAAACGGCACAGTCTGTCGCGGACGGATCGATGGATTCGCTGCAATATATGCAGAAAATGCAGGACTATGCACTTCATTTGCCGGATTGGATGACCATTGCAACACTTTTATTAGAAATCCTGATGATTGCGGTTGTTTTTGTCTATTGCCGTTTTTTGGAGAAGAGAAAGATCCGTACATTAGGATTTCGTAAGAAGGGAATAGTTCCACAGTATTTGAAGGGTGCTGTGGCTGGAGCACTATTTTTTAGCGTAGCATATTTGATCTGTGTTCTAACAGGAAGTATTCATGTAGAAGGATTGGTGACCAATATGGCACCTCTGGGGATTCTTGGTTACCTTGTTGGATATTTGGTACAGGGCATGGCAGAAGAGGTGCTTTGCCGCGGCTATCTGTTTGTATCGTTGTCGAGAAGACATTCCGTCGTGTATTCGGCAGTGCTCAGTGCACTGTTCTTTGCTATGTTACATGGTGCCAATTCCGGCTTGACGCCACTTGCGGTATTTAACTTATTCCTGTTTGGTATTTTCGCAGCACTGTTGTTGGTAAAATGTGAAAATATCTGGGTTGTTGGTGCGTTCCACAGTTTGTGGAATTTTGCACAGGGGAATATTTATGGCATTCAGGTCAGCGGTAATTCTCTTCAGCCGGCAATCTTAAACAGCAGCAACGTGAAGGGACATGGTTTGATCAACGGTGCAGGCTTTGGCTTAGAAGGTGGTCTTGGCGTGACGCTTGTACTTGGTCTTGGTATTGTCTATTTGGTGTACAACTTGAACAAACAGGGCAAGATCGTGGAATGGGAAGGATTCCGGCCGGTCGGAGAGAATTATAATAACGATATGCCGAGCGGACAGAATTATGCAGGTCCACAGTATAACGGAAATCAGCAGGATTATGCAGGTCCACAGTACAACGGAAATGAGCAGAGTTATGCAGGTCCACAGTATGGCAGAGAAGAGCAGGATTACGCCGGTTCGCAATATAATGGAAATGAACAGAGTTACAATGGTTCATCATATAACAGCGATCAGGAAGCTTTTGCCAGACCGCAGGAAGAAGCACAGTTTGGTAAGAGTACAGAAGGCTATGAAAATATGGGCGTAGCACCGGGGCAGACACCTTGGCATCCGGAAACGCCAGAGCAGCAAATGTCCGATGAAAAGACATTTAATGCAGACTATTTTAAGGAATAGACGAGATAAAAAAAGCAAAGCGCTGGCTTTGCAAGAATTGCTAAAGCAATTCTTGGTAACATCACACTATATAACAGCAATTTCCTATTAAGTGAAATAAGAGGCATGTATGAATGGTATTCGTACATGCCTCTTTTGTTACTTTATAGGAAACTACTCTTTCTCAGGTTGTTTCAAGTTTTTTGCGGCTGTTGAGAGCATCAATTTGATTCGGTTTAACTGGTTCACTTCGCTGGCACCCGGATCGTAATCAACAGCAACAATATTGGAATCCGGATAGCAGTGACGTAATTCTTTGATAACACCCTTGCCGACAACGTGGTTTGGCAGACAGCCAAAAGGCTGTGTACAAACAATATTTGGAACACCGGAATGGATCAATTCGATCATCTCACCGGTTAAGAACCAGCCCTCACCGGTCTGGTTACCACAGGAAACGATCGGTGAAGCATATTCTGCAAGTTTGGCGATTGGAACCGGTGGGTCAAAGCGTTTACTCTCTGTCAGGGCATCGTGCATCGTCTTGCGATAATGTTCAATAAAACGGATCGCAGCGTTGTTGATCAAAGCACTGGATTTCTTTTTGCCTAAATAATCCGCCTTAAAGTTTGCATTGTAAAGACTGTACATAAAGAAATCGATCAGATCCGGACATACTGCCTCGGCACCTTCAGACTCCAATAATTCGACTAAGAAGTTATTGGCAAGTGGAAGGAATTTAACTAAAATCTCGCCGACAATACCAACACGCGGTTTCTTTACATCCAGCAATGGAAGTTCATCAAATTCTTTCACAATGCCGCGGATATTTTTCTTAAATTCGCTGTGTTTTCCGTTTTGAACGGATTTTTGTGCGATCTTCATCCATTTTTCATGCAATGCATTGGCAGATCCCGGAACTGCCTCATAAGGACGTGTTTTGTAGAGGACACGCATAAATACATCGCCGTAGATCAATGCCTGTAATGCACGGTCAGCCATCTTGTAGTTGATGTCTAATCCCGGATTCTTTTCAATGCCGGCGCTCATGGAAATGACAGGAATCTGCTCCATGCCTGCTTTTTCCAAAGCACGACGGATAAATCCAATATAGTTGGTTGCACGACATCCACCACCGGTCTGCGTAATGATCAACGCTACTTTGTTAAGATCATATTTGCCGGAAAGCAATGCCTGCATAAACTGTCCGACAACGAGCAGGGATGGATAACATGCATCGTTGTTTACATACTTTAATCCGTAATCCAGGCACTCGCCGGTGCTAGGTAATACTTCCAAATTGTATCCGCAGGATGCCAGTGCCGGTTCGAGAATATCGAAATGGATCGGAGACATCTGTGGAACAAGGATCGTATAATCTTTACGCATTTGTTCTGTAAAGACTACGCGGTGGTGTGCAGTATCTTTTTTGACCGGTTTGATCTGCTTGCGCTCGCGTTCACGAACAGCGGCGAGCAGAGAGCGGATACGAATACGTGCAGCACCTAAGTTATTAACTTCGTCAATCTTTAATACCGTATAGATCTTATTCTGCAGCGTCAGTATATCGCTGACCTGATCGGTCGTTACCGCATCCAGTCCGCAGCCGAATGAGTTGAGCTGGATCAGATCTAAGTCGGAACGGGTTGCTACATAAGAGGCCGCTTTGTATAGACGGGAATGATACATCCACTGATCCATAACGATCGTAGGACGATCTACGTTGCCGAGTTCGGATACACTGTCTTCAGTCAATACGGCAACACCGAAAGAGGTGATCAGTTCCGGAATACCGTGATTGATCTCCGGATCGGTGTGATATGGTCTACCGGCGAGCACGATACCGTGGCAGCCGTTTTCTTCCATATAAGCGAGTACTTCTCGTCCTTTGGCGGACATATCATCACGTACATGCTGCATTTCTTTCCATCCTGCAGCAGCCGCACGGCGGATTTCCTCTTTGGAAATGCCGTTTTCTTCCGTGAAGTATTCTACCAGACGTTTTGTTAATATTTTTTCACTTTCAAACGACAGGAACGGGTTTTGATATTTGATCTTGCCATCCTGCAGTTCTTCGACATTATTTTTGATGTTTTCACCATAAGAGGTGACGATCGGGCAGTTGTAATGGTTGCCGGCACCCTCTACCTCACAGCGTTCATATGGCACGCAAGGATAGAAAATGTAATCGAGTCCCTGCTTGATCAGCCAAGATACATGCCCATGCGCAAGTTTTGCCGGATAACATTCGGATTCGCTTGGAATAGACTCAATACCCAGTTCATAGATTTTACGGCTGGACTCCGGA
>ERZ773136.3166-NODE-3166-length-12623-cov-2.451464_pt1 | contig 12623 bp, 12 predicted proteins | sample MGYA00580855_ERZ773136 | MGnify/ENA primary metagenome ERZ773136 (study PRJEB29015, sample SAMEA2737860) | human gut metagenome | biome: human gut; feature: human-associated habitat; material: faeces | place: China | collected 2012 ... | reverse complement strand
TGTGGTGTAAGGTAAATAGTACGCGGTTTTGCACCAATCTTATCAACGATCGATTTCCAGGCATCATAAACAGGCTGCGCCTGCATCAACATTCCAGCCCCACCGCCATATGGATAATCATCTACTTTTTTATGTTTATTGATCGTATAATCCCGGATATTTACCGCTTCGATCGAGAGCAGTCCCTTCTCGGCGGCTCTGCCGATAATACTGGTGTTTAATCCCTGCATGACCATATCCGGAAACAATGTCAAAATGTAAAAATTCATGCTTCCTCCCGCCTGCTATTTAAGTCTCTTAATCCATCAAGCAGGTGAACCTGCATCGTACCACCTTCGATATCCACCTGTTTTACACAGTCTCTGATCGCAGGAAGTAATATATCATCTGCACCTTCTTTGCTGATTACATAGACATCATTTGCACCTGTCTGCAGCACATCCGTCAGTTCTCCTAAATCTTCGCCCTCATCCGATGTTACTTTAAGTCCAATGAGATCTGCAATAAAATACTCATTTTTCTTCAACTTTACCGCATTTTCCCTGGTGACATACAGACTTTTTTTTCGAAACCTCTCCACATCATTGATGTTGTCATATCCTTTGAATTTGAGTATCACCATATTTTTGAAGAACTTTACCCCGGCAATTTCGAGTGTAAGGTTTTCTTTTCCGGTGTCTAAGATTACCTGTTTTAATTTTTTAAAGCGTGCTGCATCATCTGTGGTCGGAAATACTTTCACTTCCCCACGCACACCATGTGTCGTTGTAATAACACCTACCTGAAGTAAATTCTCCATAAATCCTCCATTCTGTCATTTAATCCTGATCACAATATTCTCGACCAGGCCTGTTTTCTGATTTGTAAAATTAATCTGCACGGAACCGCCTTTTTGTACTTTGATCTTTTTTGCCGAATTCAGATAAGACGTACTTTTCCAGTTCTTATCATAATAAGTAAATGACGTGATCTTCCATCCTGTTTTCGCTTTCACGTCAAACTTTAATGTTTTATTATTTGCAGATTTGTAATCATAAATATTTGTATTTTTAAACTGATTTTTTAATTGTTTATTTCCAATTTTGTAACTTGCAGCCGGATTGCTCCATTTATAAACAGTCAGTTTTGACGTAAAAGTTGTCAATAACCTGCCTGTTTTTACCGTCACTTTGATTGTTGAGGTTCCAGCCTTTAATGGTTTGATCCGGACATTATTGTCACCTATGGCAATCTTTGCCACTTTTCCATTTGAGCTGCTCACTTTTGTGATTCTTCCGTTTGACGGCATATTTCCTACTTTATATACGTATGTCCTTTTGTTTTTCGGGCAATATACCTGCGTGAGTTTTCCGCTAAAACGCATTTTTGTATAAGCACCTTTATAGGATTCATTTACGATGCCTTCTGTCCCATCCAGCACATTTTCTTCGATAAATACGGTATCATTCCCTGTGTCCGTTAATCTTTCAGCAGCACTTGCCATTACCGGCATCTGTATAGCTAACAGGAATGTCATTAAAAATATACAACACTTTTTTGCAATACCTCTCATTCTTATTCCCTCTCTTCCTTCCCTGATAGAAAAAAAACCGGCTGCACCATGTTCATGATCACGCCGGTTTACTGTGAAGATTACTGCATAATCTCCACAATCACTTTTTTCTCTTCTTTTGAGGCAGCAGCCTTTACAACAGAACGGATCGCTTTCGCAATACGTCCCTGTTTGCCGATTACCTTACCCATATCAGACTGTGCAACGCGCAACTCTAATACGATCGCTTTTTCATTCTCGGTCTCAGTTACAACAACTTCATCCGGGCAATCAACAAGTGCCTTGGCAATTACTTCTACTAATTCTTTCATAGGTCCACCTCACTGATCCTATTTCTCAATACCAGCATTTTTGAAAATTCTTGCTACGGTATCTGTTGGCTGAGCTCCGTTTGCTAACCATTTCTTTGCTAAGTCCTCATTTACATGATACTCGCTTGGATCTTTAGTCGGATCATATGTTCCAATCTCTTCGATGAACTTTCCATCTCTCGGGGATCTGGAATCAGAAACTACGATACGATAGAAAGGTGCTTTCTTCTGTCCCATTCTTCTTAATCTGATCTTTACTGCCATTATTTTCACCTCCTTAAATTTTTGCTGTTCATTTATTAAAAAGGAAGTCCTTTAAACATTCCCTTTTTACCTTTTTTCATCATGCCAGGCATCTGTTTCATCATTTTCTTTGCCTGGTCAAACTGCTTTACAAGACGGTTTACTTCCGCAATATCAACGCCTGCTCCCTGTGCGATCCTGCGCTTTCTGCTCGGATTGAGCAATGAAGGGTTCTGTCTCTCCTCGACTGTCATCGAAAAGATGATCGCCTCGGTACGCGCCATATTCTTTTCAGCCGCTCCCTCGTCAATCTCAGGCATCTTGCCACCGCCAAGTCCCGGCATCATACCAAGAATACTGGAAAGACCGCCCATTTTTTTCATCTGACTCATAGATTCTAAATACATCTCAAAGTCAAACTCATTCTTGCGCATCTTTTCTTCGAGCTTTTTGGCTTTTTCCTCGTCGATTTCACTCTGTGCTTTCTCAATGAGAGTCAGCACATCACCCATTCCAAGAATCCTTGATGCCATACGGTCTGGGTAAAACTGCTCAAGATCTGATAATTTTTCGCCCATACCTACATAAAGAATAGGCTTTCCTGTAACAGCCTTGATTGAAAGTGCAGCACCACCTCTTGTATCACCATCTAACTTAGTAAGAATAACTCCGTCAATCCCAACCTTTTCGTTAAATGAAGCAGCAACATTGACAGCATCCTGACCTGTCATAGAGTCAACTACCAGTATAGTCTGGTCAACTTCAACTTCATTCTTTATATTGATAAGCTCTTCCATCATATTCTCATCAACATGAAGGCGACCAGCAGTATCAAGAATAACGATATTAAAATTATTATCCTTAGCATGTGCTATAGATGCCTTGGCAATATCAACCGGATTATGTCCTGTTCCCATAGAGAACACTTCAACTCCTTGTTTATTGCCGTTTATAGTTAACTGCTCAATAGCAGCTGGCCTGTAAACATCACATGCAACAAGTAAAGGCTTTTTACCTTTTTCCTTAAATTTACCAGCAAGCTTTGCAGTTGTTGTTGTCTTACCTGCACCCTGAAGACCTGCCATCATAATAACGGTTATCTCGTTGCCAGATTTCAACTTAATCTCAGTAGTTTCAGAACCCATAAGAGATATCATTTCTTCGTTAACAATCTTTATAACCATCTGACCAGGTGTAAGACTTGACATAACATCCTGTCCAATAGCACGCTCCTCTACTGACTTGATAAAGTTCTTAACGACTTTAAAGTTAACATCAGCTTCAAGTAATGCCATCTTGACTTCCTTGAGTGCTGCCTTGACATCAGCTTCAGAAAGGCGGCCTTTACCTCGAAGATTCTTAAATATATTCTGAAGTTTATCTGAAAGACTGTCAAATGCCATATATGACCTCCAATGTATGATTAATAATCTTCGATAATTTCTTTAGAGAGCTTCTTAATCTCATGGATGTAACTCATATCCTCATCCTTGATATATGCATCAACAAGCTCGTCTATTCTTGTAATCTTTGCTTTAGTATCCATAAACTTTTCAACCAGATGAAGCTTTGCCTCATATCCATCAAGTGTGTTAGATACTCTTTTTATAAGATCATGAACACCCTGTCTTGATATTCCATATTCATCTGCAATCTCACTTAAGGATAAATCATTGAACACGGCATCCTCATAAACACCCCGCTGATGTTCATTAAGTAACTCGCCATAAAAATCATATACAATGTCTGTTCTACAATACGTTCCACAATGCACCTTAACTTTCCAGCTCATAAATATTCTTAAGCCTTGAGTATAATATCATGGTACTAAAAAAGTGTCAAGTACTTTTACTTGACACTTTTAAAAAATTTAAATAATGATGTCAGGAACAGACAATATTAGATGTTTACCTTTACTAATCTAGGTCTTAATCCATTCTTTTCAAGCTCTGACACTATCTGTTTTTTATGCTCATGTCCAAATGCTTCGATTGTAATTCTTAACTCAACTGTTGCTTTTCTGTTGATACTTACAAACTGGTTGTGATCAAGCTTGATTACGTTACCATTGGCATCAGCAATTATTTTGGCAACCTTAACAAGTTCACCTGGCTTATCTGGAAGAAGAACTGATACTGTAAAGATTCTGCTTCTTTGAACAAGTCCCTGCTGGACTACTGATGACATAGTAATGACATCCATATTACCACCTGAAAGGATAGAAACAATTTTCTTATCTTTATCCTTAATCTGCTTTAATGCTGCAACTGTAAGAAGACCAGAATTTTCAACTATCATCTTATGATTCTCAACCATATCAAGGAAAGATACTATTAAATCCTCATCCGGAACTGTGATTATATCATCAAGATTCTTCTGAAGGTATGGGAACAGCTTGCTTCCAGGAGTCTTAACAGCTGTACCATCAGCAATTGTGCTTACAGTTGGAAGTGTTGTTACCTTTCCAGCCTTTATAGAAGCCTGAAGACAGTTAGCACCTGCTGGCTCAACACCAATAACCTTTATATTAGGATTAAGAAGCTTTGCGAGTGTAGAAACACCTGTGGCAAGTCCGCCGCCACCTACTGGTACAAGTATGTAATCTACTGTTGGAAGCTCTTTTATAATCTCCATAGCGATAGAACCCTGACCTGTTGCAACATCAAGGTCATCAAAAGGATGAACAAAAGTAAGTCCTTTTTCTTCAGCTAACTTAAGAGCATACTCGCACGCTTCATCATAAACATCACCATATAACACAACTTCTGCACCATAACTTTTTGTTCTGTTTACCTTTATAAGAGGTGTTGTTGTTGGCATAACAACAGTTGCCTTAACACCATACTTCTTAGCTGCAAATGCAACACCCTGTGCGTGATTACCTGCTGAAGCTGTTATAAGACCTTTTTTACGAGCTTCTTCTGACATAGTGCTTATCTTATAATAAGCTCCTCGAACCTTATAAGCACCTGTGTACTGCATATTTTCAGGCTTTAAATATACTTTGTTGCCTGTCTGGTTACTAAAATATTCGCTGTATACAAGATTAGTTGGAAGTGTGGCTTCCTTTACCTTTTCAGCAGCTTCTTCGAATTTCTTAAGTGTTAATTCTTCCATTATTACTTATATAGTGCTATCGCAATAAATGTATATCATACAAATGCATAAAACAACACATTATTTTATATATACTAAAAATCCCATTATACCACGACAGTACTTTCCTTTCCTGAATTTTATAAAATGATATGAATGTCAAAATAAAATTCTGACATTTTATATATTATTCCTATTACCGTAATCATTCAAGTTTTTTATATAATATTTAATAAATAATTTGATGATATTATTTCTGATCTTCATCTTCATCATCTATCTCAACATCAAATAATGCATTAACAAATGTATCAGAATCAAACTTCTGGAGATCTTCAACCTTTTCACCAACACCAACATACTTAACTGGTATCCCGAATTCAGCCTGGATAGCAACTGCAATGCCACCTTTAGCTGTACCATCCATCTTAGTAAGGATGATACCTGTTATGTTTGTTACGTCATTGAATTCTCTTAGCTGTGAAAGAGCATTCTGTCCTGTTGTTGCATCAAGCACAATAAGATTTTCCCTGTAAGCATCTGCATATTCTCTTTCTATAACACGGTCTATCTTTCTTAACTCTTCCATAAGATTCTTTTTGTTCTGAAGTCTTCCTGCTGTATCACACAACAGAACATCTGCATGTCTTGCCTTTGCAGCTGCTATTGAATCATATATAACGGCGGCAGGGTCAGAGCCTTCGCTTTGAGCAATAATATCTACTCCGACTCTGTTAGACCATTCTGTAAGCTGTTCTATAGCTGCTGCTCTAAAGGTATCAGCTGCAGCCATGATAACCTTTTTATTCTGCGCCTTTAAATGTCCCGCAAGCTTACCTACTGATGTTGTTTTACCAACACCATTAACACCTATAAGCATGACTATTGACTTCTGATTCTCAAAGTCATATGCATTAGGACCAAGATTCATCTTTTCACGGATTGTGTCAATAAGTAACTGCTTGCAATCCTTAGGATCCTTAATCTTGTTTTCTTTAACCTTAGATTTTAATTCTTCTATAATTTCGTCTGTTGCTCTTACACCGATATCTCCCATAATAAGTGTTTCTTCAAGTTCTTCATAAAAATCATCATCTATTGAAGAAAAACCACTAAATATATTATCAATACCTGACACTATATTATTACGTGTCTTTGTAAGACCCTCTTTTAATTTACTAAAAAGTCCCATATACAGCCTCTCTTTCTTAATCAATATATTTTCTACGATTCTTTTTTCCTGTCATTAAGATCATTTTCTATAAGATCAACCGATACAAGAGTAGATACACCCTTTTCCTGCATGGTTATACCATACAATCTGTCAGCTGCTGACATTGTACCACGTCTGTGAGTGATAACAATAAACTGTGTATGTTTTGTCAGCTTATGAAGATAATTAGCATATCTTCCAACATTTGAATCATCAAGTGCCGCTTCTATTTCATCGAGAAGACAGAATGGAGAAGGTTTTAGATTCTGTATGGCAAAAAGAAGTGCAATAGCGGTAAGCGCTTTTTCTCCACCCGATAACTGCATCATATTCTGAAGTTTCTTTCCAGGTGGCTGGGATATTATAAGTATACCGGCTTCAAGAATATCTTCTCCTTCTACAAGCTCTATTGTTCCTCTGCCTCCACCAAAAAGTTCCTTGAACACCTTGTCAAATTCAACCTTTATTTCTTCAAACTTAGCAGTAAACTGCGCTCTCATGCCTTCATCAAGTTCATCAATAACCTTCATAAGTGATTCTTCTGCTTCAATCATATCATCATGCTGTGTCTTCATGAATTCATATCTTTCACTTACTGACTTATATTCTTCGATAGCATTTACATTGACATCTCCAAGTTTCTTGATTGCAGCTTTTAATATGTTAATCTGCTTTCTTATATCGTTAATATTATTAAGCTCATCGCTCTTTAACTCAAGAGCATAACTATATGTAAGCTCATATTCATTCCACATATAATCTACAAGTGAGTCATAAGATTCTTCAAGTCTGTCATACTGGTTATGAAGTCTCATACTATCTTTTTCAAGAAGAATTATTTTTTCATTTAATTCTTCACGTTTCTTAAAGAACTCTTTATGACTCGCATTAACCTTTTCTTTGGCGGCTCTTAAATCTTCAAGTTTTTCACCTATTGCTGTTATTTTTCTTTCGGACTGTTCTATAGAATTCTTAACAAGCTCAATATCAGCCTGCTTAGCGGATACAAGTTCTTTTGTTTCACCTATCTTTTCCTGTATAGAAGTTTTTTCTTCTTCAAGATTATCCAGCTCTTTACATAGTCTTTCTATATTCTCATTGATAAATGAGGCTTTCTGCTCTATAGATGAATGTGATATTTTCAGATTCTCTATTTTCAGTGCAACAGCTGCTTCCTCTGATTTTTTTGCTTCAAGAGTTTTGCCAAGATTCTCTATCTCTTTTCTGGCTGCCTCGTTCTGATTGTCAAGCAGATTAAGATTACCACTGACCTGATTCCTGCTTTCACTTATCTTTAAGATTTCAGAATCAATAGATGCCTGTTCTTTTATATCATCACCATATGAAGCAATAATCTCTGACAGCTTAAGATCTGCCTGCTTAAGATTAACGTCTATAGTATTCTTTCTGATATGAGTTTCTCTTAACAGCTTATTATAAGAATCAAGTGCCTCGCGGTACTTTGCAACCTGATTCCTTAAATCAGCAACAGCTGCCTTCTCTTGTGTTATCTGCTTATTAGTATTAGATACAGACTGTTTTAATTCTTCTATTTCTCTTCTACGTCCAAGAAGATTGCTGGAATTTCTAAATGCACCACCAGTCATTGAACCACCTGGGTTTAGCTGTTCACCTTCAAGTGTTACGATTCTGAGCGTGTATTTATATTTTTTAGCGATCAGAAGTGCATTATCAATATTATCAACAACAAGAATACGTCCAAGAAGATACTTAGCAAGTCCTTCATACTCGAAAGAAACACGTACAAGGTTACTTGCCACACCTATAACACCTTTTTCATTTATACACGCTTCATTTTCTAACGTATTTCTGGCATGTATGGCGTTCAAAGGTAAAAATGTAGCACGTCCAAGCTTATTCTGTTTTAGATAACCTATAAGTTCTTTTGCTGTAGCTTCTTTATCTGTAACTATATTCTGGATTGTTCCTCCAAGTGCAGTTTCTATAGCAGTTTCATACTGTTTCTCAACCTTTACTATATCAGCAATAACACCAAGAATACCAAGATTGCTATCCTTTAATTCCATGATTTTTTTTATGCTGTTGCCATAACCATCATATCTTTCTGTAATATTTATCAAAGATTCAAGACGTGACTTTTCTCTATGGTAGTTTTGTGTCAGCTTATCAAGTTCACTATTCTTTTCAGCGATTTCAGCTTTCAGCTGTGTTACTGACGTGTTACTTTCTTCAATCGAATTATTAATATCTTCAAGCTTTCCAACAGCATTATCAAGCTCTGCTGTAAGAGACTTAATAACCTGTTTCTGTGCACTTTCATCACTCTTGCCTTTGATAATATGACTTGTAAGCTCAGATTTTTTTATTTCCAGCTGTTCAAGCATAGTAACAAACTTCTGATTTTCAGCCTTGATAGTAGACTGCTCTGTCAGGTTATCATAGATGCTGTTCTGACGATTATCAATCTGTCCAGATATTCCTTCAATCTCAGCGTTAAGAGCCTTAGCTGTATCATTAATAGCCGCTAACTTATCATTATACTCTGAAAGTTCTGTGTTAAGGTCATTATACTGCTCCCTCAGCTCTTTAACTGAGTTATTCTTATTCTGCTTGTCCTTTTCAATATCCAGTAATCTTTCAGAGTGAAGCTGCTTATTAGCGTTAAATGTCTTTATCTGTTCTGTAAATACATTTATCTCTCCCTGAAGCTTCTGGTTTTCAAGTTCCAGAGCTGATACAGTCTGACTGTTTTCGTCTATCTGGGTATTAATATCATTAAGCTGATTTTCTGCTGCTTCATATTCAGATTTTGTATTATCATATTCAGATTTAGAATCTTCTAAATCATCATCTACTATTTTCAGTCTGTCATTAAGCTCTGCTGTTTCCTTCCTTATTCTGTCAGTTTCAAGTAAAAATGCATTAACATCATATTTTTTAAGATCTGTTTTATAGTTAAGATATTCCTTTGCTTTTTCTGACTGTTGCTTTAATGGACCAACCTGTTTCTCAAGTTCGGACAAAATATCGTTAACTCTGACAAGATTACTTCTTTCATTTTCAAGTTTCTTTATCGCAGCTGACTTTCGTCTCTTAAACTTAACAATACCAGCCGCCTCATCAAAAAGCTCTCTTCTCTCTTCCGGTTTACCGCTTAGGATCCTGTCGATCTGTCCCTGTCCGATAATAGAATAACCTTCTTTACCAATACCTGTATCATAAAACATTTCTGTGACATCTCTAAGTCTGCAGGAATGTCCATTAATCTTATATTCACTTTCACCAGAGCGGTAAACTCTTCTTGACACAGTTACTTCATCGTATTCTACAGGCAATGCATGATCACTGTTGTCAAGAGTTATAGCAACATATGCAAAACCAACCGGCTTTCTGTTCTGAGTACCAGCAAATATAACATCTTCCATTTTAGCACCACGCAGCTGTTTGGCACTCTGTTCACCAAGAACCCATCTTACTGCATCGGCAACATTACTTTTACCAGAGCCATTCGGTCCTACAATACCTGTAATTCCGTTATGGAAATCAAACACTATCTTGTTAGCAAAGGACTTAAACCCCTGAACCTCTATACTCTTTAAATACATATTTTATTTATTATTCCTTTTCCATTAATTACATTATGCCTGTCCATGCTTCTTAAGATATACGAGTGCTTCATATGCAGCTCTCTGTTCGGCATGTTTTTTTGTATGTCCGTTTGCCGTTACTTCAAACATACCTTCAACATAAGCTTTTGCAATAAAGTTCTTATCATGTTCAGGACCAGTCTCATCAATTATCTCATATACCACTTCTTTATGAGCTGCCTGGACAACTTCCTGTAAAATAGTTTTGCTATCATAAAAGAGTTGCTTGTTTTCAAGATCATTAAGAATAAATGATGTTACGAATTCTTTTGCATTAGCAAAACCACCATCCAGGTATATTGCGCCTATAACTGCCTCACATGCATCCGATATAATAGAATCTCTCTTTCTTCCACCAGTGAGTTCTTCACCCTTACCAAGCATGACAAACTTATCTAATCCTATAGCTCTTGCACATATGGCAAGTGTTGGTTCGCACACTATACTTGCACGTAATCTTGTCATCCTTCCTTCATCCATATCAGCATAATTCTTATATATATAATCACTTGATGTAAGTTCAAGAACGGCATCACCTAAAAACTCAAGACGTTCATTATCTTTATACTTTTTAATACATTTCTCATTAGCATATGAGCTATGTGTGAGTGCATTTTTAAGAAGATCTATATTCTCGAATTCATAATGTATTGTCTGCATTAATTCTGATAAATTCTTATTATGCATATATTTTTCCTTTCATCATATAGTTGACACATAAGTATAAAAATGCCGCCTCGCCTGCATGTTATGCAGTGATACTTGGCGGCACTCCATATCTGTTATTATCCTGATTATTTAGCAAGAGCTGCCTGAATCTGTGACACAGCATCACCAACTGTTGTTATATGTTCTGCTGCATCATCTGGAATCTGAATCTCAAACTGATCTTCTATCTCTGTGATAATCTGAAATACATCAAGTGAATCAGCCTTAAGATCATCAACAAAAGTAGATTCAGGTGTGATTTTATCCTCACTGATATTTAGAACATCTGCGATAATTCTCTGTAACTTCTGAAACTCCATATTATTCCTCCATTCCCGCCTGTTTATATCTTATTTTCAGGCTTATATTTAATCATTCATATATTTTATACATTTACTTTTCGGATTCTGTATCTGTGTGTGGCATATTAGCAAGTGATTCAACTATCTTTTCATTGATATTGCTTTTTGAAAATGTAACACACTGCAGAACGGAATTCTTAATCTCTTTAGCCTTAGAACTTCCATGTGTTTTAACAACCAGTCTGTTAAGTCCGATAAGAGGTGCTCCACCATATTCAGATGCATCCATAGTCTTTAATGTATCTTTAAGTGCTCCCTTTACAAGTAATGCTCCTATCTTAGATTTAAGCGTTGAATAAAAAGCCCCTTTTATCTTAGAAATAAGAGTTCCAGCAAGTCCCTCATATAGCTTAAGTATTACATTTCCAACAAATGCATCACATACTATAACATCTGCACCACTTCGTGGAATCTCTCTTGCTTCAATACTTCCAATAAAATTAATATCGTCGCATGCCTTAAGAAGTGGATATGTTTCTTTTACCAGCTGATTACCCTTCTCTTCCTCGAGTCCGACATTAACAATAGCTACACGTGGGTTCTTTATGCCTACACAATTCTCCATATATATAGAGCCCATCTTAGCCCACTGTACCAAAAAATCAGGTCTTGCATCAACATTAGCTCCGCTGTCAACAATAAGTACACAGCTATTATCAGTTGGAACAATAGCTCCTATAGGAGGTCTCTCAACTCCTGGAAGGCGACCTACAATAACCTGGCCTCCTACCAATACAGCTCCTGAGCTTCCTGCTGAAACGAAAGCATCAGCTTCTTTATTCTTAACCATATTAAGGCCCTTAACTATTGAAGAATCTTTCTTTCTTCTGATTGCCATGACCGGAGGCTCACCAGTTTCAATGACCTCAGAAGCATTGACAACTTCTATCTGTTTTTCATTGTATGTATACTTTGCAAGCTCAGCCCTGACTACATCTTCCTGACCCACAAGATATACAAAGCATTCATTGCTTGCATTAACAGCAGCTATGGCACCTTTAACAATCTCAATTGGTGCATTATCTCCACCCATAGCATCAAGTGCAACTTTTATCATATATCTGTCCATTCCTTATATTCTATTATATGAGATAAATGCGCATCAATATATTATTTTAAAATCGTTACTTTAGTGATTCTATCCACACTGTAACTAAACAATATACACTTCCTGCACTTATATCATAATGTATGAAAATACTTAATAAATATACTACGAAAATAAGTTTTTATCAAGGATATATTACCAGAGTTTCCATTGTTTCCATTGTAAACATATTACTTTATTTTTTTGTAAAATAATATCCGAAACAAAAAGGACAAATCAAAGTAAAAAAAGGGATAAAGATTATTCTCTTTATCCCTTTGAAAATATATATCGCTCTGTCTTTAATTGGGGCTACTATTAGATCATTTTAATACCTAACCCTTTAATAACACCATAATTCCATGATTTTACTGGATTAGTCTACAGAAACGATTTCTTTCTTGTTGTATGAACCACAAGCC
>ERZ773136.3163-NODE-3163-length-12638-cov-7.188111_pt1 | contig 12638 bp, 10 predicted proteins | sample MGYA00580855_ERZ773136 | MGnify/ENA primary metagenome ERZ773136 (study PRJEB29015, sample SAMEA2737860) | human gut metagenome | biome: human gut; feature: human-associated habitat; material: faeces | place: China | collected 2012 ... | reverse complement strand
ACACCTATGCGGGGTCACAGCTCGTTTCAGAGATAAGACGCAATGTCAATGGTATCGTAGCGGCTGCAATGCAGTACAGCTACGATACGGACGGCACTATGGTCTCTGTGAAATATAACGGCACTGAGTATTACTATCTTCGCAATGGGCAAAATGATATCGTTGGTATTATTGATAGAAGCGGCACCACTGTGGTAGAATACCGATATGACGCATGGGGCAAGCTGCTTTCAACAACCGGCTCTCTTGCTTCAACGCTGGGAAAGGATAATCCCATCCGCTATCGCGGGTATTACTACGATACTGAAACAGGATTGTACTATCTGCAGTCTCGCTATTATGACCCCGATACCGGAAGGTTCATAAATGCTGATGATGTTGATTTCATCGGTGTAACCGGAACAATTCCTTCTCATAACCTTTTTGCTTATTGTGAAAATAATCCGGTGAATTTAGTAGATGCAACCGGTTGCTATGCTTGGTATGATTTTTATCGAGCAAGATGGTTCGTTTCGGGTGCAATAAACCTTGCCATTTCATTAATTGTCGGTGGAGCCGTCAGTGCTGTGAGCAAAACGCTCGAGAAATTTATTAAAAAAATGGGACGTCGAGCCGCCGCCAATTATATAACACACACCTTGAGAACAAAGCTTTTAAAAGCTGGACTGAAGGCGATGATTGCAAATAAAATTGTAAAGTCAATAGGAGCAATATTTGCGGTCATTTCTGCGTTCTTTGATATTGGCGGATTTATCTTTGACTGGATTGATGCCCACGATAAGCGTCCAAACAGCGGATATATCGATCGGTAATTACGGAGGATTCAAATCATGAGTACATTAGCTTTCAGTGCAGGAATGGCCGCACCGTTGGTTTATCTGAGTTTCAGTTTCTATGACCGATACGGCTTCAGCAAAAAGCTTTGCAATGCATTTTGTGCGGCAAGCTGTATCGCTGCGGCTCTGACCGCCTTGCTGTCAATCGTGCTGAAACTGTCGGTTGAGTTTGCAGTGCTTTCCTGCGTAGCTCTGCTTGCCTGCTGTTTCATCGGGCGGGCGTTCTTCCGAAACAAAAAGGAACGAACCTGTTCGGAAAATGCTGCCTCTGCACGGATAAACCTCATCGTTCGCATTTTCATTGTCGCGTTGCTGCTGTGCATCGGCTTTTTCAGGCGGAAATTGTTTGATGCACTGCTGAAACAGGGTGCTTACAGTTTCTTTTACTGTGCGGCATGGTTCCTTGCTTTAATTCCGACCACTGTTCTGAACGCGGCGGACATTCTGCGGCCTATGTGCAGGCGGCAAAAGGCAGAGGAGCAGCTCCCTTAATTATATCGAAAAGGGGTATTAACATGACTGTTTTTATCTAAAGCTTTTTGAAGGTCTATGTAATATCACTGTAGATTGGCTTGGATTTCTGCCTTTGACTTGCATTATAGTCGGACTGTTCTGCGGCGATAAACCATACAGACTGCTGCTGCGCTCTCTGGCTTTCGTGCTGATTGCACTGCCTGTATTTTTCAAGTTTAAGAACGAGGAAATTGCACTTGAGTTATTTATGGTGTCTATAGGCAGCTTGGCTCTGTCAACATGGTACTGGTTTCGGGTTCGAAAGATTCCTGAATTTCCCGAAGCACTGCGACTGGCACACAAAGCACTTATGGCACGGCTTTCGGAGCGTTTAAAAATAAAAAGCCCAAAAAGAAAGAGTAATTCTTCAAGTAAAAACCGCTGTGGAAACAATGACTCAGCATTCAATGGTTTTTGAATCAACAGAATAGGGCGAAAGAATTGTAGAAAGGGTTTTTATCCCAGCTCACCAAAACAAAACCGGGCAACTCATGATGGGTCGCCCGGTTTGCTGCATTTGTATATAAGCGGGAACACGGTTTCAAAGCATATAATACGCTCAAATAATATTTTACATAAACTTGCCTTTAAAAACACTTGACAAATGTTGACAAAATTCGGTATACTGTGAGTATGAACATCGGTTTGTTGTTCGTCGGGCCGTGTTCGAGTAAAATCAGGAGAGATATATGAGAAAAACGTATAGGATTACTTCATTGTTCCTGGCAGTCGTCTGCCTGTTCGCCTTCTCACTGTTTCAGCCCGTTTACGGGCTCACCGAGCTTTCGCGTGAAAACCGCAGGTTTGCAGCAGCGGCAGAAGAATTGAATTCTGTATGGGATAACCCGAACGGCAATGCACTCGGTTACAGTCCTCTCACAGGCGAAATCGAATCCGAACGAGGCGAGTATTCAAAGGATTTTCGCCGTGCGGACGGTGCGGTCGAAAGGGTCATCTACTCCGACCCCGTTCACTTTGAACAGAACGGAGAATGGCAGACCATTGACAACACTCTTGTCGCCGAAACGGATGCGGACGGCATCCTGAGGTATAAAAACACTGCCGGTGATTTTACCGTACGCTTCGGCGAAAACCTTTCCGGTGAAATTGTCTCCGTTGAATACATGGGGGAAACGCTCTCTGTTGCATTGAACAGCCTGTCCTTTGCCAACCTTTCAAACGGACTCACCGCCGCAGACTTTCATGCGGAAATTCAAAACAACTCAACCGATACAACGGACCTGACGGATCAACAGCGCGATTCCCTGCTTCGCTTCCCCGACTGCCTGTCAAGCATTGTTCGATATGTTCGCTCCGAAACCGACGACAGCGCAATCCTCTCGTACTCTCTTAACGGAAAAACAATATCTGAATTTATAACCCTCTCTTCTCGTCCGTCAATGGCGCAGAGTGAGGATTTTTGTTGGTCATTCAACATAAAGACATCACTCACGCCGAGAATGCAGGGCAATACCGTCCTGCTTGAAAACGGCAAGGGCGAAACCGTCTTCACCCTTCCTGCACCGTATATGTTCGATGCAGCAGGTGCGGAAAGCACCGATTTCGAGGTTTCGCTTGCTCCGAATTCAACTTCGGACGGATTCATCTATACCATGGTTCCGAGTTTTGCATGGCTTTGCAGTGCGAAACGAACGTATCCGGTAACGATTGATCCCGATATAAAGCTGAATTTCAAAAACAATGTTGAAAACACATACGTCGATAGGAATCTCCCCAACACAATTTGCAGCATAAACTCAACCGCACCCGGTGCACTGCGCCTGAGTTCAAAGCAAAACATACTTATTCGGCTGAATGAACTCCCCGAGCTGAATGCCGGTGACGTCATCGTCAGTGCTGCAATCAACCTGACGCGGTACGATGAACCCGGAACGAACCTCGGCAAAGAAATAGACCTTTACCCCGTGCTGTCAGATTGGTCGGAAGACACACTGACATGGACGCGCTACTCCGCATTGAACAACGGCAATCCTGCGGACAAATCCAGAGTTTTTTCACTCGCAATGTCCGAAGTGCAGAACGGTGTAAACTTCTTTGACATAACCGACCTGTTCAAAAAATGGCATTCCGGTGTGACTGAAAATTACGGCGTTGTTTTGGAGAGCAGCAGTTCCGCAATATACCACTCATCGCGAACCAATGTATCATCCGGCGTACACCCCTACTTTACGATCGTCTATGTAAACTCCACCGGCCTTGAAAGCCGTTTCTCGTATTCGGATCAGGATGCGGGCGCAGCCGGCGCGGGCAGCGTGAACCTGTTCAGCGGCAACCTCACTTTCTCGTTTGCGGATGCTTCTGTTGCAAACGGAGCCTTGCCAATCTCCGTTTCCCATGTATACAACACGAACGACAAGAATACAGATATCGGTTACGGCTACGGCTGGCGCTTGAATTATTCACAGTCGATAGAAGAAATGTCATTCCAAAACGGAAATAAAGCACAGACATTCTTCAAGCTTACCGATGGCGACGGCACAAGGCATTACTACAAAAAACAATCGGATTCGTCAGCAAAATACGTCAATGAGCTTGACAAGAATTCAACGCTCACCGTCAACACGGGTTCAAAACTTATCACCGTTTCCGATAAGGGCGGAAACAAACTCGTTTTTGAATACGGCACATACAACGGCAGGAAGCAAGGAAGGCTTACCTCCGTTGAAGATGCAAACGGCAATAAGATCCTTATTGAATACAGGGATTCAACTCAAAAAAAGGATCTGCGCATTTCTGCGGTAAGAGAAAAGCTTGCCTCCGTCTCAACCTCGGGGCAACGCATAGTTTTCGCATACAACAGCAGCAACAGGCTCTCGTCCGTAACTCCGCCCGACGGTTTGACGGTTGCTTACTCTTACTCCGAATACAATAATCTTCGTGCCGCACAATATGCAGACGGCACAAGCTCGCAATACACCTATTATTCAAAGCATCTGCTGCAAAAAGCAAAGAACCCCGCCGGATACGGCATAACCTATACCTACTCCGGCAGCGGCAAGGCTGCCTCCGTTGTTGAAAAAGCCGGCACGGCACAAACAGCGGGCAGGCAGATTCGATTCGAATACGGCTGGAACGTTACAAACGTTATCGATGCTCAGAATCGAATCGTAACATACCAGTTCAACAACGCAGGGCAAGCCGTAAGCATCCGCAATCCCGAGGGTGAAGCGGTGTTCATGGCATACAACTCCGCAGACAGAACAAAAACCCAGCTCGCTGCCGTCTCCAAAACGCAGACGACTGTATTCAACCTGCTCAAAAATCACGGGTTCGATAAAAAGAATCCGAACGATTATTGGACAAAATCCTCAACCTCCGCCGTGTTCACGCAAACCCATGCTCACACGGGTTATCGCAGCGTAAAGCTGCCTTCTGGTACTTATATCGAGCAAAGTGTTTCCGTAAACGCAGGTGCCGTTTACACTGCTTCCGCATACTTCACCGGTGCGGCAGGCGGCGTTGTGCAGGTGTTGAACGGTTCAACCGTGATTGCACAGAGCGACCCCGCGCAAACTTTCGGAACAACAGGTTCGGACTGGACACGCGGCGTTGCAGTGTTCACCGTCCCGACGGGAGTTTCAAACATAAAGATCCGCATTGCTCAGCCGCAGTCCGCTTCGGGAACAGCCTACGCCGACTCAGTACAGCTTGAAACCGGCGAAACGCCGAATCGTTACAACATGCTCCAAAACAGCGATTTCACTGACGGAGCATCCTCGTCCGATGATTCGGATAACTCGACAGGCTATGCACAGAATGTTGTCGGCGACACCGCAATCCCCAACGAAATCGTCTCCGCAGCAGGCGATTCCTCGCACCCCGGCGCTTTCTCGGATCAGGTGCTTAAAATCACCGGCAGCACCGGTGCAATTAAGCATGTTTTCCAGTCGATTCAGGTAAACGGCAAAAAAGGCGACGTCTATTCATTCGGCGGTTGGTGCGCATCCGACTCCGTGCCGGAAACCGTACAGCTCAACACATCCGACAGCCCGATAAGCTACCGTGTCTTCGGAAGAAAAGAAATAAAGCTTCAGTTCTACTCAAACGGCACCTTCCAAAATGAGGTCACCGCCGCTTTTGCTGCCGACACAACCGATTGGCAGTACACCTGTGCAAGTGCGGTCGCTTCGCTTGACTACACCGAAGTAAGAATCGTCGTCTGCTTCGACTACTCACGCAACACCGCTCGCTTTGACGGGCTTCAGCTGCACAGGGAACAGTTCTCTCAAAGCTATTCCTATGACGATAACGGCAACGTTACGGGTTACGCCTCCCTTATAGGACAGGAACCCAAACTGACCTATGACACTAACGACAACGTAACTTCCTCCACCGACCCGCTCGGCAACAAAACCTTATACACCTACGACAGCAAGCACAACCTGCTTACGTCAACAACGCCGGAAGGGGTAAAAACAACCAATGTCTACGATGCAAACGGAAATGTTACCGAGACAAAACTCGGAGGAAGCACAACCTACATCCGAACTCAGACGGAATACGACTCCGCTTCCGCTCTTGCAGCAGCAGTTACCGATGCAAGAGGAAACTCCGTTACCTATACATACAACGACAATACCCGACAGCAAACATCGGTTACGGATGCAAAGGGCAATACAAGCACCTACACCTATGGTAATGCTGCTTCGATGCTCCGTCTCGCAAGCCTTACCGGCTCGGGCGTCGGCACTGTAAACTATGGTTACGATGCCTACGGCAGGCTGAATAAAATAAGCAGGGCAAGCACTGTTTACAACTTTACATACGATGACTGGGGACGAACGGTAAGCACTAAGGTCGGAAGCATTGCTCTGTCCACCAATTTCTATGATGCATACAGCAGGCTCAGCAGGGTTGATTTCGGCAACGGTTCGGCCGTTTACTACTTCTACGATTCTCTCGACCGCGTTTCCGCAATCAACAAAGGCAACGCTTCCATGAGCTGGCAGGCATATGAATTCATCTACGACGGTGAAGGCAACCTATATGAGCTTCGCAATTACGAAACTCACCGCTCAACTTTCTTCGAATATGACCATGCAGGCAGGTGCATGGCAAGCACCGAAAAGAGCTTCACCGGATCCGGCAGCAGCATTGCATACGGAACGACAGTTGCGGCATATAACTACAAGTACGATGCAAACAACCGACTGGCCAAGCTGACACACACGCTCGCCGGTTACACTTGGAGCACGGAATATTCCTACGATGCAGACGGCAGACAGTCGCTTGTAAAGCTGAACAACGGCAAAACGATCGAATATGCCTACGGCACATCTACGGGGCGTCCCGACAAGATCACGCTGCATCTCGACACGGATTATGTTGTGGACTGGACGTACAAGTCCGGAGCAAACGGTTCCGCAACATCACTGCTCTCAACATACGCAAACGGCAGTGATGCAAAGTACAACTATGATTATGACGCCAACGGCAACATAACCAAGATCTGGCGCGGCGATTCAGCATTCGAAAATGCAGATGAAAAATTCTCCTACGAGTATGATTCCATGAATCAGCTTGTGCGCGAAAATCTGTACTACGGTGAGAATGATTCCGCAAATTCAACTTACGCTTATTCATACGATTCATACGGCAACATGCTCGGAAAGTATCGCTATGCATACACAACGGGCTCAATTACGAACAAGTTGATCCCAACCATCCGGGGAGGTAGTTTCAATGTTTAAAAGAAAGATGTTTTTTATGTTTCTGTTTGTTCTTTTCGTGGCATTCATTGCAGGGACATTTGTTGTGATTGGCAAAAACAAGCTTCCGGAAACTAAGGCGTTTGATGTGGGCGATTATCAATATTATATTGATAAATTTCCGTCAGAAGATAATTTAGGGTTCATATCCGATCCAAAAGATCTTCTCAAAAAAGTTGAAGTAATTTGGATCAATAAGTATGGAGAACGTATAAAAAAGCAGAAACCCTATCAAGTATTCTATGATAAGGCAAACGGTATTTGGCTTGTTCAGGGAACATTGCGATCCAATATGACGGGTGGTGTTGCAAACATCTTGGTGGATAATGACACAGGCAGGGTCTTAGCACTCTGGCATGATAAGTAATTTATGTCGATGAGCAGATCTTCGCTTACACTGTCGGAACGCTCGGCACGGCTCGAGAGACCGTTCCCTATGCCTACACAAACTCGGCATGGAAGGATCAGCTCACTTCGTACGATGGCGAAAGCATAACATATGACGCTTCCGGCAACCCGACGAACTACCTCGGTGCAACTCTGGTTTGGGAAGGTCAGCGGCTGAAGTCGTATACCCCGAAAGTATCATCCTCCGGACACGCGAATTCGTATGTCTACAGCTACGATGAAAACGGCATCCGTACAAGAAAAACCATCGGCAACACCGTTACGGACTATTACTATAACGGCACGCTGCTCATGGGCACCGTCAAAACCACAACAAACAGCAACGGAAGCACAACGACTTCAAAGCTTCGCTTCAGCTACGACGCTGACGGCAAAGTCGTTGCCGTGAACTATAACGGAAATTATTACTATTACCTCCGCAATGCCCAGAGCGATATCGTCAAACTCATTGACAAAACCGGAGCAACCGTTGTAGAATATACGTACGATTCTTGGGGCAAACTGCTGTCAACCTCGGGTTCACTCGCGTCCACACTCGGACGGAATAGGCGGAACCATATTAGATATTCATGCTGAAATTATTGAAGGGAGAAAATCATGTCGCTTGTATTCGTGCCTGTAATTATCATTTTTTCATGCGGAATTATCTACATAGTGAATGCAATCCGCGGCATACCGTTGACATACACAAAAAAGGAACGTGGTGAATACGACTGCATCTCCAATTATTTTTGGGGAGCATTAATGGTGCTTTTTATGTTGGCACTGTTGATTGATGCTCCGGATTATTTCAGCGGGAAATGCAAAGATGGTAAAGCTGTTGTTCTGAAAGATTTGTCGAGTCGTCGTTCCGGCTCTTTTGATTTGAAATTCGAGGATGGGGAGATTGTGCGTGTTTCAACAATTTTTCAGCGAGCAGCTGTTGGAGAAAATATCGATGCAACGGTTCTTCCTTCAACAAAATTCGCCTTTATACACAGCCCGAATTATCTCGGAATAGGTGTTGTTGAAGCATTTTCTGTAATTGCACTGATAGGATGTTGCTCTGTTTGGTCTGCACACAAGAGGAGGAAAAGAACACAGAATGTTGCGAAACTGTTTTGCATGAGCACGAAACCCACATCAAGCATTGCTGCCAATAGATTTTGGGTGTCAGTACTCATTGCTTCCTGCTCAATTATATTTCCGATATGGATAGTGAAAAATGCGGCAGTGTGGAAATCGGTTGTGTTTTGCATTGTTTCGGCCGCAGCGTCAGCCGTGTCGGTGCAGCAAATAACTGTATCTGTAAAGGAACGGGAATATGTTAAAAATCATTCCGCGCCCAAGCACTCAAAAGAGAAAGAGGATTGGTCAATAGGCAGCATTCTTGAAAGAATTCGGCAGGAAGATATTCTTGAGGTGACGGCTTATGTTGACGGTAAAAAGGTTAAATTCGGAGCCTGTTCGGATTATTCGGAGGAAAACGGCTTTTTCGATAAAGGATATTTCATTAGAAAACAAACATATGATGATTATGCTCTTTTTTGCTCCGAGTTGGACAAGCTGCTCAGCAATCGTGATGTTGTGATAAAAAGAGTTGAGTGATTAAGGTTAGGTGTGTACAATGTAATGTATGTTGAGTGAAGAAAAAACGATCGAAATTGTTAATAAATATTTGCAACGTGCCCATGAAGCGAATATTCGTAGATCTTTTCCTGTTGTGGCATCAAAGATTTACAGTGATGGTCAGTTGTGTGAACGTATAATGGATTATTTGGGAGATGTGTATACCTGTGCCGGCTTAGATGAAAATTATGAAGAAAACGCATGCGGCGCAGAAATACAAGAGGCAATTAGTTTTCTTGCTTTTTGTAACAGGAAAGCATAGGTATAGTACAAAGCACGTCACGGCAAGTATCGGCTCAACCGGTGCAGTTGTAAGTGCCGCCGCTACTGTAGAAACTGTTGGCACATATGCTGTAGCCTCATGAGTAGGAGCTTGTGCTTTAATCAGTGCGAGCGAAATTCTTACCGGAACAAATGTAATTCGTGATGGACTGACTTGGAGGTTTAAAAGACATGGCAGGCAGATCAACCTTTGGTACCTGAAGTGAAGAGTATGACCATACAAGAAATCAAAAAGTACTTAAAAAAACATAATCTTTTAACGTTCGAGTATAGCTCCGAATTCTACTCAATAGAGAGAAGTCGCTCCTTGTTTTGCACGCAATACAGTCTGCTTGATACAGATGCCCTACCCCAACGACGAGATTCATTAGAAAAACTGTGTGAACAGGTTTATATCGGTAATGGTGTCCTGTTGAGTGAAGCTATCCATTCCATTGGAATTCCCGAATCCGATGACTCTTCTTGGAAAACTTACAAAGCTGTATTGCATAGTGCAATTGTATGCGGCAACGAAATTCATTTTTTCTTTCGTGGAAAAAGCTATTGGATCGCATATGCCGATGATGGAAAAGCTCATTTGAGCGACAACACCGGTAATACTCAATGGTTCGATTCCTGTCGCGCATTATTTAATGATGCTCGCATCGATGGTTATGCCCTTGAGGATATATGGGGGGAAGTAATTGTGGATTCCTGTTAAAACTCAACGTTCAACACCTATTACCTCCGCAACGCCAAGAGCGATATCGTCAAACTCATTGACAACAGCGGCAGCACTGTTGTAGAATATGCTTACCTCAACAGCGATTGAGCCGCTGTTGAGGTTTGACAGCAATTCGTCGTAATCATCGCATGGATGGTTTGCCGTACCGTAGTTGTTTCCCGTCAAAGCAGCTTTCGCAGCTTTCAATGTATTCTTGGATGAGGAGCATAAGCTCCGGATTCATTCTCTTAAAGCAACAAACCGGGCAGTCCGAATGAACTGACCGGTTTGTTTCAGCATTACAGCCAAAACGCTGATCAATGTTATTTATGCAGCCTTTTTGTCTGATGGCGACAATGTCTCACAATAGAGCTTTCGCTTTAAACCGTCAAAGTAGGCCGTCGGGCTTTCAGATGTTGTACTCGGGGGAAAGCAGTCCTTCAGCTCTGAAAAATCTTCCGGATACTTCTCAAGCAGGAAGTTTGTCAAAGCCGTCAGGTATCGATAGCGTTTACAGTCAATATGAAGAATTTTACCATCTTCAAGTGTTATGTATTCAGCACTAAACGATCCACCCGAACCTCTGCCATAAGAGGTTCTCCAAGGTTCGGGTTGAGGATAACCACATGCCTTCAAATATTTAGCAGAATCTTCGAAAGTCGAAAACTCATATGCTCGAATCACAAATCGTTTTCCGTCGTATTCAATCTCTTTGCTGTAGCTCTTGACGGGCACAAGCTCTTTCAGATCGGGATCTTTCGGCGGATCTGTTTCGACCGCAAATTCATCCAGCAGTTTAAGGCTCTCAAAATCACGATAGGTGATGAATTCGGCTCCCATGCCCAAGATAAAGTCAGTGAGAGTTCTTGCAATTTCTATGCTGAACAGAACGATAACCACAATAATTGCAATCTTCTTGTTTTCCTTTTTGACACGGGCTTTATAGCTTCCGGTTGTTTCTGTTTTTGGATTTTCCATTTTAATTACCTCTCAATTCAAAATTTACGGTATAAGCGCCGGACTTAATCCGGCTCCGGCACCCACACCGGCCCCCACACCGGCTAAAATGGATGCAATAACCGGTAAAGATGTGACTACCGCATATGCAGTCGGTCCTACCGTCCAAGATTTGCGGCAAGAACGTAACTGTCCGCTCGGATATTATCAAGTTTTTCTCTTTCTTGATATTGATTTCAACGTACGCTTTGCCGCTGAACAAATATCACTGTCTTTGCTTGCAGTAAACAAGCTCAATAATTCCTCTGTTTCTTTTGTGGGATAATACCTGAGTCCGTCAATTGCAGAGAAACGCAATTCACGAATCATAGCCTGCTTTGGCGGATAAATAGGAGCTTCGGTATCTCCGATATCAAGCCCAACAAAATCTGTTTCAGTCAAATAAAAGGTTAATACCTTAAACATTTCCGGATTTTTCCAAGAAGCAAGCATGTTCACTGTCAGAGGTAGGTAGAATGCATCACGAGGATTACAAACAACAGTTATTAATTCGTTTTCGATTCGCCGTGATCTTAGCGTCTTGAAAGCATTATCGTACCTAACGTAAATATGCGCAGGCGCAGGCTGCCCGGGTTCGGAAATGTATTCCTTAGATTGCCTAAAATGTAAATATAATTGCAGCAATAATTTGTCACAATCAGTAATTTTATCTGCGATCATCTGGGGAATTAAGTAACATTTAACACTTTCGGAAGTAAAATCAAGAATGTATTTTTCAACAATTCTTCCTGCGCCGGGTATAATAAACGAATCGATTTGCGCGAGATAATGAATGTCTGATCCTGTCTGATGGTTTATTTCATCAAACATTTTGTGCAACAACCGCCTATCCTCTGAGGGACAGAAAAAATCCGTTCCATTTTGTTCACAAGCAATTTTGTCGTTCAACAATGCATGATAAACCATTTTTTCCACCTTTCTACCAAAGATACCGAATGTTCCAACCGGCATCAATTACGGTTTTTGCAATCTTTGTGGTCGGCCTAACCCAGAGTTCTAACGTACGACCGGTAATTTTTGCATAATCAGCAAAATCGCGCAACTGCAATGTGTTAGAAATATACTTTACGTTTTTTACTTCTTTAAGCGTAGTTTGCGTTAATTCATCCGGAATTCGAACACGTCCGTTAATTCTTATTGCCCTTTTTGCGGATGGGTCAATGCCGGCCATTCTTTCTCCGGCTTTACCCATTGAATTGGGAGATCCTGTAGTTGCCGCATGCACATTGGCATACTTTAGTGCCGCACCGCCACATGCAGATAAACTTCCAAACATGAAACCATTGCATGCTCCATCAATAGCTCCTTGTTTGCCGTTTTCAAGATAACCCACCCCTGCACTGACAGCTGTGCTTACCGCTACACTGCCCACAACTTTGGCAACGCCGACAGCAACTGCAGCAGCTCCACCGCCGGTTGCTACGGTCAATGCAACAGCACCTGTAAGAGCAACTGCGCCAATTGCAATTTTCGCCCAGTTAGGCAAGGACCAGTTTCCGTCAACGTCAAAACGATTGACCGGATCATTCATGCAATACGCAA
>ERZ773136.3158-NODE-3158-length-12665-cov-17.031007_pt1 | contig 12665 bp, 10 predicted proteins | sample MGYA00580855_ERZ773136 | MGnify/ENA primary metagenome ERZ773136 (study PRJEB29015, sample SAMEA2737860) | human gut metagenome | biome: human gut; feature: human-associated habitat; material: faeces | place: China | collected 2012 ... | reverse complement strand
GTGGTGCTGGCACCCGGGCGGCGGGTGGAGACCCTTGCCGCCTACGCGGGCGGCTGCGTATCCGGGGTACTCTGCGTGCAGCCGCCCGGAAACGCCTTTGGGCTGCTGTTCAGCGCCTGCGGCGGCATGGCGGTGGTCTGTCTGCTGCCCGGCGGCTGGCTTGCCCCGGCGGCAGACACCCCGCAGAGCGGGGAGAACGCCCCCGCGCCAGCCCGCAGTGCGGCGGCATCCACCCGGCTGGAAGCCGTGGCGCAGAGCCTTTCCTCACTGGCGGAGACGGTGAACGCGGTCTACGAGGGCTTGCCCCGGCGGCGGGAAGGTTTCCGCTGGGTCATAGACAATGTACATGATACTCTTTGTTTTAACTGCGGGCGGCGGGAGACCTGCTGGAAGCAGGAATATACCGCCACCATGGCGGGCATGGAAGCGCTGCGCCCGCTGCTGGAAGGCAGCGGCAGCGTGGAGACCGCGCAATTGCCCGGGGAATTGTCCCGCTGCATCCACCCGGCGGCGCTGTGCGCGGCGGCGGGGCGCAGCTTTGCGCTGTACCGCAGCCGCAAGGAAGCGCGCATCCATTCCGAGGCCATGCGTACCGCCCTGACCGAGCAGTACAGCGCCGTAGCCGAAGCACTTGGGGTGCTCAGCGAACAGCTGGGACGTCCCGGCGACCCGGAGCCCTATAAATCCAGCCGGGTGGCGGAGTTCTTCACCGGGCTGGGTGCGCCGCCGCAGGAGTGTGCCGTCACGCTGGACGACCTTGGCCGCACCCATGCCGCCGTCACCCTGCCGCGCACCCGGTTCACCCCGCAGGAGCTGGCAGCGCTGGCGGGGGAGGTGGGGCATATCTGCCGCCGCACGCTGGAAGTGCCGCAGGTGCTCTCCTGTAAGGGCATGACTACCCTGCTGTTCAGCGAAAGACCGGCGCTGCGGGCGGTGTTCGGCGCGGCGAGCGCAGCCGCCCGGGGCGAAGTTTCCGGCGATGCGGTGCAGCAGTTTTGCAGCCCTACGGCGGCGCAGATGATCCTATGTGACGGCATGGGTACCGGACGCCCGGCGGCGGTGGACGGCAATCTGGCGGCAGAGCTGACCGCCCGGCTGCTCAAGGCGGGCTTTACCGCCGAGCTGGCGGCGCGGCTGGTGAACGTGGCGTTGGCGCTGAAAAGCGAGGACGAGAGCGGCGCAACGCTAGACCTCATCAGCGTGGACTTATACACCGGCACGGCGCGGCTGTTCAAGGCCGGAGCCGCCCCGGGGTTTCTGGTGCACGGCGGGCGGGTGCGGGCTGTGGGCGAAGCTACCCTGCCCATGGGGGTGCTGGGCGGGGTGAACGGGCAGAGCCGGGTGGTGCACCTGACCGCCGGGGACTACGCGGTGCTGGTATCGGACGGCTTACTGGTGGATGGCGCGGGCTGGGTGGCAAAACAGGTGGAGCTTTCGGCGGCGGCGGGAGACGCGCCGGAAAAGCTGGCCGAAACGCTGGTGCAGACCGCCCGCATCCGCGCACAAAAGACCGGCCGCCCGGACGATATCACCGCCGCCGTGCTCCGGCTGGAAAAGAGCGGGTAACGGCGGCAGAGTTTCCGTTGCAATTTTCAGGAAGGAGGGGTATACTGGAAGCATATTTTTTTGCCCGGCAGTGCCGGGCGCAGGAGGCGGCTTATGCTTACCATCAACGTTGCACCCGACGGCAGCGGACAGTTTACCACCATTTCCGAGGCGGTGCTGGCGGTGCCCTACGACTGCCCTGCGGTCATCCGCATCGCGCCGGGCATTTACCGGGAAAAACTGGTTTGTGAGAAAAAGGATATCACCCTTGCGGGCGCGGGCATGGATGCCACCCGGCTGGTATGGAACGATGGCGGCAAGCTGCCGCACCCGGACGGACGGCCCACCCACACCTTCCGCAGCTATACCGCCTTTTTCAGCGGCGAAAAGCTGCGGGTGGAGGATATGACCATCGAGAACGACGCAGGCCCCGGCGCAAAGGCCGGGCAGGCCATCGCAGCCTATGTGGACAGCGCCCGGGCGGCGTTTGACCGTGTGCGGCTGCTGGGCAATCAGGATACTTTGTTCTGCGCCCCTCTGCCGGAGAAAGAGCGGGAGAAGGACGGCTTTCTGGGCCCGCGCGGGCTGGCACCCCGCCGGGCAAGCGCGCAGTATTACCACGCCTGCGAGATCGCCGGGGACATTGATTTTATCTTTGGCGGGGCAGACGCCCTGTTTGAGCACTGCACCCTGCGCACGGTGGACAACGGCCTTGCGCACAGCTGGGTCACCGCGCCTTCCGGTGCGGCGGGTGGGCTGGGCTTTGTGTTCTGGGACTGCGATTTTGTCTCGGACTGCCCGGCGGGCAGCGTGTATCTGGGCAGACCGTGGCGGCCTACCGGTAAAACGGCGGTGCTGGACTGCCGCCTTGGGGCGCACATTGCGCCGGAGGGCTTTGCCGGCTGGAACGACCGCACCGACACGGCGCTGGCCGGCTTTGCCGAGGCAGGCAGCACCGCCGCAGGCGCAGGGGAACGTCCCGGCTGGGTGCAGGCGCTTTCGGCTGCCGAAGCCGCTGCACTGCTGCGCACTGCCCGGCAGAAGTGCCGCATGGAGACTACGGAAAGGATAACGGAATGAAAAAATTACCCAATGCAGTAAAATGGCTCATTATTCTGGTGGTGCTGGGTGCCATGGGCGCGATGATGTGGGCGGTGAACGACCGCGCCTCCCGCGTGGAGATGCCCGCCCCGGACAACACCTTTGGCATCTACCATACAGCAGAGAGCGGAACATAATAAAGCACCGGCAGTTTCCCGATTGGAAGAGTTGGAAAACTGCCGGTGCTTTTTCTGTGTTACAGGGGGCGTTCACTTGCCCTCAAAGTCGTCCACATAGGGCAGGTCACTCATGACGAACCAGAAGGTGGTGCCCTTGCCTACGGTGCTTTGTACGCCGAAGCGGAAGCTGTGCTGCTGGAAGATGGCTTTGGTGATGGAAAGCCCCAGACCGGTGCCCTGCTTGCCCGCGTCCGAGCGGGAGCGGTAGTACCGGTCAAAGATATAGGGCAAATCGGCGGCGGCAATGCCCGGGCCGTGATCCTCCACCTCTACCCGCACGCCCTCAGAGCAGCGGAAGGCGCGCAGGATAAAAATGCCGTCCTGGCCGATGTGGTGCATGGCGTTGCCCAGCAAATTGTGCAGCGCGCGCTGCATCATGTCCGGGTCGGCGTAGACCGGCAGCTCCTCCTCCGGCAGTTCCAGCTGCAGCTGCCAGCCGTTCTGGGCGCAGATGGCGTCGTAGCGCTCGCTCACCTCGTCGCACAGCTGCCCCATGTCAAAGTGCACCCGTTCGCACTTGTAGGTGCCGCTGGTCACTTTGCTCAGCTCCATCACGCTGGAGACCAGCGCGGTCAGGCGGTCGGCCTCGTCCACGATGATGTTCATCTGCTCGTCCCGGTGGGCTTTATCGTCGCCGGTCAGATCGCGCACCGTCTCGGCGTAGCCCTTGATGAGGGTCAACGGAGTGCGCAGGTCGTGGGAGACGTTGGCCAGCAGATCGCGCTGCATCTGCACCGCGTGCTGCACCTCCTCGGCCATGTGGTTAAAGTCCCGGGCAAGGTCGCCCAGCTCGTCGTTGCGGCGGTTGTCCACCTGCACGGCGTAATTGCCCAGCGCCATCTGCCGTGCGGCGCTGGAAAGCTGGCGCAGCGGCTTTGTGAACCACTCGCTGAACAGCCACGCCGCCGACATGGCAAAGCCGAAGATCAGCGCCGCCGCCAGCGGCAGCAGGGTGCTGAGCACCTTGCCGGCCTCGGTAACGTGCACAAGGCTGGTGGTCACCAGCACGGTATAGCTGCCGTCGGCGGTAATGCGCCCTACCAATAGCTGCGCCGAGCCAGAGAGCCGGGGCGGGTTGAGCGTCTGCACAAAGCTGCCCACACTGCGGCACTTGCGGCGCATGGCAAGGGCAGTGGCAATGATCTTATCGTTGTTGGCAGAGTCTGAAAGATAGGTGCCGTGCAGGTTGCAGAAGGACTGGTTCTCGATCTTATAAATGGTGTGCAGGGTGGTATCCGAGATATCCACGCAGAAGCTGTTCAAAGAGCCTTTGGTGTACAGTTCCAGCGTGAGCTTATCAAAAAAATCACTGTTGACCGCAAGCTGCCCAAAAGACCAGCTGGACAGCACCTTGCCCTCGGCAATGGCATCGTCCAGCCGCTCCACGATGCTGTCGGCCTGATTGGTAAGCTGGGCCTCGATGTGTTTGGTGTACAAGGGCTCCAACAGCTGGGTGGACAGCAGCCAGAACAACCCCAGCAGAAACAGGCAGATGAAGCACAAAAACCACATCAGCTGCCCGCGGATGCCAAGGGTATGCCGTGCTTTGGTGGTTTGCCGCATGCTCCGCACGCTCCTTCAGTCAACGGGCGGCATCGGGGTCGAACTTATAGCCGATGCCCCATACCGTAGCAATGTAGCTGCGGCATTTGCCCAGATGGCCGCGCAGCATCTTCACATGGGTGTCCACGGTGCGGTCCTCGCCGAAGTAGTCGTAGTTCCACACCTTCTGCAAAATCTTTTCCCGGCTCAGGGCAATGCCCTTGTTGGAGGCCAGAAATACCAGCAGGTCAAACTCCTTGGGGGTCAGGGCGACTTCCTCGCCGGACACCCGCACGGTATGGCTGGCGGTGTCGATGGTCAATTCGCCAAAGGTCATGGTATCGGCGGCCTCGGTGGGGCGGGGCATGGTGCGGTTCAGCACTGCGCGCACCCGCGCCACAAGCTCCCGGGGGGAGAAGGGCTTTACCACATAGTCGTCCGCGCCGCTTTCCAGCCCGGCCAGCTTGTCGTATTCCTCGCCCCGGGCGGTCAGGATGATGACCGGGGTGTTGATGTGGCGGGCGCGCATCTCCCGCAGGCAGGTCATGCCGTCCATAAAGGGCATCATCAGGTCTAAGATCACCAGATCAAACCCGCCGCCGGACAGCTGTGCCAGCGCCGCAGAGCCGTCCCCGGCTTCCTCGCAGATATATCCGGAATATTGCAGATGCTCGTGGATCAGCTCCCGGATGCGGGGCTCATCATCAACGATCAGGATCTTTGCCATAAAACAGGACTCCTCCTATCATAGTTCAATATACAACTCTATTCTAAAGCAAGAATTGGAAAAAGCTGTGAATTTTAAGTGAATGGTTTGGAAAAACAAAACCGTCTGCACCCAGTATACCACACCGGGCGGCGGGGCGGCAATCTTTTTGCGGGAATACGCGGCAAAATGCGCTGGGGAAACTTGACAAGAAAACAGGGCCTTTTGTAAAATAAGGTCGTAAAGACTGGGGAATTTGCGGAAAAAAAGGAGGAACAGTCATGAGCATCCCCAAGATCATCCACTACTGCTGGTTTGGCGGCGGGGCCATCAGCCCGGAGAACCGCAAATGTATGGAAAGCTGGAAGAAATACTGCCCGGATTACAAGATCATCGAATGGAACGAGCAGAACTTTGATATCAGCCAAAATCGCTACGCACAGCAGGCCTACGAGGCAAAGAAATATGCCTTTGTATCGGACTATGCGCGGCTGGCAGTGCTGTACGAGTACGGCGGCATTTATCTGGATACGGACGTGGAGCTGGTGCGCCCGCTGGATGAGCTGCTGGAGCACAAGGGCTTTATCGGCATGGAGCACAGTGCGCCCTCGCCCTACGGCCGCACGCTGCTGGTGAATACCGGCTCCGGCGTGGGCGCAGAGCCGGGCTGCGAGATGATCGGCAAAATGCTGGCGGCCTACCGCAATGCCGCTTTTATTCAGGAGACCGGCGAGCCGGATCTGCGCACCTGCACCCAGCGGGATACCCCGCTGTTTACCAAGGCCGGTTTGCAGCAGAAAGACGAGCAGCAGGAACTGGACGGCTTTCTGGTGCTGCCCACCGACTGCTTTTCCCCCTTTGATTATGTGACCGAGCGGATGCACCGGACCCCGCGCACCTTCGGCATCCACTATTACAGTGGCAGCTGGCAAAGCGGCAACAAGGTAAACCGCTGGTGCAAGCGCTTCAAGTGCACCAAAGTCGGGCGCTGGTGTATGTGGCTGCGGCAGTGTTCGCCCCGCTGGCTGCGGGAAAAACGGCGCAGCCTGCATAACCGCTGCCGCCTGCAATGGAAAAAATGGTTCGGTTGCCGGGGACTGCAATTTGGCAGCAGCATCCTGCTGGACAGGGAACTCCAGCTGCGGCTGAACAGCGGCTCCCGGGTGACGCTGGGCGACCGGGTGGAGAGCGACGGGCGGATGTCCATCACCACCGGATATTCCAGCCAGCTGAACATCGGCAGCGGGGCCTACTTCAACGATGGCGCGGTCATCAGCTGCCTTGGAAAGATCGACATCGGCGAAAACACCCTTTTCGGCCCCGGGGTGAAGATCTTTGATAACAACCACCGCTTCAGCCGGGAGGAAGGGGTCAGCCGGGAATGCACGGCTGGCTGCATCACCGTGGGGCGCAGCTGCTGGATCGCCTCGGACGTGGTGCTGCTCAAGGGCACGGACATCGGGGACAACTGCGTCATCGGCGCGGGCTGCGTTATCCGGGGCAAAGTGCCCGCCGGTTCCCTCGTGACCCGCAGCGGGGAGCAGACCACCCGGCCAATCGAGACAAGATAAGGCATCCCCTCTCGTAAAGATGTGTTCATCGCGGCCCGCAGGCCGCGATGAACACTCAAATTTAAAAAAATCATTCCGCTGCGCATGGCCAGAGCAACGCGGAGGCCATTTGAAATCGTTGTTCTTAGAGGAACTGCTGCACGATGCTGTGCAGCAGTTCTTTTTTGTCCCGCTTGCCCTTTTTGCGCAGGAATGCTATACTTTAGCGATAAAGGACAGTGTACTGTCCGCAGGTTTTTCGGAGATAAGGAAAAGCGCTTATGCGAATCGGACTGATCGAATTTTTGCTCATACTGGCCATTGCGTCTCTCACGGTTGGGCCGCGGGTGGCCTTGTTCGTGGACCGGTGGATGCGGCGTGCCAACCGTGCCAACGCCATGGCGGCGCGCCGCCGGGCAGAGTATGCCGCCCAGATGGCCGCAGAACGGGATGCCATGCTCAAGCGGTTCCGCACCGCCAGCACCGTGTTCGGGGTTGGCATTTTGCTGGTGCTGGTGTATGCGCTGGGCTTCCGTCCCATCGACACCCCGCCGCAGACCTATAAAGCCCCCGACCTCCGGCAGGAGACGGGCGCTCTGCAGACGGCAGTTTCCACCGACCGCAAGACCCGGCTGGAGCTGGGGGAGTATCAGGGCGTGGACTGCATCCACGCCAAGGACGGCCTGTTGTATGCCGCCGCATGGAACGGTGCTGCTCTAAAAAAGCGCACCAGCGACCTTGTGCGCACCGATGGCGGGCACGCTGCCGCCATCCTGAGCGTGGAGGGCGAGCTGACCGGCTTTGCCTTTGATGCCGCCGGGGATGTGTGGCTGACCCAGCTGACCACCGCCGGGGGCACCTTGTGCCGCGCTAAGCACGACAGCTGGGGCGCAGCGGTGGAACAGGTGGTCACCCAGTTGGACGGTGCGCCGCTGGGGGCGGTATCTGCCGTGGAGGTAAGCCCGGCGGGTAAGGTGTACTTTGCTGTGGCAGCGGCGGCAGGCGCGGAGAACGGGCTGGAAAGCGCCCTGCGCACCGAGCTGCTGGCGCACACCGCCACCGGCTGCGTGTATGTGTACGACCCCGCCGCCCGCACAGTGGAAAAGGTGCTGGGCGGGGTGGCAGGTGCTGCCGGTCTGGCGCTCAGCCCGGACGGCAGCACCCTGTATGTCTCCGACCTTGGCAGCCGCTGCATCTGGGCGGTGGATGCCGCTGCCCGGGAGCTGACCGCCGGGGGACGGGGCTGCACCGCTGCCTTTGCCGGTCTGCCGGGCTATCCCGGAGCGCTGGCTGCGGACACGGACGGCACGCTGTACATCAGCTACCGCTGGGCGCGCAGCAGCTGGCTGGAAAAGAACGCAGACAGCACCCTGCTGCGGGGCATCGCCCTGAGGGCGGGGCAGAATACGCAGGAGCGGCTGTTCCGGTGCACCGCAGACGCCCCCTGCGCCGAGGCGGTGAGCCTTGCCACCGGGACTTGGGAGCAGACCTTTACCGGTCTTGCACAGGACAGCTGCGCGGCGGTGTGTCCGGTGGAAAGTAAAGTATATTTCGGTGCGGCAGGGGCAGACAGCCTGCTGGCTGCAAACCGATAAGTGAGGTGTTTTTTGTATGACCGAAGCATTTGCAAAACAGATCGAGACCGAGGCACGGCAGGCAATGACCGAGCTGGTGGCTGCGGCAAAGCTGAAAAAGGGAGATGTGCTCGTGGTGGGCTGCTCCTCCAGTGAGATGGTGGGCGGTCACATCGGCAAGGATTCCAGCATAGAGGCTGCCCAGGCACTGTACGCGGGCGCTGCGCCGGTGCTGGCGGAAAAAGGCATCTGGCTGGCAGCCCAGTGCTGTGAGCACCTGAACCGTGCCCTTATCCTTGAGCGGGAAGCCGCAGAGAAGTACGGCTGGGAGGAAGTGTGCGTCGTGCCCCGTCCCCATGCGGGCGGCAGCTGGGCCACTACCTGCTGGAAAAACTTCAAAGACCCGGTGGCGGTGGAGGAGATCCGCGCCAACGCGGGCATGGATATCGGCGGCACCCTGATCGGAATGCATCTGAAGCGGGTGGCAGTGCCGGTGCGGCTGAGCCTTAATAAGATCGGCGAAGCAAACATTCTGTGTGCCTACACCCGCCCGAAGCTGATCGGCGGCGAGCGTGCCCGCTATACCGAGGAGGATTGAGCCAGATGGCAGAAAAAACGTTGGAAGAGATGCGGCAGGCCGTCGCCGAGATCCGGGAAAAGATGGCCGCCGCCGCCCGGGAAGCCGGGCGCGACCCGGCAGCGGTGCAGCTGTGCGCCGCCTGCAAGACCCGCACAGCGCAGACCATTGCCGCCAGCGCCGCCCTGCCCATTGACGTGTTCGGCGAGAACCATGTGCAGGAACTGTGCGCAAACTACGATGCCGGTGCCTACTGCGGCAAGCCCAGCCATTTTATCGGCCATTTGCAGACCAATAAGATCAAAAAGGTGCTGGGGCGGGCAAGCCTGATCCAGAGCGTGGACAGTGAGCATCTGCTGCTGGCTATCGAGAAGGAAGCCGCCAAGGCCGGCATCGTGCAGGACATTTTGCTGGAAGTGAATATCGGCGGGGAAGAGAGCAAGACCGGTGCCGCGCCGGAATTGCTCTGGCCGCTGCTGGATACCGCCGCTGCACAACAGCATATCCGGGTCAAGGGTCTGATGGCCATCCCGCCCGTGAACGATGACGATGCCCAGAACCGCCGGTATCTGGCGCAGGTGTATCAGCTGTTCGTCCGGGCAGGAGAGCGCGGCTACCACAACGTGGAGATGCAGACCCTTTCCATGGGCATGAGCGGCGATTTTGAGAACGCTATCCGCGAGGGCGCTACCCTTGTGCGCATCGGTACCGCCATCTACGGCGCGCGGGATTACAGCAAAAAGTAACGATAAAAACGGAGGAACCATGCCGAAAACTAAGACCAACGACCCCGGGGCGCACCACGCAAGCAGCGGTGCGCTGATCCGGCGTTTTCTGCCGTATCTGGCAAACTATAAGATGGTGCTGTGCCTTGATCTGTTCTGCGCAGCACTGACGACCCTGTGCGATATCGTGCTGCCCAAGATCATGAGCACTATCACCAACTCCGCCATGGGGGTGGGCATCACCCTGACGGCGGGCATCGTGCTGAAGCTGGCGGCGCTCTACTTTGTGCTGCGCATCATCGACGGCGCAGCCAGCTATTATATGTCCAGCATCGGCCACATCATGGGCGTGCATATTGAAACGGATATGCGCCGGGATGCCTTTGACCACCTGTTGCAGCTGGATCACACCTACTACAACAACACCAAGGTGGGCACCATCATGGGCCGCATCACCAACGACCTGTTCGATGTGACCGAGTTCGCCCACCACTGCCCGGAGGAGTTTTTCATCGCGGGCATCAAGATCGTGGCGTCCTTTGTCATTTTGTGCCGCGCCAGCATCCCGCTGACCTTGGCAGTGTTTGCCTGTGTGCCGCTGATGGGCGTGGTGTCGGTGTACCTGAACGGCCGTCTGCGGGCGCGGTTTCGCCAGCAGCGCGTCCAGATCGGCGAGCTGAACTCCACCATCGAGGACAGCCTGCTGGGACAGGGCGTGGTCAAGGCTTTTGCCGCCGAGGACGAGGAGCGGGAAAAGTTTGCCAGGGGCAACCGCGCCTTTGAGCAGATCAAGACCCTTGGCTACTACGCCATGGGCGCGTTCAACACCTCCACCCGCCTGTTTGACGGGTTGATGTATCTGGTGGTCATTCTGGCGGGCGGTCTGTCGCTGGTATACGGTAAGATCACCGCCGGCGACCTTGTGGCCTATATGCTCTACGTCACCACCCTTATCGCCACCATCCGGCGCATCGTGGAGTTTGCCGAGCAGTTCCAGCGCGGCATGACCGGCATCGAGCGCTTTGCCGAGATCATGGACACTCCGGTTGCCATCAAGGACGCCCCGGACGCCGTGCCATTGCAGCCCGGCCCCGGCGAGATCCGGTTCGAGAAGGTGTGCTTTGAGTACCCGGACGACCACAACAAGGTGCTGCACGACGTTAGCTTGGACATCCGCGCCGGGGAGCGTCTGGCGCTGGTGGGAGCCTCCGGCGGCGGCAAAACTACCCTGTGCAACCTGATCCCCCGCTTTTACGAGGTGACCAGCGGCCGCATCCTCATTGACGGACAGGATATCCGCCGGGTCACCCTGAAGAGCCTGCGGCAGGATATCGGTATCGTGCAGCAGGACGTGTATCTGTTCAGCGGCACGGTGGCGCAGAACATCGCCTATGGCAAGCCCGGCGCCACCCGGCAGGAGATCGAGGCCGCCGCCCGGCTGGCGGGCGCGGAAAAGTTCATCCTTGCACTGAAGGACGGCTACGACACCTATGTGGGCGAGCGCGGCGTCAAGCTGTCCGGCGGACAGAAGCAGCGCATCGCCATTGCCCGGGTATTTTTGAAGAACCCGCCCATCCTGATTCTGGACGAAGCCACCAGCGCACTGGACAACGAGAGCGAGATCCTTGTGGGGCAGAGCCTTGAAAAGCTGGCCCACGGCCGCACCACCCTGACCATCGCCCACCGCTTGACCACCATCAAGGACTACGACCGTATCCTTGTGCTGGGCGAGGAGGGCATCGTGGAAGAGGGCACCCACGCCCAGCTGCTGGAAAAGCAGGGCGTCTACTACCGCCTGTGGAACCAGCTGCCCGCAGAGGATGAGGAATAAAAGCGCCTGAAATACAAAAAAGACACCCGAAAGGGTGTCTTTTTTCGTATGGGCCAGGCAGGACTTGAACCCGCGACCAAGCGGTTATGAGAACGTCGCTAATTTTGAAATCCCGTTTTTCTTGTGAAATCTTGTAACTATCTCATAGTTCCGCAAAACCACCTTTGTGTACTTTGACGTAACTTTTGGTGTCTTTTCGTGTCTAAAATGGCTCTTTGTACCCAGAACCGTACCCAAGAATTTTTGGGTACGAAACTCGACACTTACTGTTACCGTTTTGCTTTTACATAGCTCACTTTCAAAAAAGGAAGGTGAGCTTTTTCTTTTGCAGAAATCAGGAAGGAGGTTTTCCACATGAACACACCCACACAGTTGAAAATCCGAGGACACACCAAATGACGCTGGACTACTTCTATGGGCAGTCGGGCGAACTGTTCTCCTACTTCCGAAGTCCACGCAGCATTGACATTACTGTTTCCTGCTCATTTGTACTCAGATCGTTCCATATCCCTAGAACTTCTTTCTGTTTTTCTGTCAGATTCTCTGAATTACCTTCCTGAAAAAACTGCGATAATGTCACGCCCAAAGCTACACATATTTTTTCAAGTGTGATCAGCGACGGCAGGTTTTCCTGCGCCATGATTCTTCCCAGTGACGACTGGGAAATTCCCGACAGCTGCGATAATCTGTATTTACTGATATCACGCTTTTCACATAAAGATGTTATTTTATCCGCAATATACTTCTCTATCTGCAAGTAACTATACCTCATTTCCGCTATTACATGTTCTTATTGTACCTGTAATAATGAAAAAATATTAGTAATCAACTTTGCAAGTATTCATTCCCATTATAGGAAGTATACGGATAAAAAAATATAAAGATACTTTCGTTTCCGCAAAAGTCATTTTCGCTTATATCGTTTTTATAATAACACAGACAGTTATGTTTGTCACATAAAAGTTTGAAACCCCAAACAAAAAAATAAGCCTTCTCATACCGCGGAGCCGCATATCCGCGGATAAATCCCCATCCCAGAGGGATCACCCTTCTGATGAATATAAAGGCTATTCATAATCTTCGCAGATGGCTACACAATCTGACATGGATGCCTTTTAACAGAAAGTTCACAGCTCATATAATAACACTATATTGACGTGACACGAGTATGTGAGTATACTGTAAACCATGTGGAGATTTTGCGTATGTCAGCAACAAATCTGAACATCCGAACGGATAAGGAAACAATTAAAGGATAAATCTGAAAAGCGAATCAGCTGATGGAAAAATGCACGCTCTGCAGATGCGGTATTTACATCAGCCCCTTCCACATAT
>ERZ773136.3154-NODE-3154-length-12671-cov-7.764664_pt1 | contig 12671 bp, 12 predicted proteins | sample MGYA00580855_ERZ773136 | MGnify/ENA primary metagenome ERZ773136 (study PRJEB29015, sample SAMEA2737860) | human gut metagenome | biome: human gut; feature: human-associated habitat; material: faeces | place: China | collected 2012 ... | reverse complement strand
CATCTGCGCGGACGGGCGGGACTGGCTCTGCACGGACGCCCGCTACAAGGATGCGGCGGCCCGTCTCTGGGACGAGGACCGCATCCTCATCTACGGCCCGGACGCGGCCACGGAGATCGGCCAGCTCATGCGGCGTTGCGGCAGCCGCCTGGGCCTGGAGGCGGAGATCGTGAGCCTCAATTTCGCCCGCTCGCTGGGCCGGGCCGTGGGACGCGGCGCGCATCTGCAGGCCGCCGACGGCCTGGTGGAAGAGCTGCGCGTCATCAAGGATGCGGACGAGATCAAAGCCCTGGAGCGTTCCTTCGCCCTCAACCACGCCATGCTGCGCTGGCTGGAGGAAAGCCAGCTGCAACCGGGCCGCAGCGAAGCCGAGCTGGCCTGGGCCATCGAAAAATATTTCCGCGACAACGGCGCTTCGGAACTGGCCTTCCCGTCCATCGTGGCCGTGGACCAGAACGCGGCCCTGCCCCACGCCATCCCCGGCGAGAAAAAGCTGCCGGACAACGGCCTGGTGCTGGTGGACGTGGGCTGCCGCGTGGACGGCTATTGCTCCGACCAGACGCGCACCTTCTGGGTGGGCGACGCGCCGCACAAGGAGTTCCGCGAGACCATGAAGCTGGTGCGTGACGCCCAGCAGGCCGCCCTGGACAAGATGCGGCCGGGCCTGCCCCTGCACGAGGCCTATACGCTGGCGCGAGGCGTGTTCGAGAAGGCGGGCGTGGAGGCCTGGTTCACCCACGGCCTGGGCCACGGCGTGGGGCTGGAGACGCACGAGGCCCCCAGCCTGGGCCGTCGCGGCGACAAGGTCCTGCAGGAAGGCATGGTGGTCACGGTGGAGCCCGGCCTCTACTATCCGCAATGGGGCGGCATCCGCTGGGAATACACGGTGCTCATCACGGCCGACGGCAACCGCATCCTCTAGGGAGGCACCATGTCCCTGATCTACCTTGTGGGCCCGCGGGCCTGCGGCAAGACCACGCTGGGCAAGGCCCTGTCCGAAGTGCTGGACGTGCCTTACTGCGATACGGACCACCACCTCTGCGAGCGTCTGGGCATGGACGTGGCGACCATGGTGGAGCGCTGGGGCTGGGAAGGCTTCCGCAGCCGCGAGAGCGAATCCCTGCGCCTGGCCAGTGAGGAGCTGGCGGGCCGTGGCGTGGTGGCCACCGGCGGCGGCATGGTGCTGGCGGAGGCCAACCGGCGCTACATGCGCGAGCATGGCCGGGTCTTTTTTTTGTCCGCCCCGGTGGAGGTGCTGGCCGCCCGCCTGCGGCGCAATCCGCTGGAGGCCCAGCGCCCCAGCCTCACCGGCAAGAGCCTGGACGATGAAGTGCGCGAGGTGCTGGAAGCCCGCCTGCCCCTGTACCGGGACGCCGCCCACCACGAACTGGACGCCCGCCAGAGCATCACGGAACTGTGCCTGGCAGTGCGGACCCTGCTGCGTCATTGATCATCACGGGGAGCGCGTCACGCCCATAGCGGCCTGATGCGCTCCCCGTGCGTTTTTTGGGAGGAGACATGTCTGCTAGCCCGCTGGTGACCGTCCTGCTGCCGGTCTGGAACGGCGCTTCCCTGCCCCTGACGGCAGAGGGGGAAGAGCCCCTGCGCGTGGCCATCCGTTCCCTGGCCCGGCAGGAAGCCGCGCCGGACGCCCCCGTACCGGGCTTCGAGGTGCTGGCCGTCGATGACGGTTCCACCGACGGCACGGCGGCCCTGCTGGATGCCCTGGCGGCGGAATATCCCTGCCTGCGCGTCCTGCATCGTCCGCATGAGGGCCTGCCCGGCGCGCTCAACGCCGGTCTGGAGGCCGCCCGGGGCGCGCTCATCGCCCGCATGGACGCCGATGATGTCTGCCACCCGCAACGCCTGGCCCTGCAGGCCGCCTGGATGGCGGAACATCCCGAAACGGGCCTGCTGGCCACGCGGGTACATTTTGGCGGCGACCGCGAGACCGCGCGCGGCTTTGCCCATTTCGTGGACTGGCAGAACGGCCTGCTGGATCATGAGGCCATCAGCCGCAACCGTTTTCGCGATACGCCCGTCAGCCATCCTTCGGTCATGTTCCGGCGCGAGCTGCCCCGGCTGCACGGCGGCTATGCCGACGGTTTTTTTGCCGAGGACTGGGAGTTGTGGCTGCGCTGGCTGCACGCCGGAGTGCGCATGGCCAAGCTGCCGCAGGAGCTGCTGGTCTGGAACGATCCGCCGCGCCGGGCCACCCGCAGCGACAGCCGCTATTGCGAGGCCGCCAACAACCAGTTGCGTGCCCTCTGGCTGGCCCTCTGGCTGGAACGCCACAACCCCTGGCATCCGCGGGTCTACCTGCTGGGCGCGGGCAAGGTGGCGCGCCGCCGTCTGGCTCCCCTGTGGGAAAAAGGCGTGCAGGTGGCCGCTTTCGTGGACATCGATCCCAAGAAGATCGGGCAGAAGGTGCACGGCGTGCCGGTCATCGGCCGGGACGGACTGCCCGGGCCGGGACGCTGTTTCCTGCTCAACGCCCTCACCGCCCACGGCGCCGACGAGGATGCCGCCCGCTGGCTGGCTGCCGCCGGCTATGATGCGGAGCAGTGGCTGCTGGTCTGAGAGGTCCCGGATAGTCCGCGAAGCGTGAGCCGCTGTCCAAAAATTGACGGCTCCTGCCGCGCTCTGCCTTCTTTCGCCCTTGCGGCCGCGCATTTTTCCCAAGAGATCCCGCTTTTTATTTGTTGGGATAATAGCTTAAAATTACTTGATTTTTACGAAAACATATGAAAAATATCATAAAATTGTTTGTGCAGATGCGAAGACTTTGCGAATTTTGTCACCAATACCCTTTGACATAACCCCTTGTTGAGGGTATTTTATAAAAGCTTTGAACATCACACCGTCCAGAGGGAGGATACGGTAATGTTGGACCTTAATATCACCTTGGTTTTCCAGTTGGTGAACTTCTTCATTGCACTGTACGTGCTGAACCTCCTTCTGATTCGCCCCATCCGCGAAATCATCCGCAAACGCAAAGCCGTCATGGACGATATGTCCGGCGAATCCGAATCCTACGAATACCAGGCCGAACAGCGCCTTTCCGACTATGACAACCAGCTGACCCGCGCCCGTCAGGATGCAGGCCAGAACCGCGAAAAGGCCCGCGAAGCCGGCGCCGCCGAACAGGCCAGCCTGGTGGCTGAAGCCCAGAAGCGCGCCCAGGAAATCATTGCCGAGACCCGTCGCAACCTGCAGGCCGAAGCCGATGCTTCCCTGAAGGAACTGCGCGGTCAGGTCGCCACGCTCTCCGGCCAGCTGGCCGAGCGTGTGCTGCGTGGCTAGTACGCCGTTTCTGCCACTGTGCCACGCGCGAGCTCGGTGGTTTTTCGGGCGGTCTTCGGACCGCGAGGGTAAAGAATCAAGAGAAACCCAATCAAGGGGGTGGGCTTTGAGCAAATGGAAACACGCTGGGCTGGGCTTGACGCGAGTTATGGTGCCTGTCCTTGCGCTTACGCTGCTTTTCGCCGTGGGGGCGCAGGCCTCTGAAGGGCATGACGCGCCGCGCTGGGGCGACTTTGGCTGGCGTGTGCTCAACTTCATCATCTTCGCCGGTATCCTGTGGTACTTCGTGGGCGGTCTGGCCCGCAAGTTCTTCTCCGGCCGCCGCGCCCGCATCAGCCAGGACCTCCAGGATCTGGAAGCCCGCCGCGCTGAAGCCCAGAAGCGCCTGGATGAAGTGGAAAAGCGCATCAGCAACCTTGAGTCCGAACGCAAGGCCATCCTCGATGAAAGCCTCGCTCAGGCCGAAAGCGTGAAGCAGGCCGTCGTCGAAGAAGCCAAGCGTCAGGCCGAACAGATTGTGCAACAGGCTCGTCGCACTGCCGAGAACGAAGGCCGCGCCATGCTGGCCGAAGTGCGCGCCGCCATTGCCGATGAGATTGTGGACGCAGCGGAAAAGGTCCTGGCTGAAAAGCTGACCGCCGCCGAGCATGAAAAGCTCATTACCAACTCCCTCAACAAGGTGGTGCTCCATTGACGGACGCGATAGTTGCTCGCAGATATGCCGGCGCCATATTTGCGCTGGGCAAACAACAAGGGGATGAGGCCCTCTCGCGTTACGGGAGCGATCTCGCCGCGCTGGGAGACATGCTTGCCGCCTCGCCGAAGCTGGACGCCGCGCTGAAAAGCCCGGTCATCAGCATCGATGAAAAAAAGGCTGTGATGGGCAAGCTGCTTAAGAAAATCAAGGCGGACAAAACCGTCAGCAACTTCTGCCTGCTGTTGGCCGACAAAGAGCGTCTGGCTTATCTCGGCGAGATTGTCGGCTGGTATGGCAAGTTGCTTGACGACGCCAAAGGAATTATCCGTGGTACGCTCACTACCGCCGTGGAGCTTACGGATAACAAGCGGGCCGAACTCAAGGCCGAGCTTGAAAAGAAGGCGGGGGCGAGCATTGAGCTTGCCTTTGATGTGGATGCTTCCATCCTTGGGGGCGTGGTGCTCAAGGTTGGTGATCGAGTGCTGGACGCAAGTCTGCGCGCGCAGTTGGCGATCCTTCGGGAGACATTCAAGAGGGGTGAATAGCACATGCAGATCAAAGCTGAAGAGATAAGCAAGATCATTGAAGATCAAATCAAAAACTACGAGCAGCGCGTAGAAATGAGCGAAACCGGCACCGTGTTGTATGTCGGTGACGGTATCGCCCGCGTCTACGGGGTTCAGAATGCCATGGCCATGGAACTGCTGGAATTCCCCGGCGGCGTCATGGGTATGGTGCTCAACCTCGAAGAAGACAACGTGGGTGTCGCGCTGCTCGGCTCCGATGTGGGCATCAAGGAGGGCGATCCTGTCAAGCGTACCGGCAAGATCTTCTCCGTGCCCGTGGGCGACAAGGTTATGGGCCGCGTGCTCAACCCCCTTGGCCAGCCCATCGACGGCCTCGGCCCGGTCGAAGCCGAAGAAGTCCGCCCGGTGGAAATCAAGGCCCCTGGTATCATCGCGCGTAAGAGCGTGCATGAGCCCATGCCCACGGGTCTGAAGGCCATCGACGCCATGACTCCTATCGGCCGCGGCCAGCGTGAACTGATCATTGGCGACCGTCAGACCGGTAAGACCGCCGTCTGCATCGACGCCATCCTGGCCCAGAAAGAAACCGACATTCACTGCTTCTACGTGGCCATCGGCCAGAAGAAAGCGTCTGTCGCCCTGGTGGCCGACACCCTGCGCAAGCACGGTGCCATGGAATACACCACCATCATCTCGGCCACCGCTTCCGACCCGGCTCCCTTGCAGTACATCGCGGCTTACACCGGTTGCACCATGGCCGAGTACTACCGCGACAACGGCAAGCATGCCCTGATCATCTACGATGACCTCTCCAAACAGGCTGTGGGTTATCGCCAGATGTCCCTGCTGCTCCGTCGTCCTCCCGGACGTGAAGCTTTCCCCGGCGACGTGTTCTACCTGCACTCCCGCCTGCTGGAACGCGCTGCCAAGGTGAGCGACAAGCTCGGTGCCGGCTCCCTGACCGCCCTGCCCATCATCGAAACGCAGGCCGGTGACGTGTCCGCCTACATCCCGACCAACGTGATCTCCATCACCGACGGTCAGGTGTACCTGGAACCCAACCTGTTCAACGCCGGTGTGCGTCCGGCCATTAACGTGGGTCTGTCCGTGTCCCGCGTGGGTGGCGCCGCTCAGATCAAGGCCATGAAGCAGGTTGCCGGTACCATGCGTCTGGACCTGGCCCAGTACCGCGAACTGGCCGCTTTCGCCCAGTTCGGTTCCGACCTGGACAAGGCCACCAAGGCCAAACTGGAACGCGGCGCCCGTCTGGTGGAACTGCTGAAGCAGCCCCAGTACCAGCCCATGCCCGCCCAGGAACAGGTGGCTTCCATCTACGCCGCTACCCGCGGCTACATGGACGACGTGCCGGTGGATCAGATCCGTCGCTTTGAAAGTGAAATGCTGGCCTTCATGCGCGATACCCGCAAGGACGTGCTGGACGCCATCAAGGATAAGAAAGTCATTGATGAAGCTGTGGAAAAGGCGCTGAACGAGGCGATTACCGCCTTCAAGCAGGGCTACCAGGCTTAACGCCGGGGGATACCCATATGCCTTCACTCAAAGACGTAAAAATGAAAATCGTGGGGGTCGGCAAGACCAAGCAGATCACCAAGGCCATGAACATGGTGGCCTCGGCGAAACTGCGCGGCGCGCAGGCCCGCATCGAACGCTTCCGGCCGTATGCCGGCAAGTATCGCCAGGTTCTGGCCGAGCTTGCCCGCAAGGTGGAGGGCACTGCCCATCCGCTGCTGGCCGAGCATGAGGAAAAGAAAAACTGCGCCATCGTGCTGGTCACGTCCGATCGTGGTCTGTGCGGCAGCTTCAACGGCAACATCATCACCACGGCCCTGAAGCTCGCTGCTGAAAAAACCAATGCCGGTATGAAGGTCACCTTCGCCTGCATGGGCCGCAAAGGACGCGACGCTGTGCGCAAGGCCGGCTACGACATCTCGGTCGCTTATGGTGACCGTATGGGCAGCCTGGACTTTTCGCTGGCCAGCTCCATCGCGCAGGAAGTCATTCACGGCTACGAAACCTTTGCTTTTGATGAAGTCTGGATGGTGTACGGCGAGTTTGTGTCCATGGGGCATCAGCCCCCGCGCACACTGAGCCTGCTGCCCCTGGCTGCCCCTGAGGCGGAAGCGGAAGAAGGTCAGGAAGAAGCCCACTGCGAGTACGTTTACGAACCGCAAGAAGAAGCCCTTCTGGCCGAGCTGCTCCCCCGCTACATCAAGGTTCAGGTCTACCGGGGAATGCTGGATACGTCTGCCAGTGAACACGCTGCGCGCATGGCCGCTATGGACAACGCGACGCGTAACTGTAACGAGATGATCAATACGTTGACCCTGCTCTACAACAAGACACGGCAGGCTTCCATCACCAGCGAACTCATCGACATCGTCGGCGGCGCAGAAGCGCTGAACGGGTAACAGGAGCCAAGCATGAGCAAAAACATTGGTAAAATCGTCCAGGTTATCGGCGCCGTCGTGGACGTTGAGTTCAGCGACGGACACCTGCCTGATATCCTGACCGCCCTGGAAATCAAAAACCCCAACAACAGCGACGCGCCTGACCTCGTCTGTGAAGTGGCCCAGCACCTCGGTGACAACGTGGTGCGTACCATCGCCATGGACGCCACCGAAGGTCTGGTGCGCGGCATGGAAGTTGTGGATACGGGCAACCCCATCATGGTGCCCGTGGGCAAGGCGGCTGTGGGACGTATCCTCAACGTTATCGGCCGTCCCGTAGACGAAATGGGTCCGGTCAACGCTGAGAAGTACTACCCCATCCACCGTCCCGCCCCCGAGTTCACCGAGCAGAACACCAAGGTGGAACTGCTTGAAACCGGCATCAAGGTCGTGGACCTGCTCGTGCCCTTCCCCAAGGGCGGCAAGATGGGTCTGTTCGGCGGCGCCGGCGTGGGCAAGACCGTTATCCTGATGGAAATGATCAACAACATTGCCAAGCAGCACGGCGGCTCTTCGGTGTTCGCCGGCGTGGGTGAACGTACCCGTGAAGGCAATGACCTGTATAACGAACTGAAAGAAGCCGGTGTTCTGGAGCGCGCCACGCTGGTTTACGGCCAGATGAACGAGCCTCCGGGAGCCCGTGCCCGCGTGGCCCTGACCGCCCTTGCCTGCGCCGAATACTTCCGCGACGAAGAAAACCAGGACGTGTTGCTCTTCATCGACAACATCTTCCGCTTCACGCAGGCCGGCTCGGAAGTGTCCGCTCTGCTGGGCCGCATGCCCTCGGCCGTGGGTTACCAGCCCACCCTGGGTACTGACCTGGGTGCCCTGCAGGAACGCATCACCTCCACCAACAAGGGTTCGATCACCTCCGTGCAGGCCGTTTACGTGCCCGCTGACGACTTGACCGACCCCGCCCCGGCTACCACGTTCTCGCATCTGGACGGTACGCTCGTGCTTTCCCGTCAGATCGCCGAACTGGGTATCTACCCCGCCGTGGACCCGCTGGACTCCACCTCCCGCATCCTCGACCCCAACGTCGTGGGCGAAGAGCACTACAGCGTGGCCCGTCAGGTGCAGATGGTGCTGCAGAAGTACAAGGAACTGCAGGATATCATCGCCATTCTGGGTATGGACGAACTGTCTGACGAAGACAAGCTCACCGTTGCCCGTGCGCGTCGTATCCAGCGCTTCCTGTCCCAGCCCTTCCACGTGGCCGAAACCTTCACCGGTACCCCCGGCCAGTATGTGAAGCTGGAAGACACCATCAAGGGCTTCAAGGGCATCCTGGAAGGCCAGTACGACCACCTTGCCGAATCCGACTTCTACATGCTGGGCAGCATCGACCAGGCCGTGGCCAAGTACGAAGCCCGCATCCAGCAGGAAGCTAAGTAAGGAGCGCCCATGAGCATGCTGCAACTGGAAGTGGTGACACCTGACAAGACCGTTGTCAGCGCTCAGGTGGATATGGCCGTGTGCCCCGGCGTCATGGGTGAGTTTGGCGTGCTGCCGCATCACGTCTCCCTGCTCTCTGCCCTCAAGATTGGCAATCTGCGCTATACTGAAGGCGGCAAGCAGCACAACGTGTTCATCTCCGGCGGCTTTGCCGATGTGAACAACAAGGTCCTGACCGTGCTGGCGGAATCGGCCGAACTGGCCGAAGACATCGACACCGCCCGCGCCCAGGCCGCCAAGGAGCGCGCCGAAAAGCGCCTGGCCAGCCAGGCCGATAATGTGGACCATGCCAGAGCGGAAGCCGCTCTGCAGCGCGCCGTCGAGCGCCTGCATGTGGCCCAGTTGCGCTAGCGCCTCCCTGATCCGATAAACAAAGGGGCCGGAAGAAAACTTCCGGCCCCTTTTCGCGTCTTTTGGCGGATGTGCCCTTCTTGCCATAGCTATGCAGCATATCCTTTTTCTATTATTTAACGGAAAAAGGATTCCATAGCTTGAGGCAAATATAGGAAACGGATCTGCGAAAAACGCTTCACCAAGATCGGCCTGTGCATCGGTCTTCTCGCCGGGGCCTTGTAGGGCAGCAAAATCGGTATCGCCACAGGGGGCTGGGCCATAGCTGGCACCCTCCCCGTGGGCATCATCAGCGGCATCATCATGGGCCTGCCGGGCAACAAGCCGGAGACGGAACCGGACAGACGAGGGGACTGACAGCCATACCCGGCGGTCCACTGTCGCATCCTTCCCGATTACGGCCATCACAGCATGTACCCCTTTCCCGTTCCATGATGACCATTCTTCCGCTTCCTCCTTCTCCTCCCCATAGCGCCTGCTGGTAGGGCATGGACTTTGCAGTCGCTTGCCGATATAATATCACACTTTTCCGGCAGGGCCACGGCTCTGCCTGCACCTCTTCCCGCGGCTTTCGACGCGGTCACAGTCACGAGTCCCATGCCCAGTCTGGATCATATTCGCAATTTCTGCATCATCGCCCATATCGACCACGGCAAGTCCACCCTTGCCGACCGCATCCTTGAGCTGACCAAGGTCGTCAGCCAGCGCGAGGCCCGCCAGCAGTACCTGGACAAGATGGATCTGGAACGCGAGCGCGGCATCACCATCAAGGCGCAGACCGTGCGCATCCCCTATGTGGCTGCCAACGGAGAGGAATATGAGCTGAACCTCATCGACACGCCCGGACACGTGGACTTCAACTACGAAGTGTCGCGTTCCCTGGCCGCCTGCGAAGGCGCGCTGCTGGTGGTGGACGCCACCCAGGGCGTGGAGGCCCAGACCCTGGCCAACGTCTATCTGGCCCTGGACCACGACCACGAGATCGTGCCCGTGCTGAACAAGATCGACCTGCCCAGCGCCGAGGTGGACCGCGTCAAGGAAGAGATCGAGGAAGCCATCGGCCTGGACTGCACCGATGCCCTGCCCGTGTCCGCCAAGACCGGTCTGGGCGTGGACGCCGTGCTGGAAGCCATCGTCCACCGCCTGCCCGCTCCGGGCGGCGACCTGGACGCCCCCCTCAAGGCCCTGATCTTCGACTCCTGGTACGACAGCTACCAGGGCGTGGTGGTGCTCTTCCGTGTGGTGGACGGCCGGGTGAAGCTGGGCGACATGGTGCGCCTCATGAGCACCGGCAAGGAATATGAAGTGCTGCGCCTGGGCGTGTTCTCGCCCGAGGCCACGGACGTGAAGGAACTGCACGCCGGTGAGGTGGGCTTTCTTTGCGGCAGCATCAAGTCCCTGGGCGATGCCCGCGTGGGCGATACCATCACCCTGGCGGCCAATCCGGCCACCGATCCCGTGCCCGGCTTCAAGGAAGTGAAGCCCATGGTGTTCTGCGGCCTCTATCCCTCGGAATCCGACGATTACGAGAACCTCAAGGCCGCACTGGAAAAGCTCCAGCTCAACGACGCCGCCTTCAGCTTCGAGCCCGAGACCTCCCAAGCCCTGGGCTTCGGCTTCCGCTGCGGCTTCCTGGGCCTCTTGCACATGGAGATCATCCAGGAACGCCTGGAACGCGAATTCGAGGTGGACCTCATCGCCACGGCGCCCTCGGTCATCTACCGGGTGGACACCACCGACGGCAAGACGCTGGAGATCGACAACCCGGCCCATCTGCCCGACTCCACCAAGATCAAGGCCCTCTACGAGCCCTATGTGAGCATGGACATCCATGTGCCCAACGAGTACGTGGGCAACGTCATGAAGCTCTGCGAGGACAAGCGCGGCACCCAGAAAAACCTGCACTACCTGGCCGCCAACCGCGTGGTGGTGACCTATGAGCTGCCCTTCGCCGAGATCGTCTATGACTTCTTCGACCGGCTCAAGTCCTGCACGCGCGGCTACGCCAGCATGGACTACCAGCCCATCGACTACCGCGAGTCCGACCTGGTGCGTCTGGACATCCTGCTCAACAGCGAACCCGTGGACGCCCTGGCCGTCATCGTGCACCGCGACCGCGCCTATACCTACGGCCGTTCGCTGGCCCTCAAGCTCAAGCGCACCATCCCGCGCCAGCTCTTCCAGGTGGCCATCCAGGCGGCCATCGGCCAGAAGATCATCGCCCGCGAGACCGTGTCCGCCTTCCGCAAGGACGTGACCGCCAAGTGCTACGGCGGTGACATCACCCGTAAGCGCAAGCTGCTGGAAAAGCAGAAGGAAGGCAAAAAGCGCATGAAGCGCATGGGCAACGTGGAGCTGCCGCAGGAAGCCTTCCTGGCCGCCCTCAAGGTGGGCGACGAATAAAGCAATTTTGCTGTTAGGATATATTGACAATATAATGTTTATCTGTTTTTTTATAAAAAAAAATAGGAGAGAAAAATGAGTAATCCTGAACTGATTTTAGATTCAGTATATACCATCGAACCTTCTCAAGTCGGTATGTGGAATGAGGGACATTGGAACTATAAATGGAGTGGCCGAAGCTCCTCTCACTGTTCTTCAAACAACGAAATTATGTATAGATATGAAGGGGATGGTATCTATACAGTAAAAGATCACTTGGGGAGAATTTGGCAGATGGATCAAAAAGTTTTTGCTAGCAAAGTTTCTTCCTAGTTCATTTAATAATTAAATTTATTATTTTCACCCTCCAATAGGAGGGTTTTTTATAGGATATTCATGTACGAATTCAAGGCCCCATTGCTTATTGTTATTGAGGTAACAGGGAATTGCAACCTGCATTGCAAATACTGCTATGCAAAATCAGGCTGTACATCGGAATATATTGATACAAGTACTATCAAATCTATCGTTGATGAATCAGCAGAATTAGGAGTATTTGATATTAATATTTGTGGGGGAGAACCTTTTCTGCATGATGACATATTTGAAATAATATCTTATATAAAATCAAAAGGCATTGACATATCATTAAACACCAATGCAACCCTTATAGACAAAAATAATGCAATCAGACTACAGCAGCTTGATATCATAAAAAATATACAAGTTAGTTTTGATAGCCATATTGAAAATATACATAATAAAACGCGTGGAATGTTCGCAGAAGCTTTTAAAGGCTTTAAACTGCTTTGCGAACATTCTTCAGATGGATTGCAGCCTATAGTTGGCATTGTTTTAAATAAATACAATTTTGATACTATTCTGGATAGTATCATGTTCTTCTCTGACTATACAAAAAGATTTCATATTATGAATGTTATGAAAAACAAACATCTTGAACTAACAGACACTCAAAAAGATAAATTTACACATGAGATTTTGCCGCAGTTAAGAAATCTATCCCTTACAAACAGCATAAGCATATCTCAATTCAAAAAACATAACATAGATTTTTCATTAAATAGCGCACACATAGACTGTTTAGCAGGCTATACTTTTATTGCAATAACCTCATCATTAGATATAGTCCCTTGCGACATAGCAAGAAAATCAATCATAAAGTACAGAAAATATGGTGATATATCGGTTGGATATAATAAGGCAAAACGTCTATGGAAATCAAGAAAAATAGAATGGTGTAAAGAATAGGCTACAAATATCATATAGTTTCCATCACCTATACTTGTAAGATAAAAAATCAATACAATAACTACAGATAATTACTATAATAAAACGGCCGGAATCAATAAAGATGCCGGCCGTTTTTTCGTTGGAGTAAAAGAAAAGCTAATCGTTTCGAGCTGTGGCCTTGCGAGCCGGAGGGCGGGGGATCGTGCGCCGGGCCCGGCGCTCCGCAGCGCCGAAGAC
>ERZ773136.3146-NODE-3146-length-12702-cov-3.381751_pt1 | contig 12702 bp, 9 predicted proteins | sample MGYA00580855_ERZ773136 | MGnify/ENA primary metagenome ERZ773136 (study PRJEB29015, sample SAMEA2737860) | human gut metagenome | biome: human gut; feature: human-associated habitat; material: faeces | place: China | collected 2012 ... | reverse complement strand
AATATAATAAAAAGAAAGTACCAGTGGAATACTATTATTTAGTAAGAGTATATGGATTAGATGAAAAAAAAATAAATTACAAAAAATTTTTATACACTTCCGCAATTATAAATACTTTTATAATTGCTTTGACTTATGTAATTGTTTTTCACTTATTAGACAATTGGCTATGGCAATTGCTATGTAGCATAATACTCATAATCCTATTAATAATAATTATGTATGGAATACTAGGAAGACATTATCAGAAAAGAGGTAAAAAAAATGTATAATTTCAAAAAAATAGAAAAAAAATGGCAAGAGTACTGGGAAAATAATCATGTTTTTGAAGCACAAAACGAGAGCAACAAAAAACCATATTACATTCTAGTAGAATTTCCATATCCATCAGGAAGCGGACTACATGTAGGCCACGTTAGAGGCTATACAGCACAAGACGCTATAGCTAGAATGAAAAGAAGACAAGGATATAACGTTTTATATCCAATGGGATGGGATGCATTCGGAGCACCAGCAGAACAATATGCCATAAAAAATCATATTCATCCCAAAGACGCCGTAAAAGAAAATATAAAAACATTTAAAGGCCAAATGAAAAGACTTGGATTTTCATTTGATTGGAGTAGAGAATTTTCTACTACCGATCCAGAATATTATAAATGGACACAATGGCAATTCTTGCAATTTTACAAACACAATATGGCCTATAAAGCAACAATACCAGTAAATTGGTGCCCAACATGCAAAACCGTACTTTCCAACGAAGATGCCGCTGGTGGCGTGTGTGAAAGATGTGGCAGTAGCGTTGTTCAAAAAGAAAAATCCCAATGGATGCTTAGAATGTCCGATTATGCTGAAGATTTATTAAAAGGACTTGATGACACAAATTTTGCTGAAAGAGTAAAATTAGGACAAATCAATTGGATAGGCAAATCAACCGGTGTTGAGTTGGATGTAAACGTTGTAGGAGGAGGATCCTTCTCAGTATTTACCACATGTATTGAAACAGTATATGGTATAACATTCTTTGTAATAGCTCCAGACGGAAAACTAATGAAAGAACTATTACCAAGAGTAGAAAATAAAGATGAAGTTTTATCTTATATAGAAGCAACATCACATAAATCTAATATGGATAGAACAGAATTAAATAAAGGAAAAACAGGTGTAGAATTAAAAGGAATTAAAGCAATTAATCCAGTAAATGGTAAAGAAGTACCAGTATTTATAGGAGACTTCGTTTTAGGCGACTATGGTACCGGTGCAGTAATGGCCGTTCCAGCTCATGACCAAAGAGATTATGAATACATGAAAGCCCATAACTTAGATATGATAGAAGTAATATCCGGAGGAGACATCTCAACTAAAGCTTTTGAAAAATATGATTATTTAGGAAAAAATTGCAAACTTATAAATTCCGAAGAATTCACCGGTATGACAGTGGAAGAAGCCAAAGAAGCCATTACTAAAAAACTAGAAAAACTAGGTATTGGAAGAAGAGTAAATAACTATAAAATGAGAGATTGGATTTTCTCAAGACAAAGATTCTGGGGGGAACCAATTCCAATGATTTATTGCGAAAAATGTGGCTGGCAACCTATGGAAGAAAAAGATTTACCACTACTTCTTCCAAATGTTGCAGAATACGAACCAACTGAAAACGGTGAAAGCCCATTAGCAAAGATCGATGAATGGGTAAATACAACTTGTCCTCGTTGCGGAGGCCCTGCCAGAAGAGAAACCGATACAATGCCTAACTGGGCTGGTTCATCATGGTATTTCCTAAGATTTATGGATCCACACAATAACAAAGAATTTGCTAATATGGATGTAATGAAATATTGGAACAGAGTAGATTGGTATGACGGTGGTATGGAACATACAGCTAGACACCTATTATATGCTAGATTCTGGGTACAGATGCTATACAACTTTGGCTTAGTACCACATAAAGAAATGATTTGGACCAGAGTAAGCCACGGAATGATATTAGGCTCTAATAACGAAAAAATGAGTAAAAGTAAAGGCAATGTAATAAATCCAGACGAAATAGTAAACGGATATGGAGCAGATGCCTTAAGAATATACGAAATGTTTATGGGTGACTATACACAAGATGCACCATGGAGCACAGACTCACTTAAAGGATGCAAAAGATTTGTTGATAGAATAGTAAGACTAAAAGATAAAGTCACAGATAATGATGAATATTCTAAAGACCTAGAAGTGATTATCAACAAAAGTATCAAAAAAGTCGAACACGACCTAACTCACATGGCCTACAATACAGCAGTATCAACACTAATGATTCTATTAAATACTTATGACGAAAAAGAGCATATTACCAAAGGCGATTATAGAATATTACTAGAACTACTAAATCCAATTGCTCCACATATAACAGAAGAATTAAATGAAACTATAGGATATGAACCAATTTGCAATAGACCATGGCCAAAATATGATGAAGCCAAAACAGAAGATCAAGAAAAAGAAATAGCTATTCAAGTAAATGGTAAAGTAAGAGATACCATCAAAATAAACATAAATACTTCAAAAGAAGAATTAGAAAAAACAGCACTATCAAGAGAAAACATAAAAAAGTGGATTGAAAACAAAGAAGTAGTAAAGGTTATCGTAGTACCAGGAAGAATAGTAAATATTGTTATAAAATAAACACAATGAATCTCAAATATATGAGATTCATTTTTTTAAAAAAATAAAAGTTAATCAAAATAACTTTTTATACCATTAATAACAGCCAAAATATATTTTTAACACATTAAAAATAACTTTATACCAGAAAAAACATTCACAAAATACCTTTTTACCCCATTTGCATAATTAAATCAAATCTGCTATTATCATTGCAAGGAGGAAAAAATGGATACTATTAAAATAATACAAATATTTAATAAAGTCATAACAAGCAAAGAACTAGATAGAAAAATCATATATAAATTCCTAAACCACATTTTATCTAAACACAATATCATTTTAGTAGAAGGAGACATCTATATAAAAGAAATAAGAAGCCATATAGTAGACAACACCATAAATAATAATTACCTAATAAGAGTAAATAAAAATCAATTCTTCAGTTTAGGAATAAATGAAAACTTTGATAAAATAGATTATGTACTTAGAACATACTATGATCTATTTGAAGAAATAACCAAACTAAAATTAGAAAACGAAGAATTATTCTCAAGTACACATGCAATCATAAACCTAGATATATTTAACACAAAAGAAGTAGCAAAATTAATATTAAAGAACAAAGAAGGAATAGTACTAAAAAGTCCTTTAAATATTATCAATGTAAATGTATTAGATAATTATGACAAAATGTTAGAATTATTAACTCCTGAAGAGAGAAAAAATCTAATTAATTTAATAAACAAGCAAATATAAGGCGGTGAAATAATGTATAAAGCATTTAAATTCAGAATATATCCAAATGACACACAAAAACAAAAACTAAATAAAACTTTTGGATGTAATAGATTTGTATATAATTATTATCTTAGAAAAATAATTAGCGAAGAATATATAAATGCCTATTCTTGTATTAAAGATTATACAAATAAATTAAAATATGAATATCCTTTCTTAATAGAAGCCAATCCATTGCTTATCAAGAAAACAATATTCAATCTCCAAGATAATTATAAAAGACATCTCAACAGTGGAATTAGTAATCCAAAATATCGAAGCAAATATGGTAAAAATAGTTATACAATTAAAGCTATTTACAATAAATACTGTAATATAGAATTAGATTTAATTAGTAGAACAATAAAATTACCAGAATTAGAAGAATTAAAAATAAGAGGCTATAGAAATATCACCAAAATAAATGGCAAAATAACAAACGTAACAATATCGAAAGATAAAAATAGCAAATATTATGTGAGTATATTATATGAACTGCCAGAACCATCAAAAAGAAAACCAAATACAATAGTAGGAATAGATTTAGGAATAAAGAAACTAATAACAATGTCAGATAATACATCGTATGATAATAACAAATATATAAATAAATACGAAGAACAAATAAAAAGAGAACACTATAAATTATCCAAAAAGAATAAAGGGAGTCAAAACTATTACAAAAATTTAAAAAGATTAAATAAACTCTATAGCAAATTATCCAATGCCAGAAAATACTACATTCATAAAATAACAAAAGAAATAACCGATAATTATGATATAATAATTACCGAATCATTAAATATTAAAAAAATGATTATGGACAAAAACATAAATCTATCAAAAAAAATAAATGATGCAACATTTAGAGAAATACTAAAACAACTAGAATACAAGTCTAAAGAAAAAGGTAAATACTTTTTCAAAATAAATACCTACTACCCATCAAGTCAAACTTGTAGTGTTTGTGATAATATAGATAAAAAATACAAGAACTTAAATGAGAGAGACTATGTATGCCAATGCTGCAAAAACACATTAGATAGAGATTTAAATGCAAGTATAAATATCATGTTTGAAGGGCTAAAATTATATATGAAGAAAGTATATTCCAAGTATCAATAATAAATGTCAATAACGAACAAAATTTCTTTAAAGTAAAAATAAAGTACGGTAGCACTTATCGGAATTTAAGTCTGTGGACGAAGCTAAGTGTAGCTTCCAAGAAACAGAAATTCATCACTGTGAAGTGATGGTGCAAACAATTTGCACTTTATTCGGGGAGAGTTACTGATATAATTATAGTAAGAACAAGTGTAGACAACTAGAAAAATAAGCAGATAAATGAAAAAAACTTGAATAATTAAAAATTAGATGCTATAATTATATCAGTAACTGCCCTGTAGCCAAGTGGTAAGGCTCTAGACTCTGACTCTAGCACGCGTTAGTTCGAATCTAACCAGGGCAACCACTAAATAAAAATAGCCCTTCAAAAGGGCTTTCTTTTGATATAGTTATTATTTGCAACATCTTTGACCACAGCCGCAGCCACAAGAACCATTGTTCCAGAATAATATGAAGAATATTATAAGTACGACGATGATTATCCAAAAACCATTAGCGCCATAGCTATATCCATAAGAAGGGTATCCACAACCATACATGTTAATCTGTTCTCCTTTCAATATATTATATTTAACTATAATAATAATGAATATAGTGTATACCTAATAAAATAAAAAACGAGGTGAAAAAATGACAAATAAGGACTTAGCAGAATTATTATTTCCTGATGTTACCAAAACAATAGAAGATTATGAAAAAATGTATCCAGAAAGAAATTTGGAGGAAGGCGCATATGTCACTAGATTCGCTCCAAGTCCAACAGGAAGACTACATATGGGTAGTTTATTTGCTTCCTTTGTACCAGAAGTATTCGCTAGACAGACAAATGGCGTATTTATTTTAAGAATAGAAGATACCGATTCCAAAAGAGAAATAGAAAATGGAACCGAGTTAATTTTAAGCGACTTAAAAGACAACGATTATAAAATAGATGAAAATCCAATCGATGGTGGCGCATACGGACCATACATTCAAACAGAAAGAAAAGAAATATATAGAACATTTGCCAAACATTTAGTAGCAATAGGTAGAGCATATCCATGCTTTTGTACAGAGGAAGACTTAGCCCATATGCGTGAAGAAGAAGAATCCAGAAAAGAAAGAATAGGTTATTATGGAAAACATGCCAAATGCCGTAACTTAACTTATGAAGAAGTAAAAGCTCATCTAGATAAAGGCGATAAATTCGTAATAAGACTAAAATCATTAGGAGATTTTAATAAGAAACTTATTTTTAAAGACCTAATAAAAGGCACTATCGCCCTTCCTGAAAACGATTTAGATCAAGTATTACTAAAAAGCGATGGTATACCACCTTATGCCTTCGCACATGTAGTAGACGATCATTTAATGCGAGTAACTCATGTAACAAGAGATGATTCATATATATCATCAGTACCATATCATGTTGAACTATGGAATGCATTTGGCTTCAAACTACCAAAATTCGCTCATCTATTACCATTATGCGTTAAAGAAGGAGAAACAGTAAGAAAGATAAGCAAAAGAAAAGATCCCGAGGCAGCAGTTAGCTTTTATCACGAAAGAGGAATACCAAAAGAAGCAATCAAAATGTATTTTGCCACATTGTTAAATTCCAATTTTGAAGAATGGTATCTTCAAAATCAAGATAAAAGTTATCGCGACTTTACATTTACTTTCAATAAAATGAGTAAAAGCGGCCCATTATTCGATTTAGAAAAATTACTTAACATATCAAGAAACTATATAAGTAAGCTAACAAAAGATGAAGTCTATAAAAATCTCTTAGAATGGACCGGCACCTATGATAAAGAATTTAATAATATACTAGTAAAATATGAAGATTATACAAAAAACGTACTAAACATAGAAAGAGAACAGAAAAAGCCTAGAAAAGACTACTCATGCTATAGTGATATAAAAAATCAAATATTCTATATGTATGACGAATTATATAATCCAACCTCATATGAATGGGGAAAAATTGACGATAAAAATGAAATCATTAAGATACTAAAAACATATATGGAAAAATATTTCAATATTACCGACAAAGAAGCATGGTTTAACAATATCAAAACCTTAACAGATGAACTTGGCTATTGCAGTAATATGAAAGAATACAAAGAAAATCCAGATAAGTATAAAGGAAGCGTAGCAGATATATCTACAGTAATAAGAGTAGCACTTACCAGTAGAAGTATGACTCCCGACTTATATGAAATAATGAGATTACTAGGTAAAGATAGAATAAAAGAAAGAATAACAAAAATAGAGCAGCTTTAACAAAAGCCCCTCTTTTTTTATAACAATTATCTAATTTTTATGGTACAATATAATATATAAATAGAAAGAAAGATATAATGAAAAAAACAAAAGTATATTTTACAAAAGAAATAACTAGCAAAGCACTAGTAAAATTATATAAGAAATTAAATATAGAATTACCCAAACCAACCGCTGTAAAAATACATTCCGGAGAAGAAGAAAATCAAAACTATCTAAAACCAGAATTCATGAAAGACATAATAGAAGAAGTGGATGGCGTAGTAGTAGAATGCAATACAGCATACGAAGGAGCCAGAAATACTACCGCCAAGCATCAAAAATTAATGCAGGAACATGGTTGGAATAAATATTATCAAGTAGATATAATGGATAGCGAAGACGACATCACATTAGAAATACCAACTGGCAAAATAATAAAAAAAGATTATGTCGGTACCAACTTAAATAACTATAAAAGCATGTTAGTATTATCACATTTTAAAGGTCACCCAATGGGAGGCTTTGGTGGAGCCCTAAAACAATTATCCATAGGAGTAGCATCCAGTAGTGACAAAGGCAAAGACCACCTAATAGAACGCATAGAATCAAGACATGGCAATCACATCATCGATGCAGCGGCAAATTTAAAATTCAGCACCAAAGACTATGAATTAATAAACATCGATAACATTTAGTATGACTAACAATTATTATTGCCAAAGACAAATTATAATATCTTATAACAAAAAAATCAAATAAGAACTTTTATAGTTCTTTTAATTATGCTATAATATAAATATACATAAAGGAGAATGCAAATGGAAGATAAAATAACAAGAATGAAAGAACTAATAAACATCCTAAATAAAGCCTCAGAATTATATTATCAAAAAAATACAATCATGATGACCGACTACGAATACGACCATCTTTATGATGAATTAGTAGAATTAGAAAAAGAAACCAACATGACACTATCCAACAGCCCAACAATAAATGTCGAACCAGAAATATCCAGTTCCTTAAAGCAAGTAGAACATCCTAGTCCAATGTTGTCATTAGCTAAAACCAAGAAAGTAAGCGAATTAGAGAACTTCCTAGGGGACAAAGAAGGCCTATTATCATGGAAACTAGACGGCCTAACAATAGTACTTACTTATGAAGACGGCAAACTTATCAGTGGCGTTACCAGAGGAACAGGAATAATAGGAGAGCTAGTAACAGAAAACGTCAAACAATTCAAAAACGTTCCCCTCACAATTCCATATAAAGGAAGATTAGTATTAAGAGGCGAAGCCATAATTAAATATTCCGATTTTAACAGAATGAATGAAGAATTAGGAGATGGTTCCAGCCAATACAAAAATCCAAGAAATCTATGTTCCGGTTCCGTAAGACAACTTGATAGTAGTATTACCGCTAAAAGATGCGTTAATTGCATAATCTTTGCCTTAATCGAATCATCTACTAATATATCCAATTTAAAAAGCGAATGTTTCGATTGGCTAAAAAACCAAGGCTTTGAAGTAGTAGAACATTATAAAGTAACAAAAAACACAGTCAAAGAACAAGTACTTATGTTCAAAGAAAAAGTCAAAGAATACGATATACCATCCGATGGTTTAGTTATCACTTATGACGACATAGCATACGGTAATAGCCTTGGAACTACCGCCAAATTTCCTAAACACTCATTAGCATTCAAATGGAAAGATGAAACCGTAGCCACCACATTAAGAAAAGTAGATTGGCTCGTATCAAGAACCGGCCTTATCAATCCCGTAGCAGTATTCGACCCAGTAGAACTAGAAGGAACCATAGTATCCAGAGCCTCAGTTCATAACGTTTCCATATTAGAAGGATTAAAATTAGGAATAGGGGATACCATCATGGTTTATAAAGCCAATATGATCATTCCTCAAATAGCTAGTAATTCCACTCAAAGTGGTAATTTAGAAATACCAGATAGATGCCCTGTATGTGGCAGCAAAGCTAGTATCATATCCAATTCCGATGTAAAATATTTATACTGCATGAATGATTTCTGCAAAGCCAAACTAATAAAACGTTTAAGTCTCTTTGTAAGTAGAAACGCCATGAATATTGACGGTATTTCCGACATGATCCTAAACAAACTAATTACCGAAAAAATAGTAAATAATTATAAAGACCTATATCATTTAGATAGATATAAAGATAAAATAATAGCTTTCGATGGTTTCGGAGAAAAATCCTACAATAATATGATAAACTCTATAGAAAAGTCACGACATGTAAAATTAGCCAATTTTATATACGCTTTAAGCATACCAGATATAGGCTTTTCCAGAGCAAAACTTATATGCAATCACTTTAACAACGATTTTAACAAAATAAGTAATCTTACATACGAAGAATTAAGTAATATATCCGGAGTAGGAGATGTTATTGCCAAAGAGTGGATTGACACATTTTCCAATCCCGACTTTATAGAGGAATTAAAAGAATTGAAAGAAGAAATAGATATACCAAAAGCATCCACTAATAGCAATAAAGATCTAGATGGTTTAACCTTTGTTATAACAGGTAGCCTAAATAAATTTACTAATAGAGATACAATGATTGAATTTATTGAAGAACATGGTGGCAAAGTAGTTACCTCAATATCCAGTAAAGTTAATTATTTGATAAATAACGATATTACCAGTACAAGTACTAAGAATAATAAAGCAAAAGAACTAGGAATCAATATTATAGATGAAGATAAGTTCCTTGAACTAATAAAAGAAAAGTAATTTTCTTTTTCTTTTCGTCTCACATTCCATTGCTCGCCGTTTTCTAATGCCTAAGGTCATTAGAAAATAGTTTTGAGCTAATATCTCAAAACTAACATTAGTATGTAAAAACACTTGAAAAAAGTTTTTATCTATGTTAAAATAATAATGTCCCAAAAAAGACATCATGGCCTGTTGGTGAAGTGGCTTAACACATTGCCCTCTCAAGGCAACATTCATGGATTCGAATTCCATACAGGTCACCATATATTAACAATTCAAAGACTTCATTTCTGAAGTCTTTTATCTTGCTTTTTTAATAATATAATAATATAATAAATTTACCAAGAAAAGAGTGTGCATATGAATAGTGAAACAAAAACAGTTAAAATAGCTAAAGCAATTATAACAAACAACCCGCAAAAAATAGAAGTATTTGATAATATAAAAGCCATTCATCGTCCTTTTGTATCTTCTTTTTATAATGTCCTAAAAAAGAATTTAACAGAAAACGAATTAACCAACTTTTATAATAACATATCAACTCTGACAATAAAATATAAAGATGATATATTAACTAAACTTAAACTAAATAAAGATGCAGGACATTATTTACCAGATAAAAATACTATAGAAATATTTCCAGCCAATGATTTAAATCCATATAATACCTTTAACCATGAACTATTACATATGGCTAGTAGTAGTCACAGTAATGAAGAATATCATATAGGCTTTTACCAAATAACCAATAAAGCTAATATTAGTTATGCACTAAACGAAGGATATACCGAAGCAATAAACAATCACTTTTTTGGGGCCAGTATAGCTTCATCAGGATACAAATATGAAGCAATATTATCCATTATTATAGAAAAAGTAATAGGAAAGAAAGAAATGCAAAATCTATACTTTACCGCAGACTTATATCATTTAGTAACAAGATTAAAAGAATATGCAACTTATACTGCCATTGGTAGATTTTTATATAATATGGATTTAGTATTACAAAGTAAAAAAGATATTACAACCAAAGAAGAAATAATTCCTCCTCTTCTAGAAATAAACTTATTTCTATATGAAGTGTTTACCAATTGGCTAATAGATTCATACCAAAAAAAAACATATACCATAAACGAAATAAATGAAGGATATCATATATTTACCAAAGCAATTAATCTTATACCCGATATATTTTCCTATGTTAGTGATGAATTAAACTATGATATTAAAGACAATACTGAAGTATATAAACAAAAGATAAAAAGATTAAGCAAATAACTTAAAAAACATAGCCGAAAATATTATAGATAAAAAAACTTGATATAATCTCCCAATAAAATAATTACGATATCTAATTTTATCATCTAAAATACTAATAACCTGCATATGAATAGACAGTCCTCCAAAAGAAATAATCATCGAAGAAATTATAACTTTATAAATGTCACTAATATTAAGTAACGATAAAGAAGATAACCCCATAGTCATTTCTAAGACTGCCTTAACAAGTACTGATAAATAATCATCCAAAGCAAAAATATGACATACCAAAGTACTAACAATTAAAAAAGAAGTAACAATCCCAGATATCATAAAAAGTGTGTTTACACTTTTTTTAATACTAAGAGAAAATAAAGCACCAAAACTTTGACAATTAGTCTTTTTCGATATATAATTATCACTAGTAGGAATATTCTTATTTCTAAAGATAATACCAATTATTATATTAGATAATATATGTGAAATAAGAATAATAATTCCATACATATTATTCTTTAAATAGAAGACACCTATTGTTTCTAATACAAATAAAGGATTAGCAAAATGACATATTAATAGAAGATGTTCAGCTTCTAATTTAGAAATAAGTTTCATATCATAAGAAGATCTAATTGCCATTGCATTATTCGGAAATCCCGCTATTAAAGAAATAAATAGAACTAGTACAGCTTCTTTACTAATATTAAATAACTTACTAAAGAAAGAAGTAATGACTCTTGGTATATACATAATAAAATTATAACTAATTAATATATTAGAAGTAACAAACATAGGAAACATTGATGGTACAAGAGTATTAAACCAAATATAAAAAGAAGAAAGAATAGTATCGGATACAAGCGACTTATTAAAAAAAATAAGTATTAAAATAATAAAAGTAACAATCACTATAATTTGGTTAGAATATTTTTTCATAATCAATTATATGATATAACATAGAAAAAAATAATAAGGGTGATATAATGAAAATAAAAAATTTTATAAAAGAAAATTACAAATTTTTAATAACACTATTAATTCTAGTAATATGCTTATATATAAAATTACCATATTATGCCATGGCTCCTGGAGGAACAATAAATATAACCGACAGGGTAGTAATGCAGAACTATGATAAAAATAAAGATGGTAGTTTAAATATGCTATATGTAAGTGAATATGAATTAACTCCTGGAACATATATAGTAGCCAAATTAAAACATTGGGATATCGAAAAAGAATCTACAAGAAGAATATCTAACGAATCAACAGAAGAAGTAAAAGAAAGAAACAAAATAATGCGTGATAATTCTTTAGATATAGCCACTATGGTAGCATATACAAGTGCCAACAAAAAGATAGATATAAAGAAAAAAACAAATATTGTAATAGCCACCACTAAGGAAAATGGACTTAAAGTTGGTGACATAATTTTAAAAGCAGACAATATAGAATGCGAAGATATTAAAGAAATAAAACAAATAATATCATCTAAAAATATAGATGATACTGTAGAATTTACCATTTTAAGAAATAATAAAGAAATGAAAGTAACAAGTAAAATATCTAATGAAAACAATACTAAAGCAGTAGGCGTAATAATAATAACAGAATATGAATATGACCTTGATCCAAAAGTAGATATAAAATTCAAAAGTAGCGAAGCCGGAGCCTCAGGTGGATTAATGCTAACATTAACAGTATATAACGCTATAAGCGATGAAGATATCATAAAAGGAAGAAATATAGCAGGCACAGGTACCATTTCCGCTGATGGTTCAGTAGGAGAAATAGATGGTATAAAATATAAAATAATGGGTGCAGCCAAGGATAAAATGGATATCGTTTTCGTACCATCCGCTAATTATAAAGAAGC
>ERZ773136.3133-NODE-3133-length-12746-cov-7.496572_pt1 | contig 12746 bp, 7 predicted proteins | sample MGYA00580855_ERZ773136 | MGnify/ENA primary metagenome ERZ773136 (study PRJEB29015, sample SAMEA2737860) | human gut metagenome | biome: human gut; feature: human-associated habitat; material: faeces | place: China | collected 2012 ... | reverse complement strand
AACCTATTGGCAGAATTAAGTACGCACTAAATTAATTCCGCCAACGGGTTAATATAGTTGATTTTTATCTTATTCATAGTTCTCTATTTTTTTATTTACATCCTTAATTAACGCAATACGTGCATACAGCTCTACCATACAAGCCTCATTCAACAGCCATTTTGGTTTGTCATATTCTTGTGCCCTACCAGTCCAGTCAACATAAATCAGCCCGGATTTATCTCTGGCATGAGTCCATGCCCAATCGGCAGAAGCTATAATAGTATCTACATATTTGCTATTACCGTCAATCTCATACAGCTCATGATAACCTCTGAACAAAACGACAATAAACCATGGCAAGTCTGTTATGTAAGGGATACCGTTGTCCATATATTTGACATAAAAATCATAACTTCCCTTCGCAAGACGTCTGGCGTCAGCCAAATAATTCTCATTCTTTGTCGCTTTATACAAACGGACAGCCGATTGAATCATAGTGCCAGTATTATATGTATAAGCTTGTTTTTGAACTTCCCCCTTTCCCGTGAGCCACGAATTCCATATAATATGTAACGAATCATCCTCCAAATGATTCATCATCCAGTTATAAAACTGTTTGCCTCGTTCCAGATAAGCGGTATCTCCGGTTGCTTCATACAGTTTCAACGACAAGACGGCAGCCTTGCCGTTAGAACAAGCGGGCTTTTGGTCCTTATAGCCTTCTAACCATGAAACAGCACCTCCCCAGTCATCTCCCCATCCGCTCATAATAAATTCCATTGCCACCTCCGCCTTGTCCAAATAAGCAGGATTCCCTGATATTTTGTAAGCATCGACATAATCTATACCCACCAGACCATTGTCATCATAATAACGGTCCACCTTTTTAAACTTAACCGGATAGGCTTGATAACCAGTAGGAACACGTTTACAGTCATAATAATTCTCAACTGCCATAACCATCGAATCCTGATAAGCAGAATATTTTTCAGAATCATGTTCTACCAAAATATTTACTGCCGAAAAGACACCGCTCATCGGCCATAAAAAAGATGTTTCCTGCGCTTTATAAGTCGAGTCCTGAAAATAAGTCAAATCCGGTTGATAGGAATTTGGATAATACTTGGCAAAAAGCCTGTGCTGAGGAAGTCGGTATTTAAACCATACAGTCTGAAATAAATCTTCTGCACGATTCAAATAAACATTATCCTTTACACTCTGCTTCACTCTATAAGAAGAAAAGACAGACATCAACAACAATATATAAAACGCAGTTTTCATAAAGTCAATCTTTTTCATCATAATACAAAGCCAATACTGCATAAGATTCTATTACAGCATCCTGCATAAGCAATTGAGAGGCCCGTTTGGAATCTCGACCAGTCCAATCCTCATAGAAAAAACCTTCGGCGGTACGCGCATGATCATACCCGTAGTTAATAAAGTCTGTGTATACGTCAATATATGATTTTACATCGTCCTCATATTTAGCCAAATCTATATTAGTATTCGAGGGTTTGTTGGTACGTAAGAAAGGTGTTGGTACAAAGATTGCCCACAAGAGCATCATCGGAGGTGTGAAAAACTGGCTCAGTTTCTCACAGGAGATGAAAATGCTCGGAATTGAGATACGCAATTTCGAGCTGCACATCTGTTGGAAAAAGCCGAACGAGGAAATCTGTAACTTCTTCGGCATAGACCCGAAGCAGCAGGTCAAGTGCATAGTACTGGAACGTGTCCGCGGAAAAAAGGAATATCCGTTCGTTTATTTCATATCCTATTTCAATCCGAAGATTCCGCTCACAGGAGAAGAGGACTTCACACGGCCCTTATATGAGTTGCTGGAAAAAGACTACAACATCATAGTAAAGACCAGCAAAGAAAAAATATCGGCAAGTCTGGCGGGAGAGCGCATCGCGGAAAAATTGGACATCAAGGCGTCCGACCCCATTCTAATCAGGCAACGGCATGTCTATGACATAAATCAGATACCCATCGAGTACAACATCGGCTATTACCGAGCAGACAGTTTCACATATACGATAGAAGCGGAGAGATAGTCTGCCGTTATATATAATAAGGTATGGCGCAGGCATATGCCGTGCCGGTCAGACACCATCATGTGCCTGAACATATCTTTCCAGCACAATGTCAGGCAGCAGGACAGCCGTCTCAGGGGCGTCCTTGGGGGCGTCCTTGGCTTTCCATGCCACCACGAACCTCACCCTGCCGTATCTGACAATATAGCCTTTTCCATTCCACTCCGCCACTTTTGAGCGCATGTCTTTCGACAGCTTTGCCACCGCTGCTCCTGTTTTTGCGTTGTAAAGCACCGAATTGTCATAACTGAGCCGGTCTCCGCCTCGCATCGAAAGGACTTCATGTTTGAGCTTTACAAAATATCCGAGGTTCACATCTTTGTATGACAGTTGCAGCACTATCTTTTCCGGCAAAGCATAACGCTGCGTGTCTGTCTTATGTACGGCTGCCGGCAGACCTGCAAACAAGATATCGTTGGTGTGCACAAAGAGCCTGTTTCTGGCGCGCGTGATGCCTACATAATAACGTCTCAGGAGTTCGTTCGTCATGTAAGACTGTCCCGATATAAGCATGTAAACATCGTCAAACTCACGTCCCTTCGCCTTGTGTATTGTGGAAATGACGACCTCTGACTCCGCTGCGTCACAAAAATCCTCGACTGACGATTCATACACGAACTCCTTGAAATCTGTTATGTATTTTGCCTTATTGGTCTCTTCAAACAACTGTATGCAACGTCTGACATACGTAAGACTCGTACTTCCGTCATACCGTGCGAAGGTAGCCTGCTTCGCTTTTTCCCAATGACCGTCAGACACCAAAGGCACACCGGTGTCCTGTCTGGTGTCTATGCAACGAATGAAATATCTCATCTCCGCCATATTGCGGAACTTCAGACCGTCCATCGACTGGATGAGCTTGCATTTCACTCCGTGCCTGCGAAGCAGAGCCATCATTATCGCAGCCTCTTCGTTTGTCTGCGTGAGTACACACGCCGTACCGCCATTGCCGTTTCTCAGCAACGACTCCATGACGGGCTGGTACAGATATCCAGACATGTGAAACGTCACTTCCACCACGCCGTCATCCTTTCTCACCGGCACTATCGGAGTGGATTTCATCCTGGATGTGATTTTCCTCACAAAACCATTGGCGAATTCCACCACACTACGGGCACAACGGAAGTTCTCCGTCATCTCCACGAAACTGGCGTCCGGCATGTTCCTCAGTGTGTTCATATACATGGAGCTGGAGCCTCTGAATTCGAATATGTTCTGGTCGTCATCACCGACTGCGATGACACGCATATCCTCATTATTGCCCATCATTGCCTCCACAAGCTCATATTCGTCATTCCCCATGTCTTGAGCCTCGTCTATTACAAGCACGGTCTTGCCTGTCTTGTTCGGTTCCACATCCCCGTTTCTTATCATTTCCGCCGCCTGATGCACCACGTTCACCACGTTGTCCCTGTTTCCTATTCTCCCCAACAGGTCAAAACAATAAGAGTGGAATGTCTTTATCTCCACAAAGTGTGCCGCATTTCCTATAAGTTCCATGAGCCGCTGCTTGAATTCTGTGGCTGCCGCACGCGAGAAAGTGAGCATGAGCAACTGCTCGTGCTTCACGTCCTCAAGCAACAGAAGCGATGCGAGTTTGTGCACCAGCACGCGCGTCTTTCCGCTTCCGGGTCCCGCCGCTACCACTATGCATCTCGAACTCTTGTCTGAGATGATCTTCCTCTGGCAGTCAGACAGCTGTCCGAACAGTTGCCTGTATTTCTCAGGCGTCAGGTTGCGTTGTATCTCTTCCTGTCGCCCGCCTTTGAAATATTTGGATATGAACTTCCTGTAGTCCATGTTGAAATAGTCTTGCACATATTGCAGGGCAGCGTCATAATCCCTCACCATCAGATTGGCATACTCGCCCACAATGTGTATCTGCTGTATCTTCTGCCTGTAGAACTCGTCGAGCATCCGGTAGTCTTCCTTTTTATATCTGAACTTGGCGTCCTTTATCCTCCTTATCTGCATGGCATTGTATATGACGAGGAATCCTCCTTCCAGCTTCAGCGCCCCTATCTTCGTGAGAAAGAGCAGTGCCTCCTCCACATCTTCAAGCTGTATGTCGTCCGTCCTCTCAAAGAAGTCATGTCCGCACGACTTTATATGATTGAGAAGCTCCACCACCGAGAACCGTATGGGCTGTCCCTCAGCCGACTCCTTCTCGTTGGCTGCGGCTATGCCGTACAGCCACTCCACCGCCATACGGCATATCCTCTGCCTTTTCTCCGCACGTCTTACGGTTGTGTCCATGTCCAGCCTCCGGCTCAGAAGCATATTGTGCGCGACATTCTCATGTTTGCGCATGTATCCCTTTATCGTGAGAAAATAAATCAGTGTGCGTATGTCTTTTTCCTTCGACGTCGCTATACCTTCGTTTATGGCTTTGTCGTTGAGCTGTCTGCACGATATGCGCAGCGACTCGTCGGGTATCAGTTTCAGAATGTATCGCTCAAGCTTTCCGAAACGCTCGAGAAGCGTCTGCGCACGGCGTTCCGTGCTTCCAGCCTCCTGCAGATACGCCGAGATGTCCTTGCTGTCAGACAGTATGCCGTCCTGACGCATGCGTTCCATCACAGACACCACCTCTTTCTTGCTCATCCCCAGTATGTCTGCCAGATAATCCACGCGCGACTCCGCCTCCGACTCCTGTGCTTTCGAGATGTATTTGCTCGATATGAGCGACTTTATCACTCTCACCGCAGCCTCCGTCTCGTCACTGCCGAACAACGGCGACTCGGATATGCGCCGTCTCGCCTCGTCCATGTTCCTCACCGTGATGCCCGTGGCATATACATGCGGCACATTGTTGCCTCTTTCTATATATCCGCTCTGCTCAAGCGTCGACAGAGCCGTACGCACACGGGTCTCTATGTCCGACACAGAGTCGTCCCATCCCGCCTGACGCGCTATCTCCAGTGCCGAGCAGCTCACGCGCATGTGCTGCCTCGTCATATCTTTCACTGCCTTCCACACCTGCTGTATCTCGCTTATGCTCAACTTTGTCTGATTCAGCAGAATGAAATGCTTGTCAAGGTCGTTGTCGCCATAAAGCACGTAGCAGCGCGCGCTGAGCTGCGGGTCTCTGCCGGCGCGTCCGGCTTCCTGCACATAGTTCTCCAACGAGTCGGATATGTCGTAATGCACCACGAGTCCCACATCCTTCTTGTCAACACCCATACCGAACGCCGATGTAGCCACAATCACGCTCACCTCGTCTTTCATGAAAGCGTCCTGATTGGCGGTCTTCGTCTCCGCGTCCATCTTACCGTTGAACGGCAACGCCCTGTATCCGTCGCGCGTCAGTCTGGCTGCAATGTCCCATGTGCGTCTTGTCCGCGACACATACACTATCGTCGGACAGCCGCCCTCCGCCACCAGTTCCCTGAGCATGGAGTATTTCTCTTCGTCGGTCTCCGTGTGTATTACGGAATAGCGCAGGTTCGTACGCGATGCCGTGGAGGCGAACAGTTCCATATTCAGACCGAGCGTATTCCTGAAGTAGTCGCATATGTCCTGCACCACCTTCTGCTTCGCCGTAGCCGTGAAACACGACACCGGAACAGGCTCCTTCAGCCTTTTCTTCTTCTGATACTCACGTATGAACTTGCCTATATACAGATAGTCTACTCTGAAATCCTGTCCCCATGACGAGAAACAGTGTGCCTCGTCTATGACAAACCTCACCACATGGCGCGACATGAGGATACGCTCCACCGTCTTCGAACGCAGCATTTCCGGTGATATATACAGCAACGAGGCGTCTCCGTCCTGCACGCGCTGTATGGACGAAGCCCGTGTTATCGGGTCCAGCATGCCGTTTATGGTGACCGCGTCGGTTATGCCACGCTCGTCAAGATTGTCCACCTGGTCTTTCATAAGCGACTGCAAAGGTGATATCACCACCGTCAGTCCGTGCACAGAGTGTCCCTCCATAAGTGCGGGCAACTGGAATGTGAGCGACTTGCCGCCGCCTGTGGGGAAGATGGCGAGCAGCGACTTTCCATCCACAGCAGCCCTCACGGCTTTCTCCTGCAAAGGTTCGCCTCCGTAGGTACGGAAACGGTCATAGCCGAAAAATCTCTTCAGGTTATATGATGCGTCCAGCTGCGTGCGGCAATATCCGCACCCTTCCTCACAGCGCGTGTGACGCAAGAGCCTCACCACATGCTCCACCTCCGGCCAGTTGCATGTCACCCATCCCGGTGTCACCGAGCGGTGGTCTGTCGTGTCTGTCAGAGCCAGCGCATACGCCAGTTCGCACGGATACTGCCTTACGAGCGTTTCCAGATCGGCATGTGCGCATATCTTCCCCTTATAAAGTCTTCTTATCAGTCCCGTCACATCTGCATGGCGCGCATGCGCACCGGCAATTCTGAGAAAACCCTCAAACTCCCGTCTTCCCATCAGCAACGTGGCGTACATCAGGCGTTTCTCTTCAGGGAGCGCGTTCCACCGTGCCATCTCGTCAAACATCAGGTCGCGCGCCTTCTTACAGTCGTTCACCGGATTGTTCATCTGGTCGCTCAGCAGCTTGTCGTTCTTCACAAGCCGGTGATAAGGACGTTCGGGAAACATCAAAGGCGACATGTAAAGCGTGTCCACAAGAGCCTGACGCGGCTCGTCATCACCGAACAGGTATCTGGCGTCATGGTTTATTATGTTGTGCCCGCATATATAGTCTGTGCCGTCGATGAATTCATACAGTTCCTTCTTCGACGCCTTGTGAAACGTCGCACCGTCATGGCGCAAGGCTCCTATATCGTGTATCTTACGGTCATTAAGCCCCGTCTCCACATCCACGAACACATAACGCACATCCTCACCGGTATGCGCCTTACCGTTTCTGCCGACAATATCATCCGCACTGTCGGCACCCATCATTTCCTTTATCTTGCTCCAGACAGACATTCCTTCAGTTACTCTTCTTCAGACATTAATCATATTCTCTCTCTCATCACGGCTGGAAAAACGCGGTATGTGCCCTCGTCTCATCGTTGACATTCAGACACACGGACGGCTCATCATACCTGTAATTCCATTCTTCAGAAACGTTTGAATTGCATACTGTTTGCTTAGGTAAAGCTTATCTTATACAAAGATAATCATAAAATGGAATATAGTAAAGTCATTACGCAATTCTTTACCCTTTTTCCAGTATATTTACCAGAATTACCGTTGCGGCATTTCAACACGTCCGTACAGAGGCGGCAGCAACAGCGATGTACATCCACCGGTACACCGTGAACCCAAACCTATTTATACTTACCGCCTAAAAAACATGCGCTGCCGCCTAAAGTAGAGACGCAAAATATTGCGTCTCACGAACAAGCCATCGCAAAACTCATTCACCATAAAAACACAAATATCAAACACGCAAATAAATCTTGCGTCTCACGAGCAACCTGTCGCAAGCCTCATTCACCATAAAATACCAATATCAAACATGCAAATAAAATCGGGAGACGCAAGGAATGCGCTTGTTGTCACCGTTTTTTTGGTGTATGCATATTGGTATGAATCACTTGTAGAGACGCAAAATCTTGCGTCTCACGAGCAACCCATCGCAAACCTTATTCACCCTAAAAACATCAATATAAAACATGCAAATAAATCGGGAGACGCAAAATCTTGCGTCTCTACTTTCCTCCAACACAAATTTCAATCAACAATCCTCACCACATCATCACAATGCGCCAGCCTTGCTGCCACCGATTTTTGGTGTATGCATATTGGTGTGGATTGCTCGGGAGACGCAAAATCTTGCGTCTCTACTTTTTTCCACCAACAATTTCAATCAACATTCCTCACCACATCATCACAACGCGCCAGCCTTGTTGTCGGTGTTTTTTTTTGCAACACGCATTATAGTGGAGAAAAAGCGACATACCACACACCGTAAACTCACTGAGAACCGCGTATATCCTGACAACATATATTTCGCTTCTGTATACGCGGATTTCAGCGCATATGCATAACATCCTGGATATCAGCGAAATGCGCGAAAAGGCGTCCGAAAGAGGAAATCCGGCTTCACGAAAAAGGCTTTCCCGCCACGTAGGAAAGCCCGTATGAGCTTGCGGAAGAGCCTGTTCCGGCACTCGGAAGAGGCTCTTCCGCATCACAGAACAAAACGGGGAAGAGTCCCGGCATGCCTTTCTGACATCTTAAAACGATAGAAACAAGGGCACAGGCGTATACACTTGGGTATAACATGCAGGCTATTCCGATACATACCAAACACGAATTGGCTGCATTTGAATATATCCCCGCCTGTGAAATATCTGTTTTTCCATAAAACAGACTGCACCCGGCTATCTGACAGCAAGCTGTCAACGGACTCGCCGTCTCTATTTTCACAAAAGATAATGTCAAAATTTTTTACTGCCCGTCATGCGCTTACTCAGTCCTCTTCCTACCCTTACCGCCATCATGCCTCATACACATTTCACACCGGTGTCAGTCATATTGCCTGTCATTTTTACCGGAGACATTGAGTGTCACCCGCCGCACCGGCACACACTCCCTCCGCAGCCACATGCCTCCGCATGCGTCATTCCTTTTCAACTACAGTATAGTCTCCAGCCTTGTCCGAGACTATCTGTTGCAGATATTCCACACTCAGCTCACGCGACGACTCTATCCGAGCTAACGGAGGGTCCAGCGTCACCGTCGCGCTCACACCATCTATGCTGTTCAGGGCATCCTCGACATGTGCGCGGCAGTGGTCGCACATCATGCCCTCTATCCTGTACTCACGCCTCGTCACGGCATCCTCACCGCCTCCGGCGACCTCTCCTGCCGCACCGTCACCACGCCGCGCCACAGGAAGAATGCTCTTACGCTTCAGCCGCAGACTGTTTGTCACCACACTCACACTGCTGAGTGCCATTGCCGCGCCGCCTATCATAGGGCTCAGCAGAAAACCGTTAAGCGGATAGAGCACACCGGCGGCTATCGGCACAGCTATGATGTTGTAGACAAACGCCCAGAAAAGGTTCTGCCGTATCGTGCGCATTGTGAGCTGCGACAGGCGTATCGCCTCCGCCGTCTTGGAAAGGTCTGACGACAGGATGGTCATCATCGACGTCTCCATGGCTATGTCGCTGCCCTTCCCCATCGCTATGCTAAGGTCTGCCTGCGCCAGAGCCGCACTGTCGTTTATGCCGTCGCCAGCCATCGCCACCACATGTCCGTCAGCCTGCAACTGTCTCACGAACGCCGCCTTGTCATCCGGCATCACCTTTGCTTTGTAATGCCTGATACCTGTCTTGCGCGCCACGTATCCGGCAGACGCCTCATTGTCGCCTGTGAGCATATACACCCCGATGTTCATACTGTGCAGCATTGCCACAGCCTGTGCCGATGTCTCCTTTATCCTGTCGGCTATGCCTGCGACAGCCAACACACGTCCCGCTCCGCCAAACCACACCACGGTCTTGGCATCCTCCGTCCATTCAGCGGCTTTCCCAGCCATGTCACGGTCTGCCTGTATGCCGTTCTCGCGGAGCAGCTCCTCGTTTCCGGCGTAATATGTCACTCCGTCTACGGTGCCCTTCACCCCTCTTCCGGGGATATTGGCGAAATCTGTCACAGGCACGGTATGCGAGTCCTTCAGCGCGGCGACGACCGCCCCGGCAAGAGGATGCTCCGAGTTTTTCTCCAGACTGAGGAATATCGCCCTGCCTGTCCCGGCTCCGTCCGCCCAATGCATGTCCGTCACCACGGGTCTGCCCTCGGTCACCGTACCCGTCTTGTCGAGGACAATGGCGTCCGTCCTGCGTGCCGTCTCCAGCGCGGAGGCGTCTTTTATCAGTATGCCGTTCACCGCTCCCTTGCCTATTCCCACTATAAGTGCGGTGGGAGTGGCAAGTCCCAGCGCGCACGGACAGGCTATGATGAGCACCGTCACCATCGACAGTATGCCATGCTCGAACCCTGCCGTAGGGGCGAACGCCCACCATATGGCGAACACGACGACCGACAGCAGCAATATCACAGGCACAAACACGCCCGCTATCCTGTCCACCGCCTGCTGCACGGGCGGCTTGCTGCCCTGGGCGTCCTGCACCATGCGGATGATGCCAGACAGCATTGTGTCCTGTCCGGTCTTCACTGCTATGAAGCGCAACACTCCCCTCTGGTTTATCGTTCCGGCGAACACGCCGTCTCCTTGCTTCTTGAAAGCAGGCAGAGGCTCACCCGTGAGCATGCTCTCGTCGACGTAAGACTCTCCCCGGCACACCGTTCCGTCAGCGGCGATGCGCTCACCCGGTCTTACGACTATCACGTCGCCTTCCCTTACACTCTCCACCGGTATGACGCTCTCTCCCTCATCCGTCACCCTCGTCACCGTCTTGGGCTGGAGTCCCATGAGCTTCCTTATCGCCGTGGAGGTCTTCTCTCTGGCACGCGACTCCAGCAGCCTGCCCAGCAGGATGAACGCTATGATGACGCTCGCCGACTCGAAATAGACGTGCGGCTGTATGCCTCTTGAAAGCCAGAAGTCGGGGGCAAGCAGATTGAACACGCTGAAGAGATATGCCACACCCGTGCTGCCTGCCACCAGCGTGTCCATATTGGCGGACAGATGTCTGAGCTGCCGCCACGCATTGATGTAAAAACGGCGTCCGAAACCGAACACCACCATTGTAGACAACAGCCACACCGCATATCCCACATATGCGTAATCCATGAAAAACGCGCTCATGACGACGACGGGAACAGCCAGCACTATGGCGGCGACTGTCTGCCGTCGAAGCAGCGCATATTCCTTTCCGCGCTCCACCTCCACACGTTCCGTGCCCGCCTCCGCGTCTGTCATCAGGTCATACCCGGCGTCGCGGACGGCAGCACGCAGTGCGGACGGCGTACACCTCGAGGGGTCGTAGACCACCCGTGCAGTGGCTGACGCATAGTTGACATTAGCCTCGTACACCCCGTCCTGCTTGTTAAGAACCTTGTTTACACGTGCCGCGCACGAAGCGCAGCTCATCCCCGATACAGGGAATATGTCTTTTCTCATATCATTATCTCCCATAATACATTCACATATAACGGCTCCAGCCAGCTCCATCATTAATCCTCACCCTGTCATCGCACCGCGCCAGCCAGTAGAGACGCAAAATCTTGCGTCTCACGAGCAATGAATGCATACTACCGATGGCACATTATTACTCATACACATTGCGATGACCTCCTTGTGAGACGCAAGATTTTGCGTCTCTACTTTTCATCCAACACAAATTCCAATCCATATTCCTCATCCTTAAATCACAATGCGCCAGCCTGTAGAGACGCAATATCTTGCGTCTCCCGTGCAATGACTGCATACCACCATCGGCACATTATTACTCATACACATTGCACTTACCTCCTCGTGAGACGCAAAATCTTGCGTCTCTACTTTTGCCGACTGCGATATCTGATTGCTCTCAAATTCCCGAGTGCAGCTTATCTTATGCAAAGTTACACACAATCCCTCCTTATGCCGTTACAATATTATGGATATGGTTTATATTTCGTCGAGCGGTCTGAGCCGGTGTTCCTTCATCTCCTTAAACTGCGTGGGCGACAGTCCGGTCTGCGCCTTGAACTGCGCGCTGAGGTGCGCCACGCTCGAATAGCGTAGCTTGTCGGCTATCTCGCTTACCGTCATCTCGTCATACGCCAGCAGTTCCTTCACCAGTTCTATCCGCTGTGCGAGATAATACTTCTCGATGCTTATGCCCCTCATCTCGGTGAACAGCTTGCTCAGCGCACTGTATTCCTTGTGGCACACATCCTGCAAGTAAGCCGACAGCTTTGCCTTTTCCTGATATTCGGGATGGCGCACATACTCTATCACTCCGACACGTATCTGCTCGATGACACGCATGCGCTTGTCGTCAATCACCTCAAACCCGTACTCCTCAAGCTCATGCCTTATCTTCCTTTTCGTCTCCTCCGCCAAAGCACCTGGCACCACCACCGTACCCAGATTAACACTCACAGGCGTCACGCCGTTGTTCACGAAGATGTCAGAGACGGTCATTATGCACCGTCTGCACACCATATTCTTTATGTATATTTTCTTTTCTTCCATAATGTATATATGTTATAAATAGCTTTTCAAAACCGATTGATATCATAATCCTCCCACATGTCCTGACTGACTGCGGCAAAACAGAGGCATGTCAGTAAGGACATGTATGCACCGCACAGTCAGATGAGTACAAAGATAATGCGAGGCGAGTGCAACGGCAAAGTGGGAAAACTGTGTTTTCACAACTTTGACACTGCCGAGCCGAAGCTTATCTTATACAAAGATAAAGAATATTCCACATATTGATAATTATACACTCAAAAAACAGAAACATCCGAACGCCTTACCGCATACTACAGTATTCCCTTTCACTCACACCGGCGCCAGCCAGTAGAGACGCAAAATTTTGCGTCTCACAAGCAACCCGTCGCAAACACAAACAATCAACAACACACCGATTTAAAGCGCATTTCCTCCTCGTTAGACGCAAAATCTTGCGTCTCTACTTTTCCTCCGACACAAATTCCAATCAACATTCCTCTCCCTTAAACCGCAACGCGCCAGCCTGTAGAGACGCAAAATCTTGCGTCTCACAAGCAACCCGTCGCAAACACAAACAATCAACAACACACCGATTT
>ERZ773136.3127-NODE-3127-length-12760-cov-3.288390_pt1 | contig 12760 bp, 9 predicted proteins | sample MGYA00580855_ERZ773136 | MGnify/ENA primary metagenome ERZ773136 (study PRJEB29015, sample SAMEA2737860) | human gut metagenome | biome: human gut; feature: human-associated habitat; material: faeces | place: China | collected 2012 ... | reverse complement strand
AAGGCATAGCGTCCCCAGTCGATAACAGACAATGCCGGTGTCTGTGCCACCCACACTCCTCTGGATCCACGATTGTATTTATCCAGCAGATCCGGGTCCACCAGATCCGCCAATCGTTTCATCTTATAATAAACAGGGCTGCTGTAGCTCACATAGGCATCCTGAACTATGCTGTAGGGAATATCATAATTTCCCGTGAAGATCACCGGTTTTGAAGTATCAAAGTCCCGTTCCAGATCCATTGCAATCTGATCCACGGTCTTCACTGCCGCATCATATTTTTTCTTGTCAATATAGAACCATCTGGTCATATCCATACACTGGTTCCAGAGGATCACCGCCAGCACCAGAACTGCAAGTGCCCTCACACCAGCAGAGATTTTTCTGCCAGCCGTATTCTTCGCTTTTGGGGACATAGTTCCCGTCAGCTGCCAGATCCCATACACAAAAAGCAGCGCTCCGTATCCACAGAAGACCGGCAGGAACTGTGCCGAACGGTACAATGTGGCTTTTCCTTCAATGAACAGAAGAGAAAATGCTGCCAAATAAGCGGCAGGCAACAACAGAAGTGCCCACAGATCTCTGCCGCGGATCACCCGCACCAGGGTAACCACTGTAATTACGACCGCCGATAACACAAAAATCCGGATTGGCAGATAAGCATAAGCATCCACGCGAACAGCAGCAGCGGCACCAGCGTCACCACAAGGATCACAGCCGCTGATAATATAAAAATCCGGATCGGCAGATAAGCATAGGCAAATACCCCATACAGCACAAAGGTCCTCTTGAGGATCATGGCAAGCTCCCCGAAAGCCCCCGGCTGCAGCATCCAGCCCAGCATTTCCGTCACGGAACGCTGTACCGCCTCTCCCCGCAGATATTCCAGGTGAAATGCTTTCGTCACTACCACGATCATCACACTACGCAGCACAATGGCCACAAGCGCCGCCACCGCACCGGCCACCAGTGTGGCAAATATGTCCTTCTCCTGACGCCCCCGTGCGATCCGCTCCGTCAGCAGCAAGAGCATCAGCCCCGCCAGCCACAGGATCATAAAGGACTCGTAACATCCCATGGCGATCCACAAAAAGACTGCCGCCGTCAGGATCTCTGCCACTGCCAGGCATCCCAGTTTCTGCCGGATACCGGATCCTTTTTGCATTTTCCGGGTACTGCTCTGCCATTCCCTGACACAGCACAGGCTGATGCCACAGCACAGATAGCCGATGGCGATACCGTTATGCAGGAAATAAGTAAAGACTTCACTGATCAGGGGACTGGAGAGAAAGACGGCACCGAAGAAAGCATAGCCTGCCGTCGGAACCTTCTCTCCCAATACAGAATAAAACAATGCAGACAAACGGACAATCAGGATGAGCTTTGGCAGGCGACCACAACGCCACTAGCGGAGTGTCAAACTCCAGACTGATATGAGGTTGCTTCTTCCTGTCCAGCAAGGTCACTTTCTTGAGTTGCGCATCCTGAAAGATATATGTATCACAGTCAAACGTATGTGTATCTATTTTCATCAGTCCGTCCACATCCCGTTCCAATGTATGAAGCTCCGGTGACACGCACCCCTTCTCCACCGGAACGATATACCGCAGTTCCTCTTTACTGTCGAAAGCAAAGAATCCACGTTCGTCTACCGATGCATCAAATCCGGGGAAGTTAAAGGCAGGATGAGCACCGATTTGGAAATACATATCCAACTGCCCAAGGTTCTCTACACGCCATTTGACTGTAATCCGATTGCCTTCCAGCAGGTAGCCAATCATCAAACGGAAGGGAAAAGGATATTTTCCAAGCGTTTCCGGAGTCGACTCCAACCAGTAAACTATTCCGTCCTCTCCTTTGTATGTCACTTTGAAATCCATATCACGGGCAAAGCCGTGCTGCCCCATCCGGTAAGAATTGCCCGCATAGCGGTAAGTGTCTTCCCACACACGCCCCACGATGGGAAAGAGAACAGGTGAACGGCGTCCCCAAAAACGGGTGTCTCCCTGCCACAAGTATTCTTTTCCATTTTTCTGAATACTTTGTAATTCAGCTCCGTGCTCACTGACACCGACGGTAAGGACAGAATTAGATATTGTTTCCATTTTATTCTTTTTTTTACTTAGATGTTTATTTTCGGGTAAAGGTAAGGATGTTTCATGATATGACAAAACGAATATGGAAGGATTATTTTCAGGAGTCTTCGCGCAACATATAACCTTTTCTCATCAGTGAGTCTATCTTGACTGTATTGTCATTGCGAAGTGCCCTCCGCAGATAACTAATCTGCACGTTCAACGCAAGAGAGTTGGCATACGAGGATGCACCCCATACTTTGTTAAGCAGACTGTCACGGTCGACAGATACATTCACGTTTTTGGCAAGCATCCGGAGTATCTCTGCCTGACGCGAAGTGATAAGAGTCTTGTTATTGCCGGTGCGTATTTCGTTAGTAGTATAATTAAACACTGTATTCCCGAAACTATACATTTCCGTCTGCACCACATCATCGCCGCACTGAAAACGCTCGCGGATGCGGGCAAGCAGTTCCTCAGGATAGAACGGCTTGGCGAGGTAATCATTGGCACGAAGGTCGAATCCTTTCAGTCGGTCAGCTTTATCACTGCGGTCGGAAAGAAAAAAAAGCAACACATTACGGTCTAGGGCACGAATGTGTTCAGCCACTTCAAAACCGTTCAGTTCGGGCATATTGATATCCAGCAAAACAAGGTCGGGCTTCACGGCAGGAAACTGTTCAAGAGCGATGCGACCGTTTCCGGCATATGTCACTTCATACCCTTCGGCTTCTAGAAAACGTTTCAGGAGCATGGAGTATTTCAAGTCGTCATCGGCAAAAAGTATTTTTAATGCTTTCATTAGTGTCAGGGTTATGGGGTGAAACAGTAGTTATTGAGGAAAGCAAAGCACAAAAGTAGTGCCTTTCCCCGGTTGGCTGGTCAGGGTTATCGTTCCGTGGTGAGCTTCGGTCAGCAGTCTGACATAGCTCAAGCCCAGTCCGATACCCGGAATATTACGGTCGGGAATATTATTCCCGCGATAGAATTTATCAAATATTTTACTCTGCTCCGAAGCAGGGATACCTATTCCATTGTCGGATATGGCAAGGGTCAGTGTGTGTGCCTGCAAGGTGCACGAAATGCTGATAGCGACCTCACTGCCCGAATATTTAATGGCATTCTCCAACAGATTGCTGATGATGTTTGCCAAATGTACGGGGTCTGCCGTAACCAGCTGAGTGGTCATGTCAAAATGCGGAGTAATCACGACATTCTTTCCTGCGGGAATGTTGCAGAGACGAATCAGCTTTTGTATCGTTTCACACACATCGAAAGTACGGATATTGAGTGGTGTATGTTCATAATCGGCACGCGTCATATCTCTTACTTTCGCCAGATAAGCAGACAGGTTGTCAATCTCAAACATGGAGTCCTTCAGCACTTCGTCCATAGCGGCCTCATCTGTGCGCATGGATTTATTGTTGAGGAAGGCAACACACATTTTCAGTGTCTGCACAGGACGTTTCAACTCATGTATCATCGTGTTCACAAAACTCTTCCTCATTTCATCTATCTTCCGCTGTTTCAGTATCGTCTTGATTTGGTAGACAAGGCAGCAGACGAGCACCAGCACCAGCAAGATGCTTCCGGTGAGTTGCCACATCATTTGCTTAAGTAACGGATTGACAGGTACGGTAACAATAGCCGTCATTGCCTGCTTCACCAAGGGATTGTAAGGATAAGTAACAAGCATACGAGGAGGAAACAAGTTCTCCAGCGAATGGTAAGTGCCGCGCCACAGGGTGGAATCAATGTTCACCTGCCGTATATCGGTAGCCGTGATATGATTGGCTTCAAAAAGAGAATCGAGCCTTGTAACGGTGAGAGGAAAGCTCAGTTCTGTAGAGAAACGGCTCGTCGCCTCAAAAATAAGTTCGCTGGGAATATTGTAGGTCGGCACACTGAATGTATCGCGACGTATCTCTTTTTCCTTAAAGGCATCAACAGCTCCCGCCGCCAGCGAATCACCCTGACTCTGCGTAAATTTCTCGTAAAGGGTAATGACACACCGTGAATTTCCTTTACTGTTGGTCAAGTCGGGCATTTCGATGCTGTAACTCAAAGTCATCGGAGTATTGACGGTACGCTGCTTGTAACGTGCCTCAAACTCGGCATTCTCCAGTTTCAGAATTTCTGCATGAAGATTACGCATGTGTTCGTCCGCCGAATATCCATATTGATTGTAAAGCCAGTATGCCTGTCCGCCTATAATCAGCAAAGCCGTGATAATGGTAAGTATCCAGACCGTTTTTATTTGCTTTTCCATATTCTTTTCTTTTCGGCAAAGGTAAACGGTATCGGCGGATGTACAATGTACGCGAGGAGTTTTTTTAGACTGCGTAATATTTCAGTAATAACTTCCGACCTGCCAAAAGAAAGGAAAAGGATAGCTTTGCAGCATGAGAATCATAAACCTCAAACTTTTGTAATATGATGAAACTGAACAAGAAAATCCTGACTCTGATGCTAGTTTTCGGAGTCTGTGCCACGGCTGCCGTTGCACAAATCACAGTCGTCACCGGTGACAATATCAAGAAGAGCGAACCGATAGACGAACTTGTCTTCCGCGCCCAGTATGAATTGAAAATGCTTGAAGACACCACCCGGTCAGACAGCAAACCCAATTCGGAAACCATGATGCTTGAAGTGGGAAAGAAATCATCTCTTTTTTACGGCTATACCACCTATCTCCGCGACTCTGTCCTTATGGAGGACGTGAAGAACAACGTGTCTCAGGAACTCATGGCCGAACATACCTCCGCATACGGCAATGCCCGCATCACCTATCGTATCTACAAAAACCATCCTGCCGGAAAAGTAACAACGCTCGACCGTATCGTGACTACCAACTTCCGCTGCGAGGAAAAAAACGACAAGCCGCAATGGACTCTCCTGCCCGATACTGCCACTATCCTGACTTATCGGTGCCAGAAAGCCTCCTGCCGTTTCCGCGGGCGCAACTACACGGCATGGTACACGACGGAAATCCCCGTCAGTGAAGGCCCTTGGAAACTGTGCGGACTACCGGGACTGATTCTCAAAGCAGAGGACAGCCGGGGACATTATTCGTTTCTCTGCACCGGCCTGCAACAGTTCAAAGAGTCCAAACCGCTTCTTTTCAATGCCAAAGGCTATGAATCCATAAGTCGCAAAGATTTGGATAAAATCTACGAACGTTACTTCAAAGACCCGGTGGGATATGTTGCCAGCACAGCTCCCAACGTGAAAGTCACTGTCAAGGATGAACATGGAAATCCAATCAAGAATTACACGATACCTTACAATCCGATAGAACTCCCCGATAAATAAAATTCCAACACATGCGCTCCACCATGAAAACAGCAATCATTCTCTCTATGCTGGCACTGATGTGCAACATCGACACAAACGCACAAAACACGATTGAGGGGCGGGTGACCGATAAGGAAACCCGCCAACCTCTCGAATCGGCTACTGTCATCATTCAACATACTGCCGATGCAACGGTCATCAATTATACCTTGACGGATACCGACGGACGATTCCGCCTTACGGTTTCGTCGCCCCAAAGTGTCAAGCTGGGTGTGCTCTATATGGGCTACAAAAAAGTACTCCTGCCCATCGACCCAACTCACCCGATGGAGATAGCGCTCGAACCCGAAACCATTTTGCTGAAAGAGGTTCAAATCCGCCCCGGGCGTATATGGGGCCGACAGGATACGCTGAAATATGACCTCACACGCTTTACCTCTTCTCAAGACCGAAACGTAGGCGATGTACTTAAAAAACTGCCCGGCATCAATGTCGAAGAGAACGGAACCATCAAGTATAACGGAAAGGAAATCAGCAATTTCTATGTCGAAGGAATGGACGTGAGTGGAGGACGTTATAATCAGATAAACAATAATTTGAAAGCAGATGCCGTGCAGTCTGCCGAAGTGATAGAAGGACACCAGCCCATCAAGTCCTTGCGGGGAAAGACCTTTACAGATGACGTTGCACTCAATCTGAAGTTGAAACCGGAAGCGCGCTCGCAATGGATTTATACAGCCAACGGAAGCGGGGGGTACGGCGAAGAGGTACTATACGATGCCTCACTCAGCGCCCTGCAACTGAATCGTAAACAGCAGACTATTTATAATTACAAGACCAACAACACAGGACGCGATATGCAGTCCGAACAAGAAGTGTTGGCGGCAGGCAACAGTTTTGATCGTATCACAGACGATGGAGCTCCCTCCTTTCTTCCACTACCCGGCATCACAATGCCTCTATCCCGCCAACGGTTGTTGTTCAACGACACCCATACGACCTCTGCCAACCGACTTTACCGACTGACGGAAGACAAGCAGCTGCGCCTGCTCTTCAATTACACCCACGACCGTACTACCCAGCAACAAGGCAGTGACGAGACTTACTATTTCGCTCAAGACACCGTCCGCACACTCCACAATCAGAACTACCGACTGCTCACAGACTGTCTGAACGGTGAACTGAATTACGAAAATAATGCCGACAACCGTTACACACGCGAAAACTTTTCTTTCACAGGCGATTGGCAAAACGGCTTGTCAGCCATTTCAGGTGACAAAAGTGTCACACAACAGATAAAGCATTCAGGACTAGATATGAAAAACTACTTCAGTCAACTCCATACCCGGGATAAATATACATGGGGAATCCGCTCTTTTTTCCGTTATAGCTATCTTCCCTCATCACTGAAACTGACATTTGATGACGACCGGCAAAGTTCCACCCCTCTTCGGGAATATCAAGAAATGAATGTCAGCAATGCCTATACCGACAACTCCCTGTACTGGATGAGAAAGAAAAACGGAGTGAATTACCAACTCACGGGAGGTTTTCGGGGTGAACTTTCTTCCGTGACCGGCCCATATTCCGCCAACCGCTATATGTTCTACGCCACTCCCCATCTGGAGTGGAACCGGGAAGATATACTTCTGACAGCCGCACTGTCTGCCCAATGGAGCCATCTGCCTGAACAGTCCTGTCATTATCTGTTCCTGAATCCTTCCGTGTTCTTCCGCTACACACTCACTCCCCGCTGGAAAATGTATCTGTCAGGCAATATCACCCGTTCTACCGGAAGATTGGATGAAATATATCCGGTTTCGTATCGAAGAAACTACAGGACTATCATAACCAATCCGGGCAATGTCCCCGAAAACACACGCCAACTCTACTCTTTCTATCTGGAATATAAAAATGCCGTCAAGGAGTTCTTTTGGACAGCATCGTTCGCCTATCTTCACACAGACCATAACTTAATGACACGGAGTGATTATAAAGATGGCATCTTCTATCTTTCTCCTTATAAAAAAAGCAACTCTGACGAAAATTACACGCTACATTCTGTCCTGTCCAAAGGAGTATATGACTGGAATCTGAAATCGTCCGTCGAACTGACCATGAGCCGTACAAAAGGAAAACAATGCAATGACGGAGTAGTTCAAGACTACCGTTATGACTATCTGTCGGTTGAACCCAAGATAATATGGGCACCTTCCCGACTGTTTGAAGCTGCGTATCAAGCCAAATTGAGTTGCGGGAGTTCAAAAATAGGCAACGACAGACAGCTGGATGCTCTGTGGAATCTGTCACAGCGCCTGATCCTGAGCATAGGATGGGGCGATACTGATTTACGGCTTTCGGGAGAACATTTTTATAACGATATCGACCGCACAAAGCATCTCAACACATGGTTGGCAGACGCTTCACTGGTACAGCGTGTGGGAAAATGGTGCTTCACAGCTTCCGTCACCAATTTATTAAACAAGAAAGAATATAGTTATACCCTCTATTCGGCTGTACAAAGCTCTACTTCATGGATAAAACTCCGCCCACGCGAATATCTTCTTTCCATCCAATATCAATGGTAGAAACTTAAAAGTAGGACATTTGTGCTTCAATTTCTTTCTTTTTATGTATGTTTGTAAACAAACTATTAGCACACCTACTATGAAAACACGAATAAAGATGCCGATTGGCTTTTGGAGTGTAATACTGGGAGCTATGTGTGTCATTTCTTGTGGTGAAAAACAGAAAAGATCATTCAATGCTTTTGACACATATATCCAATTCTATCAAGAAGTCAACGATTCTTTGTCCAAGAATCCCCGATATGTTTGTGCCGAGGCACAGAAGCGTATGACTGCCACAACCGACAGTACCACTTATTATCACTATGTGATGTTGCTGGCCAAAGCCTATATGTTTCGGTCGGATATGGACTCCGCTGCTGTATGCATGAATCAGGCAGAAGCTTATTGCCACCGCAACGCACCCACGCCTCAAATATCCGATTTGTATGCCGATATCTATAATATGCGCGGAAACGTACTCGCACGTCAGGCATTGGTAGACTCTGCGGTCATTTGTTTCAGCAAGGCACTCAACTATCGATTGAACGGAGACAGGAAAGAAGTACTGCCCGACATTTCGATAAACCTGGCCGATGCTTACGTGCGCACAGGACAATATGATAAAGGTGCTCTGTGGTATCGGAAATCCTTGTCTTTTTTTGACTCGCTGGGCACTCCCGAAGCCAAACGTTTTCCGGCATACTACGGATTGGCACAAGTATATATGGAACTGCGCGACTTCGAATTATGCGATTATTATTACGACATGGCTGCCCAATGGTATAGCGAAATGATGCCTTACGAAAAATGTATTTACCTCAACAATCGTGGAAACTCCTATTACTTCCGCAAGGATTATCCGCATGCACTCGAAATGTTCAGAAAAGAACTCGCGTTTGCCCGCAGTTATCCCGATATGGCTTTCGAAGTTCATCTGAGTGAGATGAATTTGGGAGAAACATTCCTACTGATGAATCAGACAGATTCCGCTGCTTTCTATCTGGCTAAGTGTGAAGATTTCTTCCGGTCTATCGGAAACATCAGTGCGCTCTATTATCTGGATACACAACTGATAGAACTGGCACTGAAACAGAATAATCTCGCATTGGCGCGCAAACGTCTTGCCGAAGCCGTGAAACCCGATTATGTGGAACCCAACATGCTTCACATCCGTAACCGGTATTTACAGCATTATTACGAGGAAACGGGAGATTATAAGAAAGCTTATTATTATCAGCGGGAAAACCAGCGCATTGACGACTCCACCCGTAATGAACGCATCAAGATGCGTACCGCCGAAATCGACTTGAAATACCGGCAGGACACTACGCTGATGAAGCAAAAGATATTCATCCAGCAGAAAGAGAACGAGGTATTGGGACTTCACCAGCGTATGTATGTGTGGATGTCCGTCTGTTTCCTGATATTAATATTGGCCGTCTTTATCTATCTTTATAATAAGAAGCAACGCCACCTGTTCAGAATGCGCAGCCAACATATGATTAACACGCTGCGCATGGAAAATATCCGCAACCGTGTTTCGCCTCACTTCATCTTCAATGTGCTGAACAGGGAAATAAACAGCCATAGCAACGGATACAGCGAAAATATGCGGCAGTTGGTGAAGTTGATGCGCCGCAACCTTGAGCTGACCGAACATCTCTGTGTCACATTGGATGAAGAACTAGACTTTGTACATACTTACATTGATTTAGAACGTAAATCAATGGGAGATACCTTCGCACTTTCTCTCCATGTAGATAAAACAATCGACCTCACTCGCGAGATTCTTCCTTCCATGATGATCCAGATTCCGGTAGAGAATGCTATTAAGCATGCACTGAGGGAGAAACAGGGGAAAAAGAACCTGTGGATTGACATCAGGCGTGAACCGACAGGAGCTATCTGCATCAAGATAAGAGACAACGGAGGAGGATATAAGGCAAACAGCCATAACCGGGGTACGGGAACCGGTATGAAAGTGATTCTTCAAACAGTTCAGATGCTCAACAACAATAACAAAAAGCATATAGATATCTCTATCAATAATGTGCCATTGGAAGAAGGAGAAACAGGGTGCGAATTTGTTGTGATACTTCCCCAAGGCTACGATTACAACTTTTTAAAAGCTGTTTAATAGCTATTTTCACACGAATAGTTCCTGTTTGACGCCTAATATCCATAAATACAGAATTGTCGGTTTGTATCTTAACAGATGTTTCTCTACTTTTGTTTTATTAATAATAGCAAACAAATTATATGGACAGGCTTTATAAAATATTGATTATAGATGATGATGAGTATTCGGCGGATAACCTTTGTTTGGAGCTAAAACGTTACGGTCAGTTGGTGGTAGAGGGAATTGCCCGTAATGGTTCTAACGGAAAGAAAATGATAGATAAGCTTCGTCCCGATATCTTATTTCTGGATGTAGAGTTGCCCGACATGAAAGGAATAGAACTGTTAGAGCAAATCAACAGTTGTGTCACGTGGAATATGCAAGTGATTTTTTATACTGCCTACGACAAATATATGATTAATGCCATCCGTGAATCTGCTTTCGATTATTTATTGAAGCCGATAGACCGTAAGGAACTGGAATGCATTATTACCCGGTTTCTGAAAAAGATGGACGAACCGGCTACGCCGATGGCTATTCCACCCCAAGTATATTCTACCGGCGAACATACATTTATGATTTCCACTCCCACCAATGATCTGCGTGTTCTCCGTTCTATCGATATCGGATTCTTCCGCTATAACTCCGACCGTAAATTATGGGAAGTAGTATTGAACAATCAGGTTCCCCTGCTACTGAAAAAGAACACCACAGCACATCAGATAACAGAGTACGCTCCCTGCTTTGTGCAGATACATCAATCTTATATCATCAATATTAATTATCTGATAATGATAAAGGAGAATCGTTGCGTCATGTACCCTCCTTTCGAGAAGATAACAGAGCTGATTGTTTCAAAGAAGTTTAAGAAAACATTGCAAGACTCTTTCTATCAGTTATGAAAATTGCAAGGAAGAATCGTATGGAAGTGTGTCAAAACTAAACCGGGCTATCCACGTTTTGACACAACTCCATAATTATGTGAGTATCATTTCTTTTTCGGATAGTTAGGTCCGTAGAGCATGGTCTTTTCACGCACCACCAATTGTCCGTCTTTCACAAACTCCTCGCCACGTTCGCTCAGATGGCGCACCATTTCAGAACGCATCTCTGCCAATCGTTTTTTATATTTTTTGTCATTGACAGCATTATGCAGTTCTTTCGGGTCTTTTACCATATCGAACAGTTGTTCTTCTCCGGTATGGAAATACCAAACGTATTTAATCTTACCGTCTGTCAGGGCACACCAATAATTATCGGCACTATAACATGTAGCATGTTCCAAATCGATATATTTGCGCCAGTTGGTTGCTGTACCTTTGGCCAATGCCAGCAACGGACGTCCGTCCATATCAGTGGGAACAGTTACCCCGGCTGTTTCGAGGAAAGTAGGAAGAAGGTCGCGAAGTTCTACAGGAGCATCCACCTTTCCCGGAAGTACCTTCTCTGCTGCAGGCCATTTCACGATATAAGGAATATGTGTAGAGCCTTCATACGGATATGTCTTTCTCCAATGATAATGGTCTCCCATCATGTCACCATGATCGGAGACAAAAATTATCAAGGCATTATCATACATACCTTTTTCTTTCAAAGCCTTAATCACGCGACCTATCTGCTCGTCTATAAACGTGATATTGGCATAATAATAACGTTTTGAATTACGCGCATATTCGTTACCGAAGTTGCCGTAAGGAGCATCTTTAGCAGCCTTTTCAGGAGCAAGTTCCTTTGCCCATTTACCACACCAATCACCGATAAACGGATCGGGCACCTGAGCATCTTTATACATATCTATATATCGCTGCGGCGGATCATACGGACTATGAGGACGTGCAAAAGATACCTTCAAGAATAATGGTTTCTCACTATTGTCGTAGTTTTGGATAAGTTGGCAAGCCATCTCTCCCGTCCAATAGGTGGGATGAAGGTTTTCCGGCAACTTATAGTTGGAAGCACTGTGGTCGTTCCAGCCGATACCGGTCTCATCGGGATTCTTTCCGGGAGCCTGTATTTGGAACCACTGGCGATAGTCACTGGTAAAATTAGGGTCTTCTATACGTCCACTTTCATCCAACAGGGTTCCTTCAAAACCGTGTTTGATGCGCTGCGGATGCCAATGCATCTTTCCAATACCGAAAGTGTAATAACCGGCATCTTTCATCATCTGGGGCATCTCATATTTATATTCGGGAGATACTTCTCCATACCCCAACAAGCCGTGATGCCAGGGAGAAAGTCCGGTGAGCATTCCCGCACGGGCAGGAGTACTGCTGGGGCAAGAAGAATACCCATTCATAAACAGTGTTCCCTCGCCGGCCAACCGGTCCAGATTGGGAGAGATGACAGCTTCATTACCCATACAGCCCAAGGCGTCGCCCCGTTGTTGGTCAGTCATTATCAAGATAACATGCGGATGTTTTTGCGCGTAAGCAAACGAAGAACATAGTCCGGCTGTGACAGCCAATGTACATTTCAAATTGGTTACAATACTCATATTTATTTTGGTTTTTCATGGTGTTATGCAGCAAAGATAATAAATTATCAGATACATTGAGCTACAAATTAGAACGGAAAAGGTTTGATATGCATCAAATTGTTTTATAGAAAGCTTTATCGTATCTTTGTAACCGTTTAATAAACCTATAAAAAGATGAAAAAGAAAACTTTACTGAAAAGTATTTGGATTTTATTGGTGATGT
>ERZ773136.3121-NODE-3121-length-12777-cov-3.630090_pt1 | contig 12777 bp, 8 predicted proteins | sample MGYA00580855_ERZ773136 | MGnify/ENA primary metagenome ERZ773136 (study PRJEB29015, sample SAMEA2737860) | human gut metagenome | biome: human gut; feature: human-associated habitat; material: faeces | place: China | collected 2012 ... | reverse complement strand
ATCATATCAAGAGCCGTGAAGTTCCGGAAAACATCTCCGATATGAACGAACAGCTTGAATATCTTATGCGCCCATATGGCGTCATGCGGCGCACGGTAAAGCTGGAAGGCAAGTGGTATCACGACGCTGTCGGTGCAATGCTCGGCATATTAAAAGAAAACGGAAGAGCCGTGGCGCTATTGCCCTCGGGAATGTCGGGTTACAGCTATTACGACTATGAGACAGGCAAGAGAAAAAAGATAAACCGCCGCAATGCCCACCTTTTCGAAGAGGAAGCAATTGCCTTTTATAAGCCCTTTCCGTTAAAAAAGATGAGCATTCCGTCGCTGGTGAAATATATTGCACAGACTTTTTCGGCGTCGGATCTTGTACTTATTTCTTTGGCGACGCTCGTGCTTTCGCTTGTGGGTATGATAAGTCCAATGTTGAACAAGCTCTTATTCGGCAGCGTATTACTGTCGAAAAGCGTGCGTTTGCTTACCTCGATTGCCGTTTTTTCCGTGTGCGTTTCGGTGAGCACGATGCTGATGACCGCCGTGAAAAACATGATCACGGCAAGGATCGAAACCAAGTTAAATATTTCGGTCGAAGCGGCAACGATGATGCGCATAATGTCGCTCCCTGCCGACTTTTTCAAAGAGTACAGCTCCGGTGAGCTTTCAAACCGTGCGTCTCAAGTGGGCGTACTTTGCAAAATGCTTGTATCGACGGTCTTAACCACGGGACTTACCTCGCTGTTTTCACTCATATACATATCGCAGATATTTGCTTATGCTCCGACGCTTGTTGTGCCGGCGTTATGCATTATCTTTGTAACCGTCGTATTTTCGGTCATTTCGTCCCTTGTCCAGATGAACCTTAATACCCTGCAAATGGAGCTTTACGGCAAGGAAAGCGGCATGACCTACTCGCTTATCACAGGCATTCAGAAGATACGCCTTGCCGGAGCGGAAAAGCGTGCTTTTGCAAGATGGGGCAACCTCTATGCCAAATGCGCGGACGCTGAGTACGGTCCGTCAACCTTTACCGAGTTGATCCCGGTCATAAGCCTTGCCATCAGTCTTACGGGAACGATCGTTATGTACAGCCTTTCGGTGGAATCCGGTATTTCTGTCGCCGATTACTATGCTTTCAACACGGCTTACGGGATGGTATCGGGCGCTTTTATGTCGCTGGCCGGAATTGCTTTGACCGCAGCGCAGATCAAGCCGGTTTTAACCATGGTCAAGCCCTTTTTCGACGCGGTTCCCGAGGTATCCGACGGAAAGCAAGTGTTGACGCGGCTGTCGGGCGGTATCGAGCTTAACAACGTTTCTTTCCGATATTCCGAGAATATGCCGCTTGTCCTTGACGACCTGTCGTTAAAGATACGCCCCGGACAGTACGTGGCGATCGTGGGTAAGACCGGATGCGGAAAATCGACGCTTATGCGGCTTCTTCTCGGCTTTGAGCACCCGAAAAAGGGCGCGATATACTACGACGGCAGAGACCTTGAAAAGATCGAACTTCGCTCATTAAGACGGCGCATTGGCGTCGTTATCCAGAACGGAAAACTGTTTCAGGGCGACATTTATTCCAATATTGTCATATCCGCGCCGTGGCTGACCCGGCAGGATGCATGGGATGCAGCAGAGCTTGCCGGCATCGCCGACGACATAAGAAGCATGCCCATGGGAATGGATACAATAATTACCGAGGGTGCAGGAGGCATATCTGGCGGTCAGCGCCAGCGGTTGATGATAGCCCGTGCTATCGCGCCTAAGCCAAAAATACTGATGTTTGACGAGGCAACGAGTGCTCTTGACAACATTACGCAGAAGAAAATTTCGGAATCCCTTGACAGTCTTAAGTGCACACGAATCGTAATTGCGCACCGTCTGTCCACCATAAAGCAATGCGACCGGATCATCGTCCACGACAAAGGAAAGATCATCGAGGACGGCAAATACGAAGAGCTAATTGAAAAGAATGGCTTTTTTGCTGAGCTTGTCGCCCGTCAGCGGCTTGACAGCGTACACGAAAGGACGCACGGCTAAACGCATATTTGTACAAAAAACGTTATTTTTCCTGTTTTCGCATAAATTTTACCATACGATTTTTTGTAGGAGGAAGAATTATGGAAATCAACAACGAGCTTATCGCAAAGGCAAAAGCAGCTGCGACCGTCGAGGAGCTTATCGCGCTCGCCAAGGAAAACGGCATCACGCTTAGCGAGGATGACGCAAAGATGTACTTTGAGGTACTTCATCCCAAGACCGGCGAGCTTTCCGATGATGAACTTGACAACGTGGCCGGCGGCGGATGTTATGCCCCGGGCGGCAATCTTTTGACCACCATCGGCCATGGATGCAAGTATTATGAAGAGGGCCGCAAAACCGGTGCAAAAGGCACCTGCTGCCGTTGCAAATACTGGGGAAACGATCCGAATCAGAAAGGGTCTCTTTGGACGATGATCTTAGACGGTCTTACGGAATTAGTCGCACCGCGCCAATGTTATCATCCGGCTAACAGAAAATAAAACAATACAGGAGGAATAAAAAATGGAAAAAGAATTTATTGACAAGGCAAAACAAGCACAATCCCTGGCAGAGTTGATCGCTCTTGCAAAAGAAAGCGGCATGGAAATGACCGAAGAACAGGCAAAGGCCTATTTCGAAAAGTTAAATTCCAAGGCAGACGAACTGTCCGACGATGAACTTGACAATGTGGCCGGGGGCGTTCATCTGCATCCGAAAAAGCTCTTTTGAGCGCAAAAGGGCAATATGAAAGCCTGCATTTTGCAAAGCGGACGGAAAATACGATGCGTTACCTATTGAACCCGAATATTGCCTTACGTTCGTGGAAGCTCGTCCCTTACGCCTATTACACCAAGGGCGAGCGAAACGCGAAAGGGCTAAAAATAGAAGAATTTGAATTTCTTTGCGCGTGCGACGGCAAAGCCGAGCTTCCCTCTGGGGCTGAAAGTCCGCTTGCCAAAAGGCTTCTTGAAAGCGATTTTATCCGTGTAGCGAAAGATGGGGACATATTGTCCGATTGGAGCAGACCGATGGTCTGCTCCAATCGGTATTTCCCTGCCCTGAACTGGATGATAACGGGTCGGTGCAACTACAACTGTCTGCACTGCTTCAATGCGGCGGACAATGCGCCGCTTATGAGTGAGTGGAGCATGGATGAGGCGGATAAACTGCTTGACCAAGCGCGCGACTGCGGAATCAACGCCTTTACAATTACGAGCGGCGAGCCGATGTTCCACAAAAGCTTTTTCGACATTTTAGAGGGCATTTATCGGCGCGGAATGTATGTGGAAGAACTGAACACAAACGGATATTTCATAAATCCGGAAGCGCTTGACCGTATGAAAAAAGCCGGGTGTATGCCGCTCATGAAAATATCCTTTGACGGGATCGGCTATCACAATATAATGCGCAACCGCAAGGATGCCGAAGAATCGGCGATACGCGCGATTTCCTTATGCTTAGAAAACGGTTTTCGCATCAAAGTACAGACGAATATAAACCGTCACAATCTCGAGTGTATGGATAAGACGGTAGAAATGCTTGACGCGATGGGCGTGGATGAAACGCGTATTATCCGCACGACGGAGGCGCCGCGCTGGGTACAGAATGCAGGAAACGCCTGCCTTACGCTGCGCGAATACTTTGACAAAGCGCTTGATCTGTGGCAAAAATATGCAAAAGGGAATCACCGCATGGCTCTTACCGTTTGGCAGCTCGGAACGCTGTATCCGATGTCAAAGTTTTACACATTAAGCGCCGTCGGCTCTTGCGCCGGAAAGTACCGTGACAGTGCACCGGTCTGCAAAGGGAACCGCGGCATGGTCGCGGTCGGTGCAAACGGGCATGTGTATCCCTGTCATCAGATGTCGGGATATTATGAACAGCACGGTGATATTCTCGGCAATGTAAAAGAGACTCCGCTTGCCGAACTGCTCTCAGACAGCCTGTATCTTGACGAGGTCTGCACCACACTCGGAACACTGCGCAAAAAGAACGGCAAGTGCGGCAGCTGCGAATACTTTGAACGCTGTAACGGCGGCTGCCGTGCCATCGCGCTTGCTTTAACGGGCGACAAGCTCGGTATCGACCCATCAAAATGTCTTTTTTGGGAAGAGAGGTACGACAAAAAGATAGCGGCACTGCTTCCTGATTATCAGACGGTTATATAAAAAGAAACCTCGGATAAGCCTGATTTTCGTATTTTTCACGATTCTCTTCTCAGGTGGGACTTATTTGCGAGAATGAAAAAGAAATGAACCTCAAAAGTTAGAGACTTTTGAGGTTCATTTCTTTCGGCGTGTCATATTTCGTGTCATATTTCATTTCAACTTTTTGTTTAAAACACTGTATTTTGGTATCATTTTCTGAATTTCGATATAGGTTTCTAAACGTCCGAAACCCGCATGGTTAAGCCAAAAACAAAGAAAACCGCTACACGAGCGGTTTTCTTTGTTTGGTGCAGGTAAGAGGACTTGAACCTCCACGACATTGCTATCACTAGAACCTGAATCTAGCGCGTCTGCCAATTCCGCCATACCTGCATTTCTGCAACGGAATTATTATAGCATACAAATTCCGATTCGTCAAGACTTTTTCTTCATTTTTTGCACTTCCGGCGGCAAAATTTTTCGTCAATTTTGCCGCCGGAAGATTTTTATGCCATTTGCAATCGGAATGAACGCCGCATTTTACCGTTCTGCGACAACTTCAACCTCGACTAATACGTCCTTCGGCAATTCTTTGACAGCTACGCAGGAACGCGCCGGTTTCGACGTAAAATACTTGCCGTATACGCCGTTAAACGCTGCAAAATCGCTCATATTTTTCAAAAAGCAGACCGTTTTGACCGCTTTTTCCAAGGAGCTTCCAGCTTGCTTCAAGACCTCCGAAAGATTCTTGCACACCTGCTCTGTTTGTTCTTCAATGGTGGTCGCGCCCACCGAACCGGTAGCCGGATCGATGGCGATCTGGCCGGACGTAAAGACCAAGCCGCCGCTGATCATCGCCTGTGTATACGGTCCGAGTGCTTCGGGCGCTTTGTTTGTGTAAACCTTTTCCATAAAACTCTACCTCTTTCTTTATACAAGTTTAAATCCGTGCGATGTAAGCGCATCGGTAATCTGTTTTATATGCTCGGCATTGCGCGTTTCAAGTACAAGCCGCAGATAGCAGCCGTTGATATCCGTCGTTTCGCTGGCACGCTCATGATGCACGCTGATGACGTTTCCGCCGCAGCCGGCGATAATTTCGGACACCTGTTGCAGCTGTCCCGGCTTATCGAGAAGCTCGATACACAGATTGCACGAACGTCCCGATGTAAGAAGCCCTCGCTTTATCACACGCGACAAGATTGTCACGTCGATATTGCCGCCCGAAACCACGCATACCACTTTTTTACCGGCAAGATTCGGAATCTTATCAAACATGACCGCTGCCACCGACACAGCTCCCGCGCCCTCGGCAATCATTTTCTGCTGTTCGATAAGCGCCAAAATTGCGGACGAAATCTCATCCTCTTTCACGGTCACGACCTCATCGACATACGTCTTGCAAATTTCAAACGTATTTTCGCCCGGCTGCTTGACAGCAATACCGTCGGCAATGGTGGAAACCTTTTCAAGACACTCGATCTTGCCGTCACGAAGCGAATTGAACATGCTCGGTGCGCCGCAAGCCTGAACGCCGTACACCTTAACGCTCGGCTTCAGCTTTTTGGCCGCAAGCGCTACGCCGGAAATGAGTCCGCCGCCGCCAATCGGCACGACGATGACATCGACATCGTCAAGGTCATGCAGGATCTCAAGTCCGATGGTTCCCTGCCCTGCAATGACATTTTCGTTATCAAACGGATGAATGAAGGTATAGCCAAACTCATCGCGCATTTCAATCGCTTTTTTATAGGCGTCGTCGTATACGCCCTCAACCATACACACCTCTGCGCCATAGCTTTTGGTAGCTTCGACCTTAGAAATAGGCGCGCCGTCCGGCAGGCAGATAATGGATTTTATCCCATACTTGGTTGCGGCAAGCGCCACGCCTTGGGCATGGTTTCCGGCGCTGCAAGCGATAACGCCGTGCGCCTTTTCTTCGTCGGTCAGCTGGCTTATCATATAGCCTGAGCCGCGCACCTTAAACGAACCGGTCACCTGTAAACATTCCGGTTTGAGAAAAACTTCGCAGTCGGTGCGGATCTTCGGAGCGCGGATAAGCTCCGTGTTGCGGATAACGTCTCTTAAAACATAAGACGCATGATAGATTTTGTCGAGAGAAACCATTTTTGCTATTCCTTTCTGTTTTATCGTATGGGCGTATTTTTGCATATATGATAAAAAAAGGACCTATCCCGCGAAAGAGATAAATCCTAACCACTCTTTTTGAATTGTAACGCACCAATATGTGTCTGTCCGATAACGCGGACACGCGGAAGCGCTTACTTACGGCGGCATGGACGCACGGACATTTTCCCATGCCGTTTCCATTTTGGGGGAACAAATGCTTTGTCCGTATACCGTTTTAGGCGTTCGGCTTAGAGGTGATCTTCATCTGACCGATTCCTTACCGCCTTTCACCGACCGGCGGCTCTCTGAAAGGATCTTATCCAACTACTCTTCCTCATCATCGCTTTTACGTTTTTATTATAATCATCCGAGCGCAATTTGTCAAGTACTTTCGGACACTTTTGAAAAATTCGGCAGATTTATGTATCTTGCACGGCAAAATGCGGTCTTTTATGGGCATTTTATGGAAAACGATTTTTCTTTACACTTTTTCCTTTTATGTTATATTTTTCTTTGTTATACTAAAAATATAAAAAACGGAGGTAAAAAGCTATGAAATATGCGAAACTCGGAAACACGGATATTGAAGTATCCCGGCTTTGCGTGGGCTGTATGAGCTTCGGCAAGCCGTCTGCGGATTTTCACGAATGGACGCTTGACCCAGAGGAAACAAACACGATCGTAAAGCACGCATTAGACCTTGGCATCAACTTTTTCGATACAGCCAACTGCTATTCGCACGGCACGAGCGAGGAATATCTCGGCCGGGCTATCAAAAACAACACGAGCCGCGACAAGGTCGTTCTTGCTTCTAAAGTCTATTTCAACGACGGCGCACTTTCACGCGAGGCCATTGACCGCGAGATCGACGGCACGCTTCGCCGCCTTGGCACGGATTACCTCGATTTATATATCATTCACCGTTTTGATTATGTCACGCCGCTCGAAGAGACCATGGACGCGCTCGATAAATTAGTCAAAGCCGGAAAGGTCCGTGCGCTCGGCGCGTCGGCCATGTACGGTTATCAGTTTTATAATTTGCAGCTTTGCGCACGAGATAACGGTTTTACGCCGTTTGTTTCCATGCAGAACCACTACAATCTGCTCTATCGGGAGGATGAACGGGAGTTAATACCGGTCTGCAAGCAGTTCGGCGTATCGCTCACGCCCTACAGTCCGCTTGCTGCCGGCCGTCTTTGCCGCACCGAATGGCACACCGGCTCTAAACGCAGCATGACCGATTCTATGGCGGCGCGCAAATACGATTCCACCGAAAGCATCGACCATGAGATATCGCTTCGCGTAGCTGCCCTTGCCGAAAAGCGCGGCGTGACCATGACGCAGATCTCTCTTGCGTGGTTATTCGCCAAAGGCGTCCTTTCTCCCATCATCGGCGCGACCAAGGCAAAATATTTTGACGACGCAGCCGATGCGCTTGATATTACGTTAACGGACGAGGAAATCGCCTATCTTGAAGAAACGTATGAGCCGCACAAGATCTCCGGAGCAAGATAAAATATCTGTTTTTCGTAAAGATTTTCAAGAGCAAAGCCAATTATGGTTTTGCTCTTTTTTATGCAGAAGATTTCACAAAGAAATATGCGCAAATTATTCTGAAAAAACTAACAAAACCGGTTGCAAATACCGGAAAACTATGCTATACTTACAAAGGCAGATCCATCTGCCGGCGCAAACGGAAAAGGCGGTGTTTTATGCCGAAAAATATATTTTCTTTTCAAAAAGCGGACTTTCACATGCATTCGGTCTTTTCCGACGGAACAGACTCTCCGGAAGAACTGCTTGACAAGATCAAAATAGCTGGTATTGATGTATTTTCCCTCACCGACCACGACACCTGTGCCGGCTGTGAACAAATGTCCGCGCTCATCAAAAACGACCGTGCGCCGTATTTCATTCCCGGCATCGAATTTTCCACCGAGGACGAACACGGCAAATACCATATTTTAGGCTATGGCTTCCGCATGGAAGATTCAGAGGTAACGCGGGTTGCCGCATACTGCCACGAAAGCCGGCTCATCAAGGCGCAAAAGCGCATGGATTTTCTGAAAGAAGCCTTCGGCTTTGCGTTTTCGGACGACGAGATCCGATTGGTATTACAGCAAAACAATCCCGGAAAGCCCCATATAGCACGCCTTTGCGTCTCGCATGGCTATGCAAAAAGCATTACCGACGCGATCGACAACTATCTTTCGAAATACCCCGGAAAGGACGAAAAGCTCACGCCGCAGCAAGCCATTCAAACAATTCTCTTGTCGGACGGCGTTCCGGTGCTTGCGCACGGCTTTTTCGGAAGCGGCGCACAGCGCCTTTCCGAAAACGAAATGATTTTGCGCATAGACCGGCTGCAAAGCTATGGTCTTTTGGGACTGGAAGCATTTTATTCCGGCTTTTCGGAAAAGCAGGCCGCTTTTCTATGTGCGCTTGCCGAAAAAAACAAGCTTTTTATCACCGCCGGAAGCGACTATCACGGTGAAAACAAGGCCGTGCGGCTCGGTACGCTGTGCGCCGATGTCTGCCCTTCGCCGCTTCCCTATCTTAAAGTTTTTATCCGGTATATTTTCTGCCGATAAATTATACAAAAAGGAGTACTCATATGGCAATTTTTGAACCGTACTACAAAGACCCGCGCACGACCTCGGTCGGTGAATGCGAACCTCGTGCTTATTTTATCCCGTATGCGGACAAATACACGGCACACACCCTTGACCGCGCCAAATCTCCCTATTTCAAGACGCTCTGCGGCGAATGGAATTTTCGCTATTATGAAAGCCTTGCCGATGTGACCGACGACTTCACAAGCGACGACTTTTTCACCGATGAATACGAATACACCGATACCATCACCGTGCCTCGTTCGTGGCAGACCATGCTTAACAAGGGCTATGACGTTCCCAACTACACCAACATCAATTATCCGTTCCAAGCCGATCCGCCGCATCTGCCCGACCGCATTCCCTGCGGCGTGTATACGCGCGACTTTTATCTGACCGACGAATTCGCGTCGCGCGAGCTGTACTTGAATTTCGAGGGTGTTGACTCGTGCTACTATGTTTGGGTCAACGGCAAATTTGTCGGCTATTCGACCGTCAGCCACTGCACGACCGAATTTGATGTTTCGAAGGTTGCCGTGAGCGGCCGCAACACCATTGCCGTGCTCGTTCTCAAATGGTGCGCCGCTTCTTACATGGAGGATCAGGACAAATTCCGTTTTTCGGGCATTTTCCGCGAGGTCTATCTGCTTTCGCGCGAGAAAAATCACATTAAGGATATTTATGTGCGCCAAAACGTATCGGACGACCTGTCGCACGCCTTCCTGACGCTTGACTTGACTCTTGCCGGAAAGCCGGAAGTGGAATATGTTCTCTTTTCGCCGGACGGAGAAGAGATCGCAAGCGGCGTATACAAAAAAGGCACTGTCATCGAGCTGGAAAAACCGGTTCTTTGGAACGACGAAAAGCCGCTCGTTTACGGACTTTACTTAACAAGCGGCGATGAGGTCATTTATCAGAACATTGCCGTAAAGAAAGTGCAGATTATCGGAAAAGTTTTCTACATCAACGGCAAAAAGGTCAAGTTACGCGGCGTCAACCGCCACGATTCGCACCCGATTCTCGGTCAAACCACGCCGCACGACCATATGGTGCGTGACCTTGAGATTTTCAAGCAGAACAACATCAACTGCATCCGCACGTCCCACTATCCGAACGATCCGCGCTTTATGGAGCTTTGCGACTTATACGGCTTTTATGTGGTGGACGAAGCGGATATCGAAACGCACGGCATGTACAATCTTCCGGGACGCTTTGCCGAAATTTCCGACAGCGAACTATGGCATGACGCATATGTCAACCGTGCCAAAAAGTTACTCGAACGCGACAAGAACCGCGGCTGTGTGGTGTTATGGTCGCTCGGCAACGAATCCGGCTGCGGCAGAAACCAGCACGCCATGCGTGAATACATTCTTTCGCGTATGCCGGAAGCCTACATTCACTATGAGGGTGAACGGTGCGTGGCCGGTCACGCTGATCTTGTGGATGTCCGAAGCGAAATGTATACCGACCCTGCCGGTTGTCTTGGTTACATCACAAGCAAGGACGAAGACAAAAAGAAACCGTTCTACCTCTGCGAATACCTCCACGCGATGGGCAACGGCCCGGGAGGCATCAAGGAATATGTCGAGCTTATCCGTTCGCGCGACGAATTCATGGGCGGCAATGTTTGGGAATACTGCGACCATTCAGTGGAGGTGACCGACGCCGACGGAAATAAGCATTACACCTATGGCGGCGATTTTGGCGACTATCCCAACGACAGCAACTTCTGCGTGGACGGTCTTGTCTATCCCGACCGCACGCCGTCAAACGGTATGCGTGCCATCAAAAACGCCTATATGCCGTTAGAAATTTCCTTGAAAGACGCCGATTCCGGCGAAATCGAGATAAAGAGCTGGCGATTCTTTGAGACGCTCTCCGACGTGGATTTGGTCTGGAACGTGGAATGCGACGGCAAACGCGTGAAATCCGGCCGCATTGCGGGACTTGTTATCGCGCCCTCCCGCCGCCGCACGTACAAGCTGTACGACGCGTTCGACTTTGAAGAACCCGGCGAATATTTCCTCAACATTCGTCTGATTTACAACACCGACACGAATTTCTGCGATGCCGGCTTTGAAATGGGTTCACGTCAGTTTGAGCTTGGCTCGGTGTGCCTTGACGAAGAGCCGAAAACCGCCAATGGCGGCAAGATGAGCCTTGTCGAAGAAGACCACTTTATCGTAATCGACTGCGGCGAGCTGTGCGTGCTGTTTGACAAATCGACCGGCCGCGTGACAAGCCTTGTCCACGACGGCAAGGAAATGCTTGCAAAGCCGATTGATTTTGAACTGTTCCGCGCACCGACCGACAACGACCGGCCGCGCGCCAATGCGGCATGGTATGCATGGGGACTCGATAAACTCGAACAAAACACGCATGAATGCGGTATTTACAAGAAGGACGACGACTATGTAACGCTGTTCTGCGACCTTTCGCTCGGCGCACGCGCCAAAGAACCGGTCATGCGCGTGAAAGAATATATCACCGTTTCGAACGACGGCTCGGTCAGCTTTGAATTTGAAGCCGAACGCGCTGAAAAGTGCGACGAGCTGCCGCGCTTTGGACTTTCGATCGTCATGCCGCGCGGCAACGAACGCGTCGAATACTTCGGCATGGGACCGTATGAAGCCTACGCCGACCACAAGTATCAGTCGCACATCGGTTACTTCCGCACGACGGCCACCGACAATTTTGAGCACTACATCCGTCCGCAGGAGAATTCTTCGCACTGCGACACGCGTTATGCGTTTGTGGGAAGTCTGACCGGTCACGGTCTCGAAATTCTGCCGATGTACGACACCGAGCCGTTCTCGTTCGGTGCGATGCATTACGACACACTTGATCTTCTTGCCATGCACGACCACGAATTGAAGGCGCGTCCCGAAACCTTTGTTCATGCCGATATGCGCATGACGGGCATCGGCTCGAACTCCTGCGGTCCGCGCACGGAGGAAAAATACCGCTTTACCGAAAAGAGCTTCCGCAGTGGGTTAATCCTGCGTCCGGCACATATTCGATAAACAAACGGAGGAAAAACCATGCGCTTTAACGATTTATATCCTTCTTCGGTCTTTATTGCACCGGAGGACAAAAGCTGCTCTGCCCCCTACATCCGCAAGGTTTTCACGGCAGAAACACCGAAAAACGCCAAAATCACCATTTGCGGACTCGGCTTTTTTGAGCTGTACCTAAACGGTAAAAAGGTGAGCGACGATGTGTTCGTTCCTGCCAACTCCCTGTATGAATACCGCGAAAACAAGCACTTAAACTATCCGAACCATGACAAGTTCTCCTACCGCACCTATTCGGTGGAATACGATGTGACCGAATACCTGAAAAGCGGCAAAAACACGCTTGTTGTGCTGCTCGGCAACGGTTGGTACGGCGATACCGGCAACCATGACGAGCATACCGACTTTTTCGGCACGGTGAAGCTGTGCTACAAGTTAAGCTACACCGACAAAGACGGCGAAAAAGAAGTCGTCAGCGACACATCGCACAAGTGGAAGCCGAGCTTCATTGCGGAAAACCACCTGTATCTCGGCGAAAAGCAGGATATGCGGCTGTACGATGCGCATATTTTCGATGCCGACTATGACGACTCCGCATGGCAAGCTGTTGTGACCGCCTCTGCACCGGAATGCGAGTGGGAAATTCAGCATTTTCCGGCTGACAAGGTAATCGAAACATTCGTGCCGAAAGCCGTCGCACATCTTGACGGCGTTACGGTATACGACTGCGGCGTGAATTTAACCGGCTATGTGGTGGTTCGCTGCGGCAAAGCCGGCGAAAGCATCGTCATTGAACACGCCGAAGAGCTAAACGACAATTATACGCTCGACAAGGTCACCTGTGCCTGCGACCGCA
>ERZ773136.3115-NODE-3115-length-12789-cov-11.155175_pt1 | contig 12789 bp, 13 predicted proteins | sample MGYA00580855_ERZ773136 | MGnify/ENA primary metagenome ERZ773136 (study PRJEB29015, sample SAMEA2737860) | human gut metagenome | biome: human gut; feature: human-associated habitat; material: faeces | place: China | collected 2012 ... | reverse complement strand
TGGTCATGCCCAGCGTGACCATCTGCACCTTCCTGACCCTGACCAACAGCTTCAAGCTGTTCGACCAGAACGTGGCTCTGACCGCAGGCGAACCCGCCAACGCCAGTGAAATGCTGGCACTGAACATCTACAACACCTTCTACGGCCGCTCCGGTGCGCAGTGGAAGGGCATTGGTCAGGCAAAGGCTGTTGTGTTCTTCCTGATCGTGGTGGTCATCTCGCTGATCCAGCTCCACTTTACCCGCTCTAAGGAGGTGCAGCAGTAATGTCGAAACAGAAAAGAACCTGGGATGTCATCCTTGCTGTTGTAATGGTGCTTCTCTGCCTGCTGTGGATCTACCCCATCGTGCTGATCCTGCTGAACAGTTTGAAAACCGAAGGCAGCTTTACTACCTCCACGGTGTTCCGTCTGCCCACCGCCGAGACCTTTGCCGGACTGCGCAACTACGTTTACGGCGTGACCAAGATGAACTTCCTTTCCAGCATGGGTTACAGCCTTTTGATCACTGTTACCAGCGTGGTGCTGATCCTGCTGTGCTGCTCCATGACCGGTTGGTACCTGACCCGCGTGAACAACAAGCTGAGCAAGTTTATGAACCTGCTGATCGTGTTCTCCATGGTCGTTCCCTTCCAGATGGTCATGTTCACCCTGTCCAAGACCGCTGACCGTCTGAACCTGAACAACCCTTGGAACATCTGCATTATCTATCTGGGCTTCGGTGCCGGTCTGGCCGTGTTCATGTTTACCGGCTTTATGAAGAGCGTGCCCATGGAGATCGAGGAAGCAGCCATGATCGACGGCTGCAACCCCATCCAGATCTTCTTCAAGGTCGTGTTCCCCATCCTGAAGCCTACCATGATCTCCACTGCTATTCTGGAGACCATGTGGGTGTGGAACGACTACCTGCTGCCCACGCTGGTGCTGGATATCAAGAAGTACCGCACCATCCCCATGGCGATCCAGTATTTCCGCGGCGGCTACGGCCGTGTGGAGCTGGCTCCCATGATGGCCTGCATCATCATTGCTATCATCCCCATTATTATCCTCTACATGACCTGCCAGAAGTACATCATCGAGGGTGTCGTGGCCGGTGCTGTAAAGGGCTAAGGAGGTGCACGTTATGCGTGCAAGCGGCATTCTGATGCCGGTGTTCAGCCTGCCGGGGCCTTTTGGTATCGGTACGCTGGGCAGTGAAGCGACCGCATTCGTTGATTTTCTGGCCGAGGCAAAACAGACCTATTGGCAGATCCTGCCCATCGGCCCTACCGGCTATGGCGACAGCCCCTACCAAAGCTTTTCTGCCTTTGCCGGAAACCCCTACTTTATCGATTTTCGGCTGCTGGCAGCAGATGGCTATCTGACCGCCGAAGAGATCCCCGCCGCGCAGCCGGTGGACACCGTTGACTACGGTGCACTGTACAATCAGCGCCCGGTGCTGCTGAAAAAGGCTGCTGACCGGCTGCTGGCAGCCCCCTCCCCTGCTTACGAGGCCTTCTGCACCGCGCAGAGCTTCTGGCTGGAGGACTACGCCCTGTTCATGGCCGTAAAGGCTGAGCAGGGGCAGGCAGGCCTTGCCGACTGGCCGGACGCCCTGCGCTGCCGGGAGCCGGAGGTCATTGCCGCCGCAAAGGCACGGTTGGCAGACCAGATCAGCTACCACAAGGCGGTGCAGTTCTTCTTCTACACCCAGTGGAACGCGCTGAAGGCCTATGCCAACCGCAAAGGTGTCCTGCTGGTGGGCGATATCCCCATCTACGTCAGCCCGGATTCCAGTGACCTGTGGACCCACCCGGAGCTGTTCCAGACTGATGGACAGATGCACCTGACCCATGTAGCCGGCTGCCCGCCGGATGCCTTTGCGGCAGACGGACAGTTGTGGGGCAACCCGCTGTATGATTGGCCCGCCCACAAGGCCACCGGCTTTGACTGGTGGAAGCGGCGCATGAAGCACGCCACTTCTATCTACGATGTGGTGCGCATTGACCACTTCCGCGGTTTCGAGAGTTACTACTCTATCCCTGCCGAAAACACAACGGCTGCAGGCGGTCACTGGGAAAAAGGCCCCGACCGGGACTTTATCCACGCCATGCAGCAGGCGCTGGGCGGCGGCAATATCATCGCCGAGGATCTGGGCTACTTGACCCCGGAGGTGAAGGCGATGCTGGCCGAAAGCGGCTACCCAGGCATGAAGATCATGCAGTTTGCCTTCGACAGCCGGGAGTCGGGCAACTACCTGCCCCACACCTATCCCCGCAACAGTGTGGTGTATACAGGCACCCACGATAACGTGACCACCGAGGGTTGGCGCAGCAACGCCAGCGCCGAGGATGTAGCCTACGCCTGCCGGTATCTGCGCTGCACGCCGGAGGAGTTGACCGAAGGCATGATCTGTGCCTGCCTTGCCAGCGTTTCGGATACTGCCATCATCCCGCTGGCAGACTGGCTGCATCTGGGCAGCGAGGCCCGCATCAACACCCCCAGCACGCAGGGCGCAAACTGGCGCTGGCGGCTGGCGCAGTCCCTGCCCGCTACATTGGCCGGGCACATCGCCGCGCTGACCACGCTGTATGAGCGCGTGCCGAAAGCACTTTGACCTCGTTTCCCTTTCGCTTGGCAACCTGTAAAACACACAAGGCATCTGCTTTGCCCGCTGCTGCGTTCTGCGCAGCGGGTACGGGCAGATGCCTTTGTTGTTAATCGGCTTTTTCAGCACATTTTTGCTACAACATTTTTTCGCCGTAAAAAAGCAGGAGTTTTGCGCGTTTATGGCGTATTCAGGTCAGTTTTATAACGCATCGTCACAATATATTCACAAATGTATCATGATTTTCAAACCCGCGCTCTCTTGTCATTTTTGTGCAAATATGCTACAATTCAGTTACTAGATGAACTGCCCCTTGGGGAGTTCTGTGTGCGAAAGGAGTTTTCCATCATGGATCATACATATCAGCGCCCGCTGCAGCTGCCCGCCTGCTGCTCTGTGCTCTCTGCCGAGGAGATGACCTATACCGAGGGCGGTGCCCTTTCTATCAACATCACTCCGGAGCAGGTGATGGCCTTTGGCATCAATGCCACGGTAAACCTGCTGGGCATGATGGGCCGCTATGCGTTCCAGGCTGCAGTTTCCGGTATGCAGAATGCCCTGAACGATGGTTTGGGTGTTGGTGATGCAATTGGGCACTACTGGGGCAAGCTGAACACTTGGAGCAAGGTCGCCACGATCGGTCTGGCCGGTCTGGGCGGTTACTACGCCTATGTTCAGGCACGTAGCATTTATCTTTCCCTCAAGGGTTTTGTGACCGAGCTCAAGGATGCCGTTGACCAGTATAAGGCTGACAAACAGGCCGCACAGGAGGCCGATCAGCAGAATTGCCTGCCCACACTGGTAGCTCTGTGCTGATCCTCGATCGACCCGGAAAGGAGTGTTTTTATTTATGAAAAAGCTTCAGCTGCCCTCTTCCTACGCAGCCCTCTCCCCCGAGGAGCAGTGCGCTGCCTTTGGCGGCAGCGAATTCGGCGATGCTGTCGGCAGCTTTTTTGACAATCTGCACTTCAATGATTTCTTCTGGAACGGTGGGCTGTTCTCGTTTTCCTTCACCTTTGTGCCCATGCTACTTTTCCGCATGATCAAGACAGGTGTGCAGACCGGGATCAAGCTCTCTCAGCAGATCGGCCGCCTGCTTGGCATCACCCGCGAGGCTACCGCCACTGCCGTCCAGTACTTGGATAATACGCAGCAGCGAAATGACCAGCCGGTCGAAAATTCTCTCCCCCAGCTTTTTTCTCTTCAGTAATAAGCTATAAGAAAGCCGTGCATCCCGGAGCATTCCGGCCATGCACGGCTTTTTGTTTTGTTCAGATCACCCGGACTGCACCCTGCTCCCGCAGGCGCAGCACATAGCAGCTACCCTGCCCGAATACCTGCTCGATGGCTGTATGGTACCGCTCCAGCAGCCGCCCGGGCACATAGGCTTGGATGGTGCCTGCAAAGCCGCCGCCCTGCATCCGCCATGCGCCCTCACTGCCCTGCAGAATGCTCTGGCTCAGAGCCAGCGCTACGGACAGTCCCTGATGCCGCACATCCGCTGTGCAGTACACATTCTGACACAGCGCAAAGGAAGCCTGTCCGCTCTGCTTCACCAGACCTGCAAACACCGGGAACTGCTTTGCATAAAGCGCATCCCGCTGCGCCAGCGTGCGGGCATTCTCCTCAAAATAATGGATCGCCCGCAGCACTGCACGGTCTCCGCAGCAGCTGCGCAGGACAGGCAGTGCCATCCAGAACGCGTTCTCTTCCACCTGACCCAGCAGCGGCTTTCCGAAGCAGGCGGCCACCTGCTCCATCTCCTGCCGAATCGCCGCAAACTCGCTAGTCAGTTCGCTGTGGCTGCCCCGGGTATCGGTGACACAGAGGAACATTCCCTCCGGCAGCAGACCGTCTGCGTGGAGTTTTTCAATCTTTGGGGTGCGCGGATCGGCAAAATCTGCAAAGATAATACCGCCCACCGCACTGGTCAGCTGATCCAGCAGGCCGCTGGGCTTGCCGAAATAGGTATTTTCCGCATACTGGCAAATGCCGGCCAGCTCTGCCGGGATCAGCCCGGTACTGTATTCCTCGTTCCAGATGGAGGCCATGCCCATCTCGAACGCCGCCGAACTGGACAGCCCGGAGCCGCGCAGCACATCGCTGACGGTATAGGCATCAAAGCCGCCGATCTGCTTGCCCACTGCGCGGAAGCCCTCGGCAATGCCGCGGATCAGACTGGCCGAATGGGTGCTCTCCCCTGCCTGCGGCTCTGCGGTGGCCAGATCAATGACATCCAGCTTGTTGAACCCCCGGGACTTGACCCGCACATAGCCATCCGTATTGCGAGCAGCCACTGCTACCATATCCAGCGTGACCGCCGCCGCAAGGCCGTAGCCCCCCTGATGATCCGTGTGGTTGCCGCCCAGCTCTGCGCGCCCGGGTGCAGAGTACACCTGCACCTGCCGCCCGGGGCCGAAATACAGTTCAAACTGCTCCAGCGCAGCCGCATAGCGCCCGCGCTGCCGCTGCAAAACCGCCGGATCCGCCCCGTAAAGTGCAGCAAGTGCGGCGTCCCAGCTGCCCTGCAGGATCTGTTTTCTGAGTTGTGCACTGGTGGCCATGACAGCTCCTCCCCTCCGGAATAAACGATTCTGCTCTTTTTGCCTATTGTAAAGCATTTCGGGCGTTTTTTCAATTTATTTGACCTAAAAATCCAAAATTTGGCGTCAGGTGCAAAGAATAAGATGTACTTTTGTTGAATTTGCAGGGCATTCTATGGTATACTGGGTGCAGAATGTGACAGGACGGAGGTAAAGCTGCCATGCCAGACGTTTATAAGCAATCCTTTAAGCAGAATTACACCAACAATATCGAATTGTCCATCTTCAACTGCGGCTTGGAGCGCTGCGCTCCGGGCCAAACATGGGGACCCGGCATCCGCGACCACTACCTGATCCATCTGGTGGTATCCGGCAAGGGCATCTTCGAGGTGGGCGGCCGCACTTGGGAGGTAAGCGAGGGCGACCTGTTCTTTGCCCGCCCCAGCCAGCTGATCCGCTACACCGCCGACGAGCAGCAGCCGTGGGAGTACAGCTGGGTGGGCTTTAACGGTGCCTGTGCCCACAAGCTGGCCGCGCAGCTGCCCTTTACGGACGATGCCCCTGTGCACCACACCAGCGACCCGGACGGGATGCGGGCAGCGCTGACCAACATCTATTCCTCCCGCGGGCTGCAGCCACAGGACGAGGCAGCCATGGTGGGGTATCTGTACCTGTTTATCGCTGCCTTGATGCGGGAGACCAGCGCAGGCAAGCCCCACACGGCCTCCTCCTCCAGCCAGTATGTACTGAACGCCATCAAGTACATCCAGTTCAACTACTCCCACGACATCTCCATTGACGATGTAGCCAAGAGCGTGGGGGTTTCCCGCAGCCATCTGTACCGGGTGTTCATGTTGAACGTGGGCAAAAGCCCAATCGACTACCTGACCGAGTACCGCATCAACGAGGCCTGCAAGCTGCTGCGCGCCGGCAACCTTTCCATTGCGGAGGTTGCGGTGTCGGTAGGCTTCTTTGACCAGTTCTACTTCTCACGGGTGTTCAAGCGCGCCAAGGGCGTGCCGCCCAGCAAGTATTTTGCCGCCCAGCAGGACGCCGACCCGGCAAGCCCTGCCCAACTGTAACCTGAGCCCATCACACAAGGAGAAACCATGCCTTTACAGAAAAACCAGATCCTGACCCTGCGCATCGAACGCCTTTCCAGCGACGGCAGCGGCGTTGCCCACAGTGCCGATGGCGAGGCCGTATTTGTCCCCGGCACCGCCCCTGGGGACGAAGCACGGGTGCGCATCGTGAAGGACTGCGGCCGGTACGCCTTTGGCATTCTGGACGAGTTGCTCACCCCCTCGCCGGACCGCATTCCGGTTGACTGCCCGGTAGCAGGCCCCTGCGGCGGGTGCAGCCTGCGGCATCTGGATTATGCCGCTGAGCTGCGCGCCAAGCAGGAAAGCGTGCTGGACGCCTTCCGCCGCATTGGCGGGCTGGAGGTGCCGGTGCTGGACATCCTGCCTTCCCCGGAGGTAGACCGCTACCGCAACAAGGTGCAGTTCCCTGTGGGCGTAGACAAGAACGGCGTGCCCTGCATCGGCTTTTACGCCGGGCGCACTCACCGCATCGTCCCCTGCCCGGACTGCAAGCTGCAGCCCAGCGTGCTGAACGAGATTGGCAACGCGCTGTGCGCTTTTTTTGCACAGCAGGGCATCCGCCCCTACGACGAGCAGAGCGGCAAGGGGCTGGTGCGACATATCTTCCTGCGGCGCGGCGCGCACAGCGGGCAGATCATGGTGTGTCTGGTATGCACCCGGGCAAAGCTGCCCCACGCAGAGCAGCTTTGCACCGTGCTGCGGGGGCAGTTCCCGGCCATCAGCACCATTCTGCTCAACGTCAACGCCAAAAACACCAACGTCATTCTGGGCAGTGAAAATCACATCCTGTACGGCCCGGGCTATATTGAGGATACTCTTTGCGGCGTACCGGTGCGTCTGGGGCCGCTGTCCTTCTATCAGGTCAACACGCTTGCCGCCGAGCGGCTGTACGGCGTTGCTGCGCAGTACGCGCAGCTGTCCCCGGACGACACACTGCTGGATCTCTACTGCGGCATGGGCACCATCGGCCTTTCCATGGCCGAGCAATGCAGGGAGCTGATTGGCGTAGAGATCGTGCCGGAGGCCATCGAGAGCGCCAAGGCCAACGCTGCCCGCATGGGCGAGGCCGTAGCAGCCAAGAGCCGCTTTTTCTGTGCCGACGCCGGACAGGCTGCCACCCAGCTGGCTGCCGAGGGTCTGCACCCGGACATCGTGATGCTGGACCCGCCCCGCAAGGGCTGCGATGAGGCCACCCTCTCCGCAGTGGTGCGCATGGCACCCCGCCGGGTGGTGTATGTCAGCTGCAACCCTGCCACCGCCGCCCGAGACGCTGCATGGCTGGAGCAGAATGGGTATCACGCAGAAAAGGTGCAGCCGGTGGATCTGTTCCCGAGGACGAAGCACGTAGAGTGTGTGGTGAAACTGACGCGCGGATAAAAGAAGTGGAGATGTAAAATGGCGATACCTAAGTACAACGAACTATATGACCCCTTCCTTACCGCAATCAGCGATGGAAAAATTCATACTGCTAAAGAAGTTGCCTCTACTGTAGCAAATATTCTTCAGCTTTCCCCGGAAGATTTAGCTGAGCAGTTGCCGAGCCAGCGGCAGACTACGTTTGCCAATCGGTTGAATTGGGCAAAGACCTATCTAAAAAAGGCCGGACTTGTAGATTCACCCAAACGAGGCACCTACATCATCACTACAGCCGGGAGCACACTTCTTCACAGTGACGTCGCCATCACAAACGAATTTTTGGAGAGCAATTATCCATCTTTCGCTGCGTTCGTAAACAGGACTGACGATGTAGATACCGCAAACGACACTGCAAGCATCACACCATCTGATACGCAAACTCCCGAAGAGCAGATGGATGCCCTTCACAAAACAATCAATGATACTCTGGCTGATGACCTACATGCCGAAATCATGCAGCAGACGCCTGTATTTTTTGAGCAATTGGTCGTTGACTTGATGAAAGCCATGGATTACGGCGATGGCTTCAAGACAAAATCCAGTGGTGACGACGGCATTGACGGTGTTATACATGAGGACAAACTCGGCTTCAATCTGATTTACATCCAGGCTAAACGTTGGAACCCCGATGTTACCATCGGCAAGCCGGAGATTCAAAAATTTTTCGGTGCCATGATGGGCCCGCCCCGTGTGGAAAAAGGGCTTTTCATTACAACTGCTAAATTTTCCAAGGGAGCCAAAGAGTACGCAGATGCACAGCATATTATTCTAGTCGACGGGCAAAAGCTCACTTCCTTGATGATTGAGTGCGGCTTGGGCGTGTCTGTGCAGAAGGTGTACCAAATCAAGCGCATTGACAGTGATTATTTCTCTGATTCACTTTAAACCCACTTTTGTTCAAACTCTATTCCCCGCTTGTTCACGATTTGCCCATATTTGTGTGCCATAATAGTACGATGAAAACAATGCGGCTTTGCCGCGAAAAGGTGGTTTTTACATGAAAGGCTGGTTTCAGCGGTTTATGGCGGGCCGATATGGGTTCGACCAGTTCGGCGGTTTCCTGTGTATTTCGTCGCTTATCCTTATTGTCATCGGCGCGTGGGTGTCGCCGGTGCTGTACTGGCTGGGGCTGGCGGCCATCGTCTACAGCTATTTCCGCATTTTGAGCCGCAACACCCGCAAGCGGTACAGTGAAAACCTCAAATATCTCTCCTACCAGAACCGCGTTACTACGTGGTTTGGCAAGCAGCAGGTGCGGTTCAAGCAGCGCAAGGACTATCACTATTACCGCTGCCCCCAGTGCGGCCAGCAGCTGCGCGTGCCCCGCGGGCGCGGCAAGATCAGCATCACCTGCCCGAAGTGCGGCCATCAGTTCATCAAAAAGAGTTGACGCGCGATGTTCGGATATGTTACGCTTTACCGTAAGGGCCTGGCAGACGCCGAGATGGACCGCTACCAGGCTTACTACTGCGGGCTGTGCCGGACGCTGGGCCGCCGCTACGGACGCACCGGACAGTTGGCATTGAGCTATGACATGGCGTTTGTCGCCATTCTGCTGACAGCACTGTATGACACGCCCACGGCCTTTTCCGAGGGCCGCTGCGTGCCCCACCCACTGAAAAAGCGTCCCCGCGCGGACAACGAGCTGCTGGACTACGCCGCCGACATGACCGCCGCGCTGGCGTACTATAACTTTATGGACGATTGGCAAGATGACCACCGCCGTGCCAGCCTGGCCCAGGCGCAAAAGCTGGAGCCAAGCCTGCCCGCCCTGCGGGAGCGCTGGCCGCGCCAGCTGCAGACCATGGCCGCACAGCTGGACAGGCTGAACGCGCTGGAAAGCGCCGGCAGCCACGATTTGGACGCGCTGTGCAATGCCTTTGGCGCACTGCTGGGCGAGGTGTTCGCCTGCCGCGACGACATCTGGGCCCCGGCGCTGCGCGGCATGGGCAATGGGCTGGGAGCGTTCATCTATCTGATGGACGCCTACGACGATCTGGAAAAGGACAGCCGCCGCGGGCAGTTCAACGCCCTGCAGCTGCTGGCGGACGAGCTGCCGCCCGCCGCCTATGAGCAGCGCTGCCACGAGCTTTTGACCCAGCAGATGGGCCGCTGCGCACAGCAATTTGAGATGCTGCCGATTTTAAAGGACACCCCGGAGGGGAAGCTATTGTACAACACGATCTATTCCGGCGTGTGGAGCAAATACGCGCTGGTACGCAAGCACAGGGAGGCAAAGCGCCATGACTGATCCATACAGTGTATTGGGCATCACCCCCAGTGCCGACGACGAAACGATTAAAAAAGCCTACCGCAAAAAATGCAAGGAGTACCACCCCGACCTGCACCCCGATGACCCGTCGGCGGAGGAGCACTTTAAAGAGGTACAGGCCGCTTACAGCGAGATCATGCGCATCAAGCAGGGCGGCGGGGCGTCCTACAGTGCCGGCGGGCAGCGCTATGGCAACAGCCAGAGCGGCTACAGCCAGCAGTATCAGGACCCGTTCAGCGGGGCCGGGTTCGGCTTTGGACCGTTCGGGTTTGGGTATTACAGCACAAGCGGCTCGTCCGGGCGGCAGAGCTACGGCAGCGCTGCCGGTGACCCAGAGCTGCGTGCCGCGGCGAACTACATCCGCAGCGGCTTCTATGAGGAGGCCATGAACACGCTGAACGGCATCCCCGCTGCCAACCGCACGGCCCAGTGGCACTACTACGCCGCGCTGGCCAATCAGGGGCTTGGCAACAACATCCGCGCGCAGGAGGAGGCCCGGACGGCGGTCTCGATGGAGCCGAACAACTACGCTTATCAAAACCTGCTGGATCAGCTGCAAAGCCCGGGCCGCAGCTACACAAGCTACCAGCAGCCCTACGCCCAGCCCAGCGGCAGCCCGGGGTCTTTCTGTCTGTCGTTCTGGATGTATTTATTGGTGTGCAATATTTTGAGCTGGTGCTGCTGCGGCGGCAGAGGCGGATTCTTTATCTGCTGATTTACACGTAGGGGCCGGGCATGCCCGGCCCGCGGCTTTCCCGCAGATGGGCGGTTATCTTCAGGCTGCGGGCCGCATATGTGCGGCCCCTACAAAGCAATATAGGAAAAGCGCTGTGACTGTTTGAAAAGGTCACAGCGCTTTTGTTGTTGTTCGGTTACAGCATCCTGTCCAAAAGCGGCATTAAAATTTCTATGTTTTGACAAAACTGCGGGTAGAAGTCGTCGCCGAGCTCGTAGTCGTAGTAGAGGGCACGCTCCATACGCCTGACAGCGGCGGAGAAGCGGGGGTTATCCGTGCCGCCCGCGGCCTGTAACCGGTGGGAAAGCTGCGTGCAGACGATGGCCCAGCGGGCATCCACCCCCGCGCGGTCCAGCACGGCGGAATCCTGCAGATAGTCCTGCAGCGTCCGTGCCTCCCCTGCCCGTGCACCGCAAAGCGGCGTCTGGACGTAATATTCCGTCTGCGCTGTCACCGTGTCGATGCTCTGCCCCAGCGGGTAGAGCGCACAGGCCAGCGGGCGCGCGGCGTGGATGGTGCAGGCGCTGCCCTCAAAAAAGCGGCAGTTGCCGGTTTTGGGGTCCGGCGTCAGGCGCAGGGCGGGCAGGCAGCTTTCAGGCGCAAGGTAGCTTTTGCAGAACGCCGCCGCCACGATACGGGGCGGCAAGCTAAGCCGCCGCGCAATGCGGTAGAGGTCATACCCGGACAGCACCAGATCCCGCCGTTTGCGGCAACAATCGCCGCAGCCTGCGCAGGCAAAGTCAAACCGGTCCCCTGCCGCCAGCCGCGGGCAGTCGTCCCAGTGTTCGCCGCAGCGGCCCGGCTCAACGGCTGGCATCACAGCTGCACCTCACCGGCGTAGGGCTGGCCGTGGGCATAGGCGTCCAGCGCCTCAAACGGGCTCTGCACCATGCTGGCGACATTGACGTCGGTGTAAAACGCCGTGTGCGGGCTGACGATGACATTGGGATAGCTGCGCAGCAGGTTCAGTTCGCGGTTCGGGATGGCCTGCCCCATGCGGTTGTAATAGTAAATACCGGTCTCATCCTCAATGACGTCGAGGCCCGCACCGCCGATCTTGCCGCTTTCCAGCCCGGCGATCAGCGCGTCGGGGTCAATGAGCGTGCCCCGCGCCGTGTTGACGAGCAGCACGCCGTCTTTCATTTTTGCAAGGGCGCCGGCGTTGATGAGGTGGTGGTTCTCCGCCGTAGCGTTCGTGTGCAGCGTGATGACGTCGCTGCGGGCATACAGCTCGTCCAGCGTGACATAGTCTGCGTATTTCTTTACAGCGTCGTTCGGGTAGAGGTCGTAGGCCAAAATCTTGCAGCTGAAGCCGCTCAGGTGGCGGATGACCGTCTGGCCGATCTTGCCCGTACCGATGACACCCACCGTGCAGCCGGAAATATCGCGGCCCATCTTGCCGGGCAGCGAGTAGTCCTGCACGTTGGCGCGCAGCATGATTTGGTTCATCTTGCGGGTACACATCAAAATCAACATGATGGTATAGTTTGCCACACCCTCCGGCGGGTAGTGGCTGTGGCTGATACGCAGACCCAGCTTTTTGGCGGTGTCCAGCGGGATATGATCATAGCCGATGCTGCGGCAGGGCAGATATTTGACGCCCATTTCAGCCCATGTCTGCAAATATTCAGGGCGTATCTCGCAGGGGTTCGTGCTGACGGCGTCGCAGCCCTCGGCCAGATGCAGGTTATCCGGGCGCGGCACGTCGGGCGTGCCGGTGTAGTCGATGCCGTAGCGGGCTTTGTAGGGCTCGCAGTATTGCTGCTCATCAAAGGGGCGCAGCGCGTAAAACATGATTTTCATGCTTTGTCATCTCCTGTTACAGGTGAAAATCAAAGGTTTCGGCCAGCCAGTCCGTGCAGAGGGCCACCCAGGCGCTGTTGTGCTTGTTGGGGGTGTTGACCTCCCGCGTGCAGGTGCTTGTGCCGTGGCCGTCGTGGGCGAAAAGATGCAGCTCCAGCGGGACCTTATGGGCTGTCAGCGCACCGGCAAGCATCAAAGAGTTCTGCACGGGGACGGACGGGTCCTCCACCGTATGCCAGACGAAGAAGGGCGGCAGACCGTCGCGGACCTGGTTTTCCAGGCTCATTGTGGCGCGCAGGTCGGCGTCATCGCCGCAGAGGTTGACAATGGA
>ERZ773136.3103-NODE-3103-length-12815-cov-4.781818_pt1 | contig 12815 bp, 17 predicted proteins | sample MGYA00580855_ERZ773136 | MGnify/ENA primary metagenome ERZ773136 (study PRJEB29015, sample SAMEA2737860) | human gut metagenome | biome: human gut; feature: human-associated habitat; material: faeces | place: China | collected 2012 ... | reverse complement strand
TATTGATTTTCTGAACACTCACATGATTCATCTGGATATGCACGAAGTACCGCCCACGCCCGAAAACATCCTGAACCGTGCCGACCGGGTGCGCCGCACACATCCGTTGAAATATCTGGTGGTAGACCCCTATCTTTTCATCGAAACACAAAGCGGCAACGGCGAAACCGAAACGCAAAGCATCAAGGCGATGCTCACCAAGTTTCAGACATGGGGACGTGTAAACCACATCTGGGTGGTCATCGTGGCGCATCCGCGCGGACTGAAGACCGTGAACGGCCGGAACGAACTGGAAGCCATCAATATGTACACCATATCGGGCAGTGCGAACTGGGCAAACCTGGCAGATTTCATCCTCACCGTCTCGCGTATATCGGAGCCCGACCGCGCCTTTACGCGCATAGACATGCTGAAGGTACGCGACCAGGAGCTTTGCCGCACAGGAACCGTGTATTACACCCGCCGTCCCTGCGGACGCTATGAAGAGCACGAAAGCGAAGAGGAATGCCGCGCGGAATAAAGGCCGTCCACACGAACGTATGCATCGCCTCATGCGAACGTATGTGTGGGGCTGCGCATATATATGTGTGAGGCTGCACGTATATACGTGTAAGCTCATGCATACGTCCGCGTTTCCAACATACGGGGAGCCGACATGCGGACAGACACCGGGTCTGTCCCTACGGCCTTCCCAAATACCGGAAAATCAGCTCCACCTGTACCGAATTGAACATCCGCTGCCGGTCGGTATACCCCGAATCCGCCAAAGCACGGTAAAGCACCTTGTGGTGATGCACCCATGACGACAGACGGTTAAGTGCAGCCACCGGAGTGATATCGGGAGCGTATGCCACCGCCAAGTCTCGTTTGTAATAAGGTTTCACCGGCCATCCTTCCCTCTCGTCTTCTCTCTGATTCATATCATTTTTCTATTTGATTAATAGAACAAATGTAATGAAAATCAACCGTATAGCCAACTATATAAAGTGCTTTAATTCATCTTAATTCATACTCTGTCATACTTTGCCACAGCACTTCACAGGCATTCATAACTTTTCATTTTTCCGTTCCTCCGCAATGCTATCTTTGTCATGTTCAATTAATATTAATCTTTTAAAAACAGTAACATTATGGCATTAAATTACAGTGTTTCATTACGCCCCAATCCGTTGGAAAGGGAAGCATCTCCAAAGGCTTACGCCACAGCTCAGATGAACGGTGAACTTTCGTTGAAACAGCTCAGCAGACGTGTGTCCTCACAGACCACCGTGAGCCGCGCCGATGTAGTGGCAGTTCTTACCGCCACCGTAGACAATCTGCTGGAAGCCCTGAAAGAAGGCAAACAGGTAGACTTCGGCGATTTAGGCAAGTTCCGTCTTCAAATCACCAGTCGCGGAGCCGACAGTCTGGAGAAGTTTACCGCCTCGTGCATCACCGGCATCAACATCCAGTACGTCCCCGGAGAAGACCTGAAGACCATTTTCGGCAATCTGGAATTCCAGCCCGTTGCCAGCCGTTCCGCACAAGCAGCCGCACTGCGTGCCGAGAAAGAAGGCAAAGTGGTGGAAGACCTGCTCAAGTCCAAGGAAGAACCGGCTGTCTAGACCGTAGGGGGCGGACCCGTGTGTCCGCCCTAATACAAAAAATTATGTATCATTTTAAACCCCACTGTTATGGAAAAACCAAAAGGAAAATCAACCTGGAGCATCATTATCAAAGTAATTATTGCAGTAGCCACCGCCATAGGCGGTGTGCTGGGTATTCAAAGTTGTATCTGATTTTTAATTCTTAATAAAAATGACTTACGACAACATCAGTTCACAGTATCAAAACTACCGGCGCATTGCCTTGATAGTAGTTCACTGTTCTGCCACGCGCGCCGACCGCAGCTTCCCGGTGGAAGCTCTCCGCCGTTGTCATGTGCAGGAACGCGGATTTGCCGATATCGGCTATCACTTCTACATCACCCGCGACGGTATCACCCATGTCTGCCGCCCGATAGACCATATCGGCGCCCATGCCCGCTGTTTCAACGACCACAGCATCGGAGTGTGTTACGAAGGCGGTCTGGACGAACAGGGACAACCTGCCGACACACGGACCATGGAACAGAAAATCGCGCTGATAGCACTGTTGCGGCAACTTCGGCTGGATTATCCCGAAGCCCGCATTGCGGGACACAATGAACTCTCTACGAATGTTCACAAGGCATGCCCTTGTTTCAAGGCAAGCCGGGAATATAAAGATTTATAAAATTGTTTCTATTAGTGGAAGGCTTCCGGCGTATGCCGGGAGCCTTTATTTTTTATAAGCAAGTGAATAGCCTACCATCCATTTCTTACTTGTAGTGCCCATACACCGATAATACGAGGACTGTCACTACCTCATCTTTAATACGATAGACAAGCCTATGCTCATCGTTTATTCTCCGCGACCAGGTTTCCTCCTTATAGTGTTTTAGGAGCTCAATCTGTCCGGTGCCCGTTGTGGGATGCTGCTTTAGTTCCCCCAGCAGTTTCTCCAATTTCTTGAGCAGGGGTTTGTTCCCGCTCTTCTTATGCCTTTGAATATCATCCAACGCATCTTGAGTAAACTCCAGCTCATACTCAATCATAAAGCAACTTTTTAAGGTCATCATCTGATGATACTCTTAATACTTTGCCTTCTTTTGCCTGCCGGATAGAACGGTCTATCTTTTCGTAGAACTCTTCCTCAGTCATACAGACATCACTATCCGTGACAGGAACAAGTTTGTACGAACGGTCTTTCCCTCTCTGGACAATCACCTGCTCACCATTATCAACCGAATCGAAATACTTCTTCTGGTTGTCTCTGAATTCTCTACTGCTTATAATCAACATAGCATTATGTATTTTAATTTAAAAACAAAGATAGTGAATAATACAATCGCGTACAAATTTTGTACATATCATTATTGATATTTAAGAGAATGGTGCGCATGCCCTTGTTTCAAGGCAAGCCGGGAATATAAGGATTTATAAAAATCATCCATCATCCGCGTTATCACTTGATGTAATTGTGGGATGTCTTCTTGGCAAATACGATAAATTTCATCAGCATCTACATCAAAATAATAAAGATTCCTGTATTAGCTCTAGCGTATGGAAAGCAATCAACGTATCATACATAAACCCCCTCCTTTTGTATCTTTTCACGTAAAAAAGAATCCATCTTATCGCGTAACCGCACTATGTCTACTTTACAATCAAGCAATTCTTCTAATTCTTGCTTTATACCTGCCAAAGCGAAAAATCCGTGGAGCTTTCCTTCTACATAAATATCAACATCACTTGTGGGTGTATGTTCATTGCGAGCTACCGAGCCAAAAATTCCCATACGCAAAATACCATATTTTGACGCATTTTGCTGCATATAGCTATGCAATAAGGTAATATATTCCGGTAATGTTTTCATTATAGCTTTATTCTTTGCAACAAAGAAACGAATTCCTTTTCAGATTTCCTATCACAACAACATTTTTTAATCAAAAGAGCTTCACAGTCAGCATCTAAATAACTGTCTCTATCCTTATAAGGCTTCCGGTGTATGCCGGGAGTCTTTATTTTTTATAAGCAAGTGTCGTAAAAATCATATAAACACTTGTGCACAAACCCCTGCTCATACCTTGAAGCAATCCACTTACGGGCATTCTTTGCAAGGATATCGCGATAGCCGGCATCAAGCATACGCTTCATGGCATCATAAAGAGCATTTGCATCTTTTGATGGAACAATCGTACCATTTACACCTTCTATAATTATCTCGTTAGCACCATTAATATCAGTCACAACCTGTGGGAGCCCCATTGCTCCGGCTTCAATGACCACATTCGGAAAACCCTCGCGGTACGAAGCAAGTACAGCCACATCGGATGCAGCAAACCAAGGACGCACATCACTCTGAGAACCTACACTTTCAATGGCATCATTATTTTTAATGAGAGAGAGCGTTTCAGGTTTAAGAGGATCAAGCTTTTCCTCATAACCACCCACAAGAATCAAACGTGTATCAGCATTTTCCCTGTTCAATTTGACAAAAGCTTCCACCAGTTCATTGATACCCTTATCTCCCACTATACGACCTACAGCAATAAAAGTACAAACACCCTCTTTACGCAACCGCCCGGCCTGTTCCATAACCTCCGGTGTCCTGTCAAAACGTTTCAAATCTATTCCGCGACAGTTTCCGTAGCCCAATACTTTAATTGGCTTCTTTGTAATTCCATTATTCAAAAGATCGTTTTTTACTCCTTCTCCTTCAGGAATAATATGTGTGGCACAGGCACAAGTAAGCCGGTCTGTCATCATAAGAATCTTCCTTTTGCCTCCAACAGCCGTAGGAAACACCAATCCGGTAAAGGTATGCACACGTACAGGCACACCCGCCATCCACGCAGCCATCATACAGAGCAACCCCGCTTTGGGAGTCATGGAATGTACCATCTGTGGTTTTTCCCTACGGAATGTACGCCATAACTGCCACAAAGACTTTATATCTTTAATCGGTGAAATATGGCGTTCCATATTCACTTCTATACACTTTATATCGGGATGGGACTTATATATTCTTTCCCATTCGGGACCGGGAGATGACAATAAAACTACTTCATATTTCTTTTGCAAATCGGAAAGCATACCTGCAACAAAACCTAAAGACTGAGGCACTGTACAGGCACGAATTATTTTTTGTTTTGACATTTTTCTATTATAAATAATGGCAACGAACAAATAGCATTTACCAAATAAGAACACAATAAACTTATCACAATTAATGCTATGTATATCAGCAATGATCTTAGAGAATCAGGATTTCTTGTTCCATCATTCCGCAAGAAGCTCTCTATATAGCGTCAAATATTTCTCTGTCATTACACTAATGTCATAATTAGCCGCTTTAGCTTGGCATTGTTTCACTATCTGCTCTCTATATTCTTTATCGCTATCAAGTTTTAATATAGCAGCAGCAAATCCCTCAGCGTCTTCATGTTCAAACAAAACGCCATTTCCTTCAACAATTTCACGTAAACCATCCACATTATCTGCCAAAAAAGGCTTACCTGACGCCATACCTTCAAGAGATGAAAGCGAAAGACCTTCATAATGACTGCACATTACAACATAGTCACTTGCAGCAAGTACTTCAGGCACATCACTACGCAATCCCAACAAATGCACACGTTGTTCCAAACCAAGTTCTTTTACCAATGTTTCAAACTCAGCTCTACGTTCTCCATCCCCAACAAGACAAAGATGATAATCTTCAGGAAGATACTTCATCGCCTTAATAAGGGTCGGTTGGTCTTTCTGATAACGAAATCCGGCTACATTAGTAATAATCTTCTTCCCTATAGTTTTTATATTCTCATCCGGAATAGCATTAGCATACCTATAATAGTCAATGCCATTATATATCGTACATATATTATTGCTATTCTCACCAATGTGTTTACGATGATTTATCTCTGCTTGATCACTAATACATATCACTCCTTTATACTGACGAAACATCCATTTATCAAGCCATGCATACCACTTCCAATTGCGTCTGCGATTGGAAGTGTTATGCTCTGTGGTGACAAGCACCACAGAGCATAACACTTCGCCGAAGGCGGCGAATAACTGCGGTGCGGTATTATGTGTATGCACAATATCCCAACCTTTACGCATCAAACGCCAAAGACGGTATATATTTAACGGATTGTATACACTTCCTCCCTTATGAAACCAATGGATTCTTATTCCGTTTTTTTCCAACTGTTCAAAAAAAGGCGTACGAGTACCATCAAATACACACAACTCTACTTTATGCCCCGCCTGTTTCATACGTGGAAGCAAATCAACCATCAGCTTTTCTGCACCTCCTGTATAAAGGGTAGTAATTACATGAAGAATTTTCATAAATGCAAATCCTTTAAATGATACAAAAGCCCGAAAGGATACATAACTAAAGCAAAAACCCCTATCTGTCTTACTTTACTAATGAAAGTATTTTTAGCATAAAAAGAAAAGCGCCAATAATTAATAATAGCCTTTAGTTTCTGGGCAAAAGGTATAGGCATAACAGATAACTCAGAATAATGCAACATAGATGCTAAAGGGCTATTCATTCTTATTTTTACAATTTTAGCAGTTAGACCATCAGGCAAATAATCACAGGAATAAATATTCTTATTAAAATAACGTAATTTATATTTGGATGATATTCTATTCCACACCAAGGCCTCTGGACAAAATTTTTCATTTTCAAACTCAGGAAAAGGATATTCTCTTAAAATAGAAGTTTTAAATACCTCTGCCATATCACCAGTTAAATTATACTTATAGCGAAAATCAATAGCATTGCAATCTAGAACTTCATAAGCAAAATCCCCTCCCACTTTTTCTCCTGAAAAATAATATTTCAACCCACATACTCCAGCAAAAGAAGACTCATCAGCAATCTGCGTATAATAAGTTAATACCGTTTCTATTGAATTAGAAGGTAATTGATCATCACTATCTACAATAAAAAATAAATCTCCCTTTGCCAACTGAACACCTCGATTTATAGCTCTATGCTTTCCCCCATTCAACTGTTTGACATAACGAATATTTATTTTATGTTCTTCAATAAAAGAAGTAATCAGACTTTCTGTAGTATCCGTGCTTCCATCATCCACAATCAGCCATTCAAAATCCTGACAAGTCTGTAAACACAGACTTGTATAGAGCTTATTTATTATATAAGCTCTATTATAAGTTGGAGTAAAAACTGTAATCATTTATAAAATCTATCTGTTTTATAATTCATATCATATTCTAAATATTCCCATCTGCCATTACGAGAATTATTATCTAAGAATGTTTTATAAGGCATCATATCACCTCCATCCCAAATCAATAATAGACGGAAAAACAATAAGGTAAAATAAAGTATAACCATAGGCTTGATAATATGAATATATCTTCCTGCATAAGAACAAATATTAGGAATTACATAAATAAAACCTATAAGAAAATACCAAATAAGACGCAATATTGTTGCATCTCTCATTGTCAAAAAAGAAAAGCAAACATAACAATAAGCTATATTTGTTAAACAAACTCCATTTTCACTGGAATATAACTCATCCCTACATTTTATAATACCAATACTTAACAACAAGCTTTCCAACAAATAAAAATAATTAACTGCACCAGCCTCTGAAGTGCCATAAGCTATAACCTTTTCCAATCCAGACTCTCCTCCGACAAAAGAGAATAAATATTTTATAACAGAAGTCAATCCCAATAAAATAGATACTACTATTCCCCATACTAAAATATTTCTCGAATACTGATATTTGCAAATAAAATAGGTTGGAAAAAATACAATAGCAGATGTATGCAAAGTAGATGCCAACAACACAACTATTGAAAATTTTAAAAAATTGCGACTTATTATAAATGGAACAGCTAACCACACAATTCCCATCGCCAAGAATTGACGTACATAAACAAAAGACATCAAGAAGTACTTACAGAAAAAAATAAATAGAGCAAATAGCAAAATCTTATCAAGAACTCTAAAACTCTTAAAAACTAAATAATAAGATAGTAAAGCAGTTATTAAAAAAAATATATAACGATTATTGGTAAAACAATGTATAAAATAACAATACAGCGCATATCCTTTCTCAAATAAAAAAGCCATAAAATAAGTGTTACTACTAAAATCTTTCAATGACAAAGAATCAAAAAAATCTCCATAAATATACACATCATATCCTCCTATCATATCACGGAGACCAACGACACATGCTAAAATAGAAAAAGCAATAATAACAAATCTTTTTTTTGAATCCCCATCCTTAAATATCATATTTTCTAGAATAAGAGGAGTCCAGACAAGAAGAAAAAGAAATAAATACATCCACATAATATTCAGATGATATTTTATATACTAAAAAGAGAAAAAAACTCTTTAGAAATATGTCGACATCCATGTTTTTCAAGAACAATATTTCTTCCTCTACTAGCAATCAATTCATAATACTTCACATTATTTGGAATATGACATAACAAGTCATATAATTGGTGTTTAGACTCATAACATATACAAGAGCTATTATTTTCAACTGCAATATTTTCTAATGCTCTTAGAGTTCCAACAACTAACAGGCCATTAGCTATTGCGTCTAAAACTTTACCCTTTGTTCCTGTTCCTACAGTAATAGGAGTAAGTTGAATATCATACTTTTGTATTTCTTTGATATAATCAGGGACAAAAGAAATATGATTAACAGAATAGTTTACATTTTGCAACTTAACAGTCCAACTTTCCCATCCTTTTCCTAAAAATGTAATTTGATAGAATATTGATAGCTCAGGGTGAGCAATAAATACATCAAAAGCTTCATCACATGCATCCTTCATATAAAAATCATATCGCCCTACAATAAGAATTTTTATCTTAGGACTAGAAAAAACTATTTTCTTATTATATGAAACTTCATAATGAGGATGATATATAAATCGAGTTTGCAAATTAGGATTTAAATTTAATAAGAAATTTCTATCTTCTAATCCTACTAAATGATATTTAATTTTACTTCCTATAGGAAATTTTTGGACCATACTCACATATTTAGCATACATCATCGTACAACGTATAAGAGAGCTCCATTTAGTACAGACCTTTTGTAGGGCCAATACTCGATAATAATACATTGCCTCACAATCAGGAGTTGTTATAACTATCTGTTTGTCCTCAAATAATGTAGCCAAATTTGCTAATTCTTCTCCATAAATCCATATAAAATCAAAGCTTTTACTTTTTATTTCCCTTCTATATTCATCGGGGATACTAAGATAATATAAAAATGGATATTTTAAAATAATCCGTAATAGCTTTCCCAATAAAGACCCCACCAGAGAAATCCAAATCGGTAATTTTAAAAGATGTACTTTAACATTAAGTTCTGTTTCTATTTGAGGTATATCCGCAAGTTTAATATGATTAATATTAAAACTCCAAATCTCAACTTCTATATTTTCTGCACGATATTTCAATAAATGATACGGTAATGCAGAAGCAGCTCCTTGATTATAAACCGTAGGTGTTGACAATGATATTAATGCGACTTTCATTTCTTAATAAAATTAATTACATACATATTTCCAAATCATTAAAAAATAAGATATTTTACTTTTTGAGCATTGATGGAACGAAGATAAACAATACAGGAAGAGAGAGCTAAAAAGCGTTTGAGTGCTCACTTACAAAAATGGGTACAACAAACTTCGATTCCAAATATATAGCCTACCATCTGTATTATCTAAATACTCACAGCCTTTCATCAAATTTATTCCAGTATAAATTTTAAGCGTTTTTTCTGGTTGCATAGATATTACATAATCAAGGTTTGTAACATCTATAGCATTATATTCTTCTATACAAAGAACTATTTTTTACTTAAACAATTAGATATCAAACAATCATCAGCATCAACAAACTAAACATAATCACCTTGTGCCAAAGACAAACCAACATTTCTTGCAGTAGAAGCACCTCTATTTTCTTGATGAATAACTCTTACTTTAGGATTTAAAGCCAATTTATCACAAATTATAGCACTACCATCCTTACTTCCATCATTTACTAAAATTAATTCTATATTGTCATAATCTTGGTCTAGGATGGAACTAACACTTTTACGAAGAAACTTACTTGCGTTATATACAGATATAATAAATGAAACTTTCAACGACATATAAATTTAAAAAATATACAAGGTAAACGAAACAATAAATATTTTACTTTATATGAAGCACTTAAGTCTTTCAAGTGAAGAGTGTTCATATTCTCTTTCAGTAGATTATGCATACATACCAATTTATTATAAGAAGGTCTAAAAACCAATAAAGAATAGTAGAAGTCTACTATTTTTTCCATCATATAAGAATGAAAATCCACATTATTTATCTCATCAATGATTTTCTTTTTCTCACATAAAATAATAGCATTAGATTCATAATTTCTAATTGAAATTTTACCTGTAATAGAATCATTACGAATATAATAGTGATAAGTATAATCTTTCACCACAGACATTTTATTAGCTTTCGTTGCTAATATAAAAGACCATAATTCGTCCTCATGTAAAATACCTTCTTTAAAAAATAAATGATGATTCAAAAGGAACTCTTTCTTTATGAGTTTATTTACAGCCATAGAATACCATTTATCTTTAATAAAACTATCTAATATTAGCTCGTTTCCTTGTATAACCCCCGAAGGTATTGAAAAGTAAAAACTAAATTTATCAGAGCCTAATACCTTAATATTACCTATAACGAAATCCGGATTTTCATTTGTTGCTTCTAATAATAATTCAACTGCATTAAGAGGTATCTCATCATCACTATCTAAAAATAATAAATAATCACCTGTAGCATTTTTTATTCCTGTATTCCTTGCAGCTGATAATCCTAAATTATGTTCATGCTTAAAAAGTAATATTTTTTTATTACCCACATATTTTTCAACAACCTCAGAGACAATATTCATACTATTATCAGTGCCACAGTCATCAACTAAAACTAGCTCTATATCTTCATAAGATTGATTTAATGCAGAGTATAGACAACGCTCTACATAGGGAGCTACATTATATATTGGAATTATTATTGATATTTTCATATATTCACAAAATCATTTTAGCATGTACTGCAACTCTTTTAGTACCAGTATTATCACAAGTAGATAAAGTAAGAATTTTATCGTTTTCACTGACATCAATACCAAAGTTATATATACTTCTACTTTTTAGAGTAGATAAAAACTTACTATAAGGTTCAGATTTAAAATTAGTTTTTAAATAATAAGTTTGTGGATCAACAGTATATATAGAAAAAACTTTCCAAACACTATTTGAAGTAGGAGTAGACATTTTAATATAATAATTACTACTATTACTTAGATAGCTATTATATAACATGTTAGGAATAGAACCAAACATTGTTTTATTATTCATATTATGTCCATATATAATAGTATTTTTACCGAAGTCTTTAAAATTAACACGATAATCAGCAAAAATCCATCCACCTTGATTAGCAGTTTTATTAAAGGCATGTGATAAATAATAATCATTGTCTGTTGATTGAACAACTGGATAATTAACTTTTGTACCTTCAACTTTAATCCAGCCAACAGTGTCAGGGTTCTTTTTTAAAAGTTCATTAAAGTCAACATTCATAAAAGGAACATTCATATAATCCCAATAGTCATTTGGATAATAAACATTAGTATTATTATTGTTTGTTTCTTCAGTATTAGGAGTCTCTGGCTCAGTAGGCAGAGTTTGTTCTTCTTTTTTAGTTTCTTTTTCAATCATTTCGGTAGAATTAATTATTTGTTCAGATAAATATTTGATTTTTAATCCTTGTACATACCATCTGCTAAATAAAAATACACAAATTAAATATACACTAAGTGAAGTACCAATAATTGCCCAAGATAACTTTTTGTTTTCGCTATTCTTAATAGTGGCTCTTTTTTTCTTACTAAATATAAATGATATTCCAATTATAAAATACTTAGGAATAAATATAACTATATTAAAAAGACCAATCAAAAAGTATTTAATAAATTTAATAGTATATAGAAAGATAGATTTAATGCCTAATATAAAATAACTAAAAAAAGCCATAATTAACTCTCCTTCCTATTCTTTAACATAATTATAACACATAAAACTAAAAAAATATATTATTATTGTAATTATAATGAAAATATTGTATAATACATTTGAAACGAGGTTATATAAATATGAATGATATAAAGGTAGGAGATAGACTAGAAATACATTGTTACAAACATAATGGAAAATTACATAGACAGTGGGATGAAGCAGTAGTACTAGAAATAAAAGACGACTATATTGTTTTTGGTAATAATAAAACAACAGTAGTAGATTCAGATGGAAGAGTATGGAAAACAAAGGAACCAGCAATAATGTTCTTTTATAAAGATAGATGGTTCAATATAATAGGACAATTAAAAGATTATGGAATATATTTTTACTGTAACATAGCAACACCATATATAATTGATGAAAAAGTAATAAAATACATAGACTATGATTTAGATTTAAGAGTTTTCCCTAATGGAAGTTTTAAAATACTAGATCGAATGGAATATCGTTATCACAAAAAGCAAATGCATTATTCCAGCAGATTAGATTTTATATTAAAATATGAATTGGGTAATCTAATTGACATGGTAAGAACTAAAGAAGCACCATTTAATAAAAAAACAATAGAGATGTATCATCAAAAGTATGTTGAATTGGTAGAAAATAATAAAAAATAACAATAAATGAGATTAATATTTAGACTTACAATCAAAAAAATCAAAAAAATTCAAAAAAGACTTTACAAGTTGGTAATTAAGTGGTAAGATATTATCTGTCGATGCGAAAGAGTGTCGAAGTTGTATCTTTGAAAGAAAATTGGAAACATTTTAATAGTCAATGCATAATATAATATGTATATATAAGACTGGTTAAATTGTTTTTTTATTTTACTTTTTACTTGCTTTACTTAAATTAAGTAAAAAAAGAAAAAAAGTAAAAAAAACAGTTGACAATGTCGAATATATTTGATATATTATTAATGCACTTGTGAAAAAGATGCAAAAGAGATTGTTCTTTGAAAACTGAGCAAAATGTCAATTTGAGTAGCTAGGAATTAAAACTATGAATAAATAATTAAAATATATTTTTATTGAGAGTTTGATCCTGGCTCAGGATGAACGCTGGCGGCATGCCTAAG
>ERZ773136.3100-NODE-3100-length-12829-cov-3.351495_pt1 | contig 12829 bp, 7 predicted proteins | sample MGYA00580855_ERZ773136 | MGnify/ENA primary metagenome ERZ773136 (study PRJEB29015, sample SAMEA2737860) | human gut metagenome | biome: human gut; feature: human-associated habitat; material: faeces | place: China | collected 2012 ... | reverse complement strand
GTATCTCCAAATGTGTTGCTGTCAGAAAAACCACATTCACAGGCTATTTCGGTCATAGAAAGCTCGGACTGCCTTAAAAGCTCTGCAGCGGCATGCGTTCGTACATCAACAAGATACTCACGGAAGCGGTGTCCTGTAAATGCTTTGAATTTTTTGGAAAGACTGGATTCACTCATATTAAACATTTCTGCGGTGCCTGAAAGAGTGATATTGTCTTTATAATTAGCAAGAATATATTCAACTATGCGCTGTATAGTTTCATTAGATAAGTCCATGCGGGAAACTACATTATCTTTATAAGTCTGGCATCTCATGGCATATAAAAGAAGTTCATGAAAATAAGCTGTTGCATATGCAGGGGAAATGCTATCTACACCATGGAATTCATATGATATTTTATCCAGCTGCTCTTTAATGTATGACTGTTTTCGTGCGGGAATCTGAACGACAAAGTTTCCTCCTAAAATGTCAGATATATCTGTTATTCCATGTTCGCTAAACCATAAAAGCTCTTCATCATCGAAGTAAAGAAGGCTTCTTATATTTTCTTCACCTGACATATAAGTAGTCATGTGTTCTACTCCAAAAGGAATGAGAGCAAGAGAACCTTTTTTTAGCATATACATATTTTCTTTGATATATAATGTACAGTTTCCTGATATAAGATATAAAAGCTCCCATCTGTTATGCGTATGAAAATGTGACATTTTGTATGAAGTAGGAACAGTTTTTATGTCTGGCAGAAAATTCGCCGGTATATATTCATGATGCATAAAATTACACCTTCTTTTATAAGTATTGTAAAACTTTATTGTTTAAAAGCTAACATATTTTAAGTGATTTTACAAGTTTCTTACAGTTTTTATGTATTAATATAAGTACAATATATATTATAATCAATTCATAGTTGCAACGTAGATAATAAAATATTTTTGACACTTATCATCTTATTATTTTAAAGAAAGGTATGGTAATAGATATGATACGAAGGAAAAGATTAGTTTCATCTATTATGGCAGGTATTATGTCGGGCCTGCTGGTTGTTGGAAATATAGGAGCATTTCCAGATAGAATCGTGGCGCAGGAGGGTACTGCTTTGCAGACAAAAAACATTTATACAGCAGTGAAGGATATAAACAATGATGAGAATAACTACAAGCCGCTTGATGTAAGCGACCCTATAGAGTTTGGAGGTACTTATATTAAGTACGATTCTGAAACTATACAGTTGTCTGAAACAGCGATTTATCTTGATGGTTCATTATCAGATGAAGTTGCTGATAAATATCCATATGTATATAACGATATTACAAAGGCACTTAGTGACAGCAGTTTAAAGAATGGAACACAGGAAGCACCTATGACGGTATATGTGGCACCTTTCGTATACTGGATAGATGATCCGGCAGCTACTGATACTAAGCAGCCGGATAAGACATATGGTGTTCCTTATGGAATGATTATTAACAGTGATTATCTTACTATAAAGGGACTTACAAAGAATCCGTATAATGTAGTATTTGCTGGAAACAGAGGCCAGTCACATGCTTGTAATGGTAACTACACGATGTTCAGATTCAACTGTAAGGGAGCACTTACAGTAAAGAACATAACTATAGGTAACTATTGCAGCGTTGATCTTAAATATCCTCTTCTTCCAAAACTGGATATAGATAAGAGAACAAAAACTATTACACAGGCACAGCTTGCTGATATGTCTGGAGATAAGATGTTTGCAGATAACTGTAACTTTATCAGCCGTCTGAATCTTGATCCTATAGGCGGTGCGGCACGAAGCCTTTATAACAACTGCCATTTTGAGAGTACAGACGATGCGATTAATGGTAATGCAGTGTTTGTTGGCTGTGATTTTGATTTCTACGGAAACAGACCATTATATTCATCATATAACACAGGTTCAACATTTTTAGGCTGTATCTTTAACAGTGTTGTTTTAAATGTTGAAGCTGAGCCAATGCAGTACTTCACAAAGGAAGGCGGAACAATAACAGCAGTGGATTGTGCATATAAGAGCAACTTCAGTATTCCTTTTGGAATTGCATGGACAAAGTACCCAGATAAGTCACTTAAGTGCTATCAGTATAACATAACACATAACAATGAAAGCATAATAATAGCAGGAAAGGATGCTGCTGAAACGGTTGATATGACAGGAAAGCAGGTTCTTAATGCATATAGAATAGAAGATGGTGGAAAGGTATATTACAATACTTACAATCTTTTAAAGGGCAGTGATAACTGGGATCCACTTGGCATTAAGGATATAGCAGTTAAGAATGGTGCAGACAGCATAGCTACACAGCTTAATATAGAAAGCGAAGGTAAGGTAGAAGCTATAGAGTCAGGAACTGAAACAGCTAAGCTGACGGCAGGTGTTAAGTATTTCTATGGTGATACAGATAAGAATCAGAAGATTACCTACAGTGTGGCTGATGAATATAAGCCATATGTATCAATAGTTGATAATAAGGACGGAACATGCGTAGTTAATGGTACTAATAACGAAGATGAAGCAAAGGAAGTAGTTATTGAAGCAAGTACGGAGAGTGGCTTAAAAGCAGCTATAGCCATAACAGTTAAACCAGCTAAGCTTGCAGCTCCATCATGGACAAAGCTTCCAGAGGTGGTTAACAATGGTGATGGCACACTTAAAGCAGATTATAAGCTGAATCTTGGTGACAGGGCAGATATGTCAGTTATTAACTGGTATAGATGCAGTGATGCAAGTGGAAGCAATCCTGTGTTAACAGCAGTGTCTACAATGAATAATCCTCAGTACACATATACACTTACAGCAGGTGATATAGGATATTATATCTGTGCTTCTGTTGCTCCAAAGAATATAAGAAGTGACTTAGGTGATGCGGTAAAAGTTGTATATTCAGAGGCTGTAAGTGCAAAGGATATTAAAGCTAAGAATTACACAACAGATTTTTCAGACTTCCCTACTGTTAAACAGCCAGAGATAAAGGAAGGCTTCTGGACAGTGGATTCGTACAGACCAGCAGATACAAAGAGCTTTGGAAGCTGGAAGGGTGAAGATACAGAAACACCTTGGGTATATGGTGAAACTGGTAACGGTTCAGTTGGTGCCGGAATCTATCAGGGAACACAGGGAGCAAGACTTATGTATACACCAGTTGAAGGCAAATATGGTGATATGACTGTCAAGGTTGTGGCTGATCCTGCAAAGACGGCAGGTCAGGGTTTTGGTAGTGCAGGACAGTATATGGATGTATGCATTAAGTTTGATACTAAAACACTTACAGGATATGCATTAAGAATCATAAGAACAAGGGCATCTTCTAGTGCAGTTACATTTGTACTTGTTAAGTATGATAATGGCAATACAACATATATATCAGATGAAGTTATAGCAACATGCTTCCTTACAGGATGCGAGATAACCTTAAAGGCAGAGGGAAGCAAGCTTACAGCACATGTAGAAACACCTACAGCACAGCTTGCAGACCAGGCAGCAGCTGGCTATGTTCATGTGGTTGACTTAAATGCAGATATAGAGGCTAACACATATGGCGGAGCAGCTATACAGCATACAGGAACAACAGGAACTGGTGGATGGCAGAATACAACTATGCTTCACAGCTTAAGTATAGAATGGGCTGGTGATACAAACCAGAATCCTGTTGTAGAAGAAAAGACAGACAATCCATCAGCAGATGAGCCTGCAACAAAAGAGCCTGCTGCAGATAAGACAGCACAGACTGAGTCTACAGAGAATGTTAAGACAGCAGATACATCACGTTCGGGTATATATGCTGCATTACTTATAGTGAGTGTCGCATCATTTATGGCACTTGGATATGTTTGCATAAGAAAAAGAAGAATATAAAAAGAATATTAAGAAGATAATTGGAATCATAATCTAACATAATCCCGGTTTAAAGTTACATATGAACTTTAAACCGGGATTACTGTTTTATAAAGCTTGTAATGATTATCAAAAATCACATTAGCTTTATTAAATTAGTTTTACTACATTGGTTTTACTATTTTTTTACTGATTCAGAAAATATTATATCATACTGATCAGATGGATATACCTGATATATGAAAGAGGATAGCAGTGTTTTGGCATTTTCAAGAGCCTTGTCGTATAATCCATTTGCTATGGCATCATTTAATGCCTCATCTGTTAGCTGCTTTAATGCGTCGTTATGTTCCGTAAGAGTTATAGGTGTAAATATGCTTGTACTTTCATGGAGCACCTTGAAGGAATCAAGGTCAAGGTCGGCAGAAAGAGTTTTAACCTCAGGTACAGTTACATATATGTTATGCTTTGTGTCTTCTGTATCCCCCAAACTCCATGTTACATCACTGAAGTTGATTCCAGCCTTGATGTTAGTGTTATATGTGTATATATACTTTGATTCTGTCAGAGGTATAGATATATTAAAAAGCTTTCTGTCCTTAGTTTCAACACGCACAGACGTTGTTGTTACAGACTGTGTAGCCAGCTCGCCGATATTTTCAAAGCCTATCTGAGTGACCTTGCCATCTGTCTGGTAACTCGTTGATGCAGTCTTTTTAGTGTATATCAAAGCTATAACAAGCAGGGCTATTATTATAATGTTTATTATTGTTTTTAACCCTGGAAAATGAGGGTTTAATAAGGACCTTTTTTTAGTACGTTTTTTTGCTTCTTTCAAAGCTTCATTATCATGGTATTCTTTATTCATATTTTAATATTAATCTCCATTCATGTATTTTATATGATGTATATCAATTATGACAACATGCAGGCATCAATCACATCATAACACATAATTGTAATATTTTGGAAAAAATAAGATTAAAAATAAAGTTAAAAATAAAGATGAAAATAAAGGTACCCCGGATACCCGTTATGATAAAGGTATCCGGGGCTATAAAGCCTGTAAGCTTTGATGTGCGGAATAGCTGCCACACGGGGGATTAATAAATGCTGCTCATATCTTAAATAAAATATTGGCATTATCTATTAATGCTGGCACTAGTCCATATTTACATTGAGATGTCTTGGAAGACCATCAACCATGATTGGTGAAAGTTCAGCCTGAATCAATGGTCTTATGTAATGAATAAGGTCTTCTGTAACGAAATCATCTTCTGTGATCCACTCAAGTGGAACTTTCTTTTCGATGTTAGCAATCTGATGAACATCATGAGTTTCAGTGATGCACATATATGGATCATCAGATACTCTCTTAAGTACTACAACTTTACCAGTTTCGCCTTCAAATGCAGCCTTTACAGCAGCACCACCAACGTTGAAGGCTTCAGTGATATCAGTACGTGAAGTCATGTGAGCTGCACAACGCTGAAGAGTAGATAACTCAATAGCTCTTGTCTTGATACCAAGTTCAGAACCTACCTTGTTGGCAAGGAACTTGGCAGAACCAGCTAACTGCTTGTGACCGAAAGCATCCACGAACTCAACATGCTCTGAAAGCTCGAATACATATCTTCCGTCCATAACCTTGATACCTTCTGAAACAGCAATAACCATAGAACGACCTTTAGAAGCTATCTCTTTAACTCTTTCAAGGAAGTGGTCGATATCAAATACCTTCTCAGGAAGATAGATAAGATCTACACCTTCACAATCTTCGCCTCTTGCAAGAGCAGAAGCGGCTGTAAGCCATCCGGCGTTACGTCCCATAATCTCAACTATTGTAACAGTTGGGTAATCATATACAAGACCGTCACGGATAATCTCCTTCATAGTAGCTGCAATAAACTTGGCAGCACTACCAAAACCAGGAGTATGATCAGTAACAGCAAGGTCGTTGTCGATAGTCTTAGGAACACCCATGAACTTAATATCGCTTCCGATAAGAAGTGCATAGTCAGAAAGCTTCTTGATAGTATCCATAGAATCGTTACCACCAATATAGAAGAAGTATGATATATTAAGTTCCTTAAGAATCTCGAAAATCTTCTCATATGTTTCTCTGTCGTCAGAGATTTCAGGAAGCTTATAACGACATGAACCTAAGTAAGAAGAAGGAGTTCTCTTTAAAAGGTCAATATCGATATCTGTCTTAATCTTTTCAGAAAGATCTACATACTGCTTGTCAAGAAGACCCTTGATTCCGTGAAGCATACCATATACTTTATTAGCCCCTCTGTCCTTGGCTGTCTTAAACACACCTGCAAGACTTGAATTGATTACGGCAGTTGGTCCGCCAGACTGTCCTACGATAACATTTCCTAACATAAATGTCCTCCGAATTATAAAAATAATTAAATAATAAAACTCAGGTCAGAATCCCTCGTGACTTCTAACCTATGACAAATATGATGCAAGGGTCGCAAGATCAAAGTCATATCATGCAGGCACGAAAGATTTTTGGATGTGAACTTTTAACTCTTACAACATAAACATTTTATTAAAATTATATTAACATAATTAGAGCAATCATACAACTCAAATGTGCTTATAAATTAAATAAATTCATAAATTTAGTAAAATCTTTAATCATATAGTGGAAACTTTCAAAAAATTTGTAGTATACTGATAATAAGCACAAGGTATATGACAGATATCTAAAAAAGACAATACATTACAAAGAAAACTATAAGCAGTAAAGGAGATGTACATTATGAGTAAACAGACATGGAAACCAGGAAATATGCTTTATCCAGTGCCGGCAGTTATGGTCAGCTGTCAGAGAGGTGAAGAAAAACCCAATATCATAACAGTTGCATGGGCAGGGACTATATGTTCGGATCCTGCAATGGTATCTATATCAATAAGGAAAGAAAGATATAGCCATGATATTATAAAAGAATCAGGAGAATTCGTTATTAACCTTACAACGAAAAAGCTGTGCCGGGCAACGGACTACTGTGGCGTAAAGTCAGGTAAGGATACAGATAAATTCAAGGATATGCATCTTACACCTGAAAAGTCAGTTAAGATAAATGCACCGGCTATTAAAGAGAGCCCTGTTAACATAGAATGTAAGGTGAACGATATAGTGGAGCTTGGAAGCCATGATATGTTTATTGCCGAAGTCGTCGCTGTTAATGTTGATGAATCACTTCTTGACAGCAAGGGAACATTACATCTTAAGGATGCTGAACTTGTAGCTTATTCACATGGACAGTATTACGCACTTGGTGAACATCTCGGACGCTTTGGATATTCAGTTAAAAAAAGGTAAAATTATAAAAATAAAATATCTCTAAAGCGCGTAAAACCCCTTTACAAACAGTTATATGCGTGGTAGTATACAATTGTTACAAAAATGTTACGGAATTATTACACGGGGAAAGAATTCCATTGTATATACGATATATGGAGGAACGTATGACACGCATTACAAGATATGGAAGAAAGGTGAAAACTACCTTTATCTCAACTATGTTTGCAGCATGCATTGCAATAGTGATAGGTATTCCATTTGTATCTAAGAATATGTTTAACAATGATGTGGGATATTACAGCATATCGATTCGTGGTACACATGTTGGAGCAGCCAACACAGAGGAAGAAGTTAATGTGGCACTGGCAAATGCACGTCTGCAGTTAAGCCAGCAGCTTGATGATTATATATATATGGACTGTGATGTCCAGATTGATAAAGAAAACAGGGCTATAGCGTCAAGAATGTCAGAAAAGCAGCTTGAAAGTTCTATATACAGCCAGTTGTTTGACTGTATACTTGATGTTGAAAAGCAGCTTGCATATACTGTAAGAATAGATGATTATACAGTTAATCTGTCATCCAAGCAGGATGTAGAAGAACTGTTTTCAAAGCTTATACAGCCATATAACAGGGCTGATGAGTTTGAGCCGGTTATTAAGTCTAGTTCGGCAGCAGATGGAACATATATAGTGTCTATAGATAAGAATGAGGAGACAACGGTGCAGGATACACAGATAGTTGCATCATTCTTTGAAGACAGTACTGGTTCTAACGGTGAAAGCAAGAAGACACCAGATGAGATACAGTCTATAGGTTTTGCACAGAATGTATCTGTTAATGCTGTATATGCTGATAAGGTAGAGGTATCAACAGTACAGGAAGCTTATGATACAATAACAAAGGTAAACAATACCAATGTTTATTATATTGTTAAAGAGGGCGATACTCTTGAGAGTATAGCTAAAGATAATAACATAACAGTTGAAGATTTGTTAAAGCTTAATACTAAGTTAAAAGAGGACTCAGTTATAGTTCCAGGTGATGAGCTTGTTATAACAGTGCCTGAGTCAGATATAACAGTAGTGACAACAAAGCAGCTTTCTTATGAGGAAGATTACAACGCAGAGCCTGAGTATCTTGATGATAACAACAACTATAGAGGTACGAATTATATTCTTGATGAAGGAACAACGGGACATCATTCAGTAGTAGCAACAGTTACATATGAGAATGGTAAAGAGGTTGCAAGACAGATAACAAGCGAGAATATAACAGTTGAATCAAAGCCGGCAAAGATAGCAGTTGGAACACTTACACCACCAACATATATAAAGCCTGTCAGTGGTGGAACATTTTCATCAGGTTATGGTTCAAGATGGGGCACAACTCATTACGGAGTTGACTGGTCATGCAGCCAGGGAACATCAGTTAAGGCTTCAAGAGACGGAGTAGTAACAAGGGCTGGATGGTATTCTGCTTATGGATATTGTGTAGATATACAGCATGAAGATGGCAGCATGACAAGATATGGACATAACAGTAAAGTAACAGTGATTGCCGGTCAGCAGGTAAAGCAGGGTGAAGAGATAGCTCTTAGTGGCAATACTGGTGATAGTACAGGACCACATGTGCATTTTGAAATATGGATAGATGGCAGAAGAGTGAATCCACTTGATTATGTAAACAAGAATTAAGTTAACTTATGAATAAGGGCGTGGATATTAATAATCCATGCCCTGTTTTAAACTTTATGGATATATAACGTTGACATAATAAAAAGGTATGATATAATCATTAAGATATTGATTTAAATACCAATATTATTTTAGATAATAAAGTAAAAGTATACACATGATGAATGTTTTGACGGCTTTATGTCACTAATGTATGAAAGTTGTTTTTGTGATAAGCCGTGAATACCATGATATATTGAATATAAATGACAGATATGTCGATAATTAATAAAGAAACTAAAGCAGGAAACTAAAGTTTTAGATATGATGAGTAAGTGATATTGAGGTGCAAAGTATGGAACAGTATGTTGTCAAAGGTGGAGTGCCACTTTGTGGAGAAGTGTCCATAGGTGGAGCTAAGAATGCAGCACTTGGTATTCTGGCAGCAGCGATTATGACAGATGAGACCGTAACAATAGAGAATGTACCTAACGTGAGAGATACAAAGGTGTTGCTTCAGGCAATCGAAGGAATAGGTGCAAAGGTAAAATATATATATAATAATACAGTTCAGATTAACGGCGGATCTATATGTGATCTTAATGTTGAATACGAATATATAAGAAAGATAAGAGCGTCATACTATCTTCTTGGTGCGTTACTTGGTAAGTACAATGAATCTAACGTAGCACTTCCAGGTGGCTGTAACATAGGAAGCAGACCTATAGACCAGCACCTTAAGGGCTTTAAAGCACTTGGTGCCAAAGTGAACATAGATCATGGAGTTGTCAGCGCTAAAGCAGAAAAACTGGTTGGCGGACACATATATTTTGATGTTGTAACAGTAGGCGCTACTATTAACCTTATGATGGCAGCATGCATGGCTGATGGAGAAACTATCCTTGAAAATGCAGCTAAGGAGCCTCATATAGTTGATGTAGCTAACTTCCTTAATGCCATGGGAGCTAATATCAAGGGTGCTGGTACAGATGTTATAAGAATAAGGGGCGTTGAGAGACTTCATGGATGCACATATTCTATAATACCAGACCAGATTGAGGCAGGAACTTTCATGATGGCGGCAGCAGCTACACATGGAGGTGTTGTCATAAAGGACGTTATTCCTAAGCATCTTGAGTCTATAACTGCCAAGCTTCATGAGATGGGCTGCCAGCTCATAGAAGGTGACGACTGGATAAGGGTTATAGCAGAAGGTGAGATAGGAAGTACTAATGTTAAGACACTTCCATATCCTGGCTTTCCAACAGATATGCAGCCACAGATAGCAGTTGCACTTGCACTTGCTAACGGTTCAAGCATGGTTACAGAGAGTATATTTGAGAATAGATTCAAGTATGTTGATGAGCTTAACAGGATGGGTGCTAAGATAAAAGTTGAGGGCAATACAGCTTATATAGAAGGTGTTAAGCATTTTACATCAGCACAGCTTTCAGCACCTGATTTAAGAGCAGGAGCAGCACTTGTGATCGCGGCACTTGCGGCAGAGGGCATATCAGAAATAGACGATATAGAGTATATCCAGAGAGGGTACGAAGATTTTGAAGGCAAACTTTCAGCGCTTGGTGCTGTTATAGCAAGAGTAGATTCTGAAAGAGAACTTCAGAAGTTTAAGTTGAAAATAGGATGATAATAGACTGCGGAGAATAATATTGTGCAGATATCCGGAGTGATAATGGCAGATTTATCACAAGATATCGCAGGCATGATATATTTCCGCAGTTTTTTTATATATTTTTATCATTTTTTTACAAATATTCTGTTAAAATATGTTAAACTATTATCATGATGGTTGTAAATATATTAATATGACTTATATGGAGAAAACATGAAATTAAAAGATAAGTTAAAGGTTTCATTCTGCGTTATGGTTATACTTCCGGCGCTGCTTTTATGCGTGTTTGTTGTCGGAATATTTAAGATACAGTCGGATAGTATATGCAAGACATATAATGTAGAAGACGATACGGTACTGTTATATTTTTATTCGCCTATGACATTGTTTGGCAGTATTACAGATGATGTGTATGAGCAGATAAAAGAACAGGCAGAAGAAGAACCAACGACATTTAACAACAGGGCATACCTTGAGTCACTTGGTTCCACATTAAATGACAGACTTTCAGAGCTTGTTGTAAGAAAGAATAATAATGTCATATATAATTCAACACAATATTCAAACACGGATCTTGCAAGGCTTCTTCCAGAGTATGAGACAGATGAGAACAACATAACGGATGTTGCTACATATAGAGGTGGCATATATCATAGTCTTATAAAACAGGTAGACTTTTCAGACAGCTTAGGAAATATATACAGTGTGTCTATCGTCACATCTGTTAAGCAGAGCATACCACAGATAAGACAGATGCTATGGCAGCTTGTTTTTATCATCATCATCATACTTGTAATAACCAGCCTTGTGCTTAACCTGTGGATATACAGTTCTATCATCAAGCCGGTTAACAAGCTGAAGCTTGCAACAGATAATATAAAAGAAGGAAACTTTGACTTTGAGATGCCAAGGGTTCCTGATAACGAAATAGGTGATGTGTGTAAGGACTTTGAAGAGATGAGACTTATACTAAAGAAGTCATCAGAGGATAAGCTTCAGTCAGATAAAGAAGAGAAGGAACTTATAAGAAATATATCACATGATTTAAAGACACCGCTCACAGCTATTAAAGGCTATGTTGAGGGTCTACGTGATGGAATAGCCGATACTCCGGAAAAACAGGCAAAGTATATTAAGACTATTTCCAACAAGGTTAATGATATGGATAAGCTTATAGATGAACTTACTATATATTCAAGACTTGATGCTAACAGGATATTATATACATTTATAAAACTTAATGTTTCAGATTATTTTGATGACTGCTGTGAAGAAATAGGCACAGAACTGGATGCCTCTGGCATAGAGCTGAACTACAGGAATCATATAGACAAGCCGGTAATGATAGTCGCAGACCCAGAGCAGTTAAAGAGAGTTATCAATAATATAATCAGCAACTCAGTCAAGTACATGGTAGAAGGCCGTAAGGGAAAGATAGATATAGACCTTTATGACGAGGGCGAGTATGTACATGTTGTCATGGCTGACAATGGCAAGGGTATAGCTGGCAAGGATATTTCAAGAATATTTGAAAGATTCTACCGTACTGATGAATCACGAAACTCCAAGCAAGGCGGCAGCGGCATAGGACTTGCTATTGTCAAGAAAATCGTTGAAGACCATAAAGGCAAGATATGGGCAGAGAGTGTTGAAGGCGAAGGAACTACAATGCATCTTAATCTGCTTAAGTATAATGAGAATAACCAGCTTGGAATTCTGCAAAAATAAAATATAAAAGGAATAGAAAGGGACAATTGTATGAGCAAAGTATTGATAGTTGAAGATGAGGAAGCAATCGCAGATATTGAAAAGGATTACCTTGAATTAAGTGGATTCACGGTAACAACATGCAAGGATGGAACAACAGGTCTTGCAGAGGCACTTGACGGGGATTATGACATATATATTCTTGATGTCATGCTTCCAGGTGTAGATGGTTTTGAGATATGCAAAAGAATAAGAGAAGTTAAGAATACTCCTATTATTATGGTATCAGCTAAAAAAGAGGATATCGACAAGATAAGAGGACTTGGCGTAGGTGCTGATGATTATATGACGAAGCCTTTTAGTCCAAGTGAACTTGTTGCCAGAGTTAAGGCACATCTTTCAAGATATGAAAGACTTGTAAACAGTGCCCAGCCTGAAAATGATATTATCGAAATAAGAGGCATCAGGATAGATAAGACAGCCAGAAGAGTATTCGTTAATGGTGAAGAGAAGATATTTACAACTAAGGAATTCGATCTTCTTACATTCTTAGCAGAACATCCTAATCATGTATACACTAAGGAAGAGCTTTTTAAGGAAATATGGGATATGGATTCTACCGGTGATATTGCAACCGTTAC